>JACCDT011239655.1_pt1 | contig 100031 bp, 123 predicted proteins | sample 7446291 | NCBI WGS metagenome assembly JACCDT01 (sample SAMN15323446, study PRJNA562643) | freshwater metagenome | isolation source: river surface water | place: USA:Blue River Watershed | collected 2017-08-17 | reverse complement strand
TCCAACAACGCCCGGTAAAACCCTTTGACCCTCTTGGGAAAGTCTGGTAAGGTCAGATCATCAGGAAACGAGAAAAGATCATGAACCCCAACACCTCTGTTTCTGATCCCCTCAACATCATCAACAAGGAAATCCCTCTCCCCGGCGAAAACCCCCACGGAGGAGTCCGTGTCATTGACTTCAACCAAAACACTGCTTGCTATAAGGCCCAGTACATTTACTGGAATACCGGCAAACGCATTTCCAGTGCCGTCACCGAAATGACTCCTTCCTATATTCTCGACCGATTCAATCTCAACAATACTCGCAAAACCCAAACAAAACCCAAACAAAACAAACCATGACCTCCCCATCCGGCTTCTGGATCATTACAACCCACAACTTCACAGGCTTCCCAGAAGGCAAATGCCCAAGATGGGCAAAAAACCGACACGAAAGCCGCTACACCACCGAAACAATCCGAAAATACTACAACGGACACATCCGTCACCACTCACTTGACACCTGCAATGGCCTCGACGACGCCATCAACAAAGCTCAAGACCTCATCCCATTCTGCCAAATGGTATCAATCAAATGGTCCAGCAACTATAAACTCATCGGAACACTCACCAAATCCAAAGGCTGGATCTGGAAACCTGAGTGAAATCACAAAACATCGCCGCTGAAAAACAAAAACTCAAACAAAGCAAAACAATCCCATGTTCCTCTTCATCGACGACGAACGAGATCCCTCCTTCATCCCACAAGACATCCTCCAAAACATCATCTCCAAACACGGACAACCCATCATCGCTCGTTCCGTCCAAGAGTGCATTGACATCGCTTACAACAACCACCCAACATTCATCTCCTTCGACCATGACCTCGGTACCAACCCCAACGGCAAAACAACAACCGTAATCGAATTCCTTCACCCCTTCCTCTACCACTGCATCAACAACAACCTCCCAATCCCAAACTTCAGCATCCATTCCCAAAATCCCGTCGGCACCACCAACATCTCCTCCCTCATCCACTCAGCTAAAAAGGCCCTCCAGATGCCCTAGAACACGGTTTTTCAACCAAATGCTCAGGTCTCACATACTGGGAACCCAGTTTCAAAAACCCCTCCCAGATGCCACAGAACACGGTTTTCACTTCCTGCAAAACACAAAACCCTCTCCAGATGCCCTAGAACACGGTTTTCATACCAAGTTCATAAAACACTGGAAAACAAGGTAAAGATGAAAACTGTGTTCAGTCTCTGAAATGACTAGGAGGGATTGTTTCAAAAAACGAAACAATCCAAACACGGGGGTGGTTAATGAAACAAGGGAGCGACCAATGAAACAATGGGGAATATAGGGGTGGTTAATGAAACACAGGGATGACTAATGAAACATGGGGGAGGTTAGATCCCCTCCATCACTTGCACAACCATTCAACTGTTTCGATCCCTTTCATTCCGAGCAGCAAGCCATCCCACTCCCAGCAAATCCCATGCCAAGTCCAGGTGAGGGAAAGTCCTTGAAGGGGATGGGTTGTTCTGGTAGAGTCAGATCATCAGGAAGCAAACAGGAGAGATCAAGATGACGACGACCACTGAACTTCGCAGCCGTGTTCTCAATGGTGTTTTTCATTACCCCAACGATCTCGACGCCCTCTTTGATGAAGCAGCGGAGGTGATGGGAATGAACGATCCCAGCATTCCGAAGGAAGCAGAAAAGTTTGTTCGTCGTCTTGCTGAGGCGCAAGCTCATCGAGCCGCAGAAAATAGTGGTCGATGTATGCCAATGCTGGCTGCCATCGGCGACTACTACAACTTCGCTGAGGAAATCCTCAAGATCGTCAACGCTGTTCATGCCTCTTACGACTTCTGATCGTTTCTCAAAATCCAAAGAAGGAATAAACATCATGAATAAGAGCACGAACGTTTCTGATCCACTTGGTTTCATTGGCAAGGAGTTTCGGATGAAGGGATTCGATGTTGGTCGGGTTCAGATCCGAGTGATCGGATACGACAACAACCTCCGAATGTATGAAGTGAGACCACTTCAGAACTTGACTCGGCCACTCGCCAGTGGTACAACGGGAATGCGAGTCGGAAGCATCGAGGCTCTTTGAATGTCTCCTTCCATGATTCAAACCCGTTTCCAGGAAATCCTGACGAACTAACAAATCTTTCTCCTCAAAACACCAACAACAACGTCTGCAACAAAACAAGAAAAGGAATAAAGAAAACATCATGACGAGCACCAAGGAAATCCGTATTACTCCCACCAACACTTCCATCCGAATGCCTGCGATGCGCGGGATGCTTCGTGCGGCTCACCTTCGAGTGCTGGAAGCCAAGTATGCTCTCCAGAGTTATTACAACTCTCGTGCTGACATTGCCCACAACATTCCCAAGGGAAAGGGCCTGCGTGTCTTCCAGCGCCACTACAACACGGCTTTGGAGAACGAGCTTTACCAGCTTCGGTTGGATTACCAGAATGCTCTTCGGGATTACAAGACCATGAGCGAGACCCGACACCTTCTCCGAACTTCCATCCGGCTGCTTCGTCAGAATCCCACCGACGTTCTCTCTCATGGTGAGATGATCCATGAGAAGGTGAACCGCTCCATTCGATAACAACACCAACCCCCCTTCCAATCCCTCCAGGATCTTTTCTGATCCATCCTCCCTTCTTCAACACATCCCAATTCATCTGATATGTTTTGTGGCACGGATGATCCCTTCTCGAACCAAGAATGATATGTCTTGGGATGAGAGAAGGGGTTGAGTGTTATTGGGTTATGGGAGGGTGGAATCTTAGAAAGGCGAGGCCCCTGATAAAACGGGGGGCTGGGCAGGGTGGGGGGGCCGTGGGTAATGATGTGCCGGGCCCTGTTGGTACAGAAGGTGCTAGACCCACAAATCGCGTAAAAGATATTTCTTCCTGAAACCCTTCTTCCCTTCCAAAATTTTCCGGGAAGAAATTTTTCCGGGGGAATTTTCCTCATTGGGGTGGTTGGGATGTTTTTTTCTTGTGTGTGGTTATGGTTATGTGGTATGGTTGTATGGAGGTTAGATGAAGATACGGAATTGGGCTGCTGTTGCGGCTAAGTTTAGGGGATCTGCTGGTCCGATGAGGAGTCGGAATGAGAAGCGGGACAAGGAACCAATAGATTGGCTGTTGGTTGATGAAGATGATTATGAATTGGTGATGAACCTAGAAGAAAGGAAGGAAGAAGAGAATGAAGAACAGCAAGAAGAAGTTCAAGGGGATGGTGGAGGTTGGGGAGATGGTAGCGATTCAGTTGGGTGAGACCAATCGGAAGGTTGTGAGTTATTCATCTGACGAGGAGTTGGTTTTGGAGTTAGCTGAGATGGATCCAGCGACTCGGGATATGAGTGTGAAGGAGTTTATGGAGGTTGCCGCGAAGGGTTTGAAGGAGCAACAGATTCCCTGGCACAGTGCTTCGTCATTTGTTTCGACGTTGGCGAAGTTGGGTATTTTCACGAAGACGGTGATGAACTGATCATGGCGATTGTAGCAAAGAAGAGTAGCAAACCTTGTGTTCAGAGTTTGGGTGATAGCACGATTGTTTTGGAGCGTGCGGATATTCGTGCTGGTGGTTTGTATCGACTGAATCCTTCTGGATTTTTGTCGAGTTTGGTTTTGCGTGTTGCGGGATCTTCGTCTTCTGGCGGGAAGGATGTTGTTGAGATTGTTCGTGACGAGTTGTTTACGGTTGTTCGTGTGATTGCTGAGAGTGTTTATGACCCTGGGCATCCAGCGGTTGAGGTTATGAATTATCGAGTGGAGGTTTTGACGAAGGATGGTGTTTTGGGGGAGGTTTGCATTATTGACTGTGATGTTGAGGAGGTTGAGAATGTCTGATGTATGTTTGGTAGAAACGAGGAAAGAAAGTATTGATGTTGATTGTTTGTTGGGGTTGGATTTTGATGGTGTTTTGAATGATGGGGATGCGGAGGCAGAGAATCACGTTTTGGATTCTGTGTTGGTTCGGCGTTTGGATATGTTTTTGAGGAAGGTTGAGGGTGTTGTTGGTGTTGTTGTGATTTCGGCGTGGCGGTTTCATTATTCGTTTGAGGCATTGCGGGATGTTTTGGTTGCTGGTGGGTTGGTGAGTGTTCCAGTGGTTGGAGTTGTTGGTGGTAGGCAGAACAGGAGAACCGGGTGGGATTTTCGTTGTGACAGGTTCAAGACTTATGTTGAGAGTGTTGGGTGTACGCGGTATGCGATTTTAGATGATGGTGATTGGCATTATGGTTTGAGGAAGCAGCCGAATGGTTTGTTGTATACTCCTGGGTTTGTTGGGGTTCCGAGGTTTTTGAAGGGCAGGATTGTTTGTCCTGATGGCAAGGGTATGAGTGTTAAGGATGGAATGGAGTTGGTGAAGGCATTTGATGGTTTGGCCAAGACTTGTGTTGAGCAATAGACAGAAAAGGCAAATCAATGGCAATTCGAAGAGTTTTGTTTTCGAGTGGGAGCAGGGCGAATTGGCGTCGTCGTGGTTGGAGTTCTGATGATTCAGATTTCTTCTCAGATGAGCAGCGGCGATTTCTTTTGGAGTACAAGCCGTTCATTGACTTCATCACCAACAAGCCCAGAATGCTTTGTCGGATTGACACTTACTGGGATCTTGAGAGTGTTGACCGGTCGGCGCCGAACTTGTTGATTTTGAGTGATGGGATGTTTGTGATTGATTGTTACAGGGTGGAAGCTAAGTCAGTAATTGAGGGTTTTGTTCGTGACTGGGTTTTGAGGTTTGGGAAGACATGGGAAACGAGTTGTTATCATTTCCCCACCTTGGATTTCTTTCACTTGTTGGAGGTTTGTGAAATAGACGACATGGGTTTGGAAGTTCGGGCTTTTCCTATGATTTGCGAAAAAAGCGATTATACAACCATTTGGAAGGAAGAGGTTCGAGTTGTTGAACCGTAGAGAAGAAATGATGAGACGCAAAGTTTTGTTGGTGGATGACATGATGGATGGTGGTTGGTCAACCACCGCAGACGATCCAGAACAGAAGTTGTTTTTGTTGGGATACCAGCCATTCATTGAGAACAACAACTTGTTCAGGGATGGTGAAGTTTCTTCATATATCACCACTGGTTCGGTGAGGCCAGAGCTTGAACATGAGTTTTCAGACATATGTTTTGATGGTGATTGGGAGAAACCACTGGTTGTTTCTAGCACACACTTGCTATATGTTCACTCTTTCAATTTTGGTGCGAAGATGTTGGTTGAGGGTTTTATTCGTGACTGGGTTTTGAGGTTTGGAAGAACTTGGGAGTCAACTGGCAAACCTTTGTTTCCTGATTTGAGGTGTGTTGGGAGTTTGCGGGTTCGAGAGTTTGATGATGATGGGCAGGGTTTTGTTGTGGAGGTGAAATATTCCAGCAGCTTTGCTTATGAACTGGTTCTGAGAAAAACTGATATTGACAAACGAAAGTGGATGAAGTGGAGGGACTAATGAGCAATAGCGAGCCGGGGCAGCAGCCGGAGAATCCTTATATTTTTCACAATCGTTCGGATCCCAACTGTGAAACAAACAAAGAAATTCAGAGGTTGAGGAATCTTGTTCGGGTTGGTGATCTTGTTCGGATTGAGCCAAATGGCTCGAATGATGCGTTCAAGGTTCCGATTTGGCATAGACGATACATTGGCGAGGTTGGTGTGATTGTTGGAGAAGATTTTTCCAGGTTAGACTCAAGCATCTACAAGATTTTGCTTGGCAATGGAATTGTTCTTGATAAGGTTTTTGTTTTGGACTTTGTGGTGATTCAGCCGGTTTCCAACAACAAACATCCAAAGAGAAACAAACGCCGATGACAGAGAAAGAAAATCTATATCTTTATCAAGATTCTCGTGTTTTCAACAGCGATTCACACATTGGAGAGATTCACAGACTGTGGTGTCTTGCTGGGATTGGTTCTCTTGTTAGGATTCAGTTGAATGGTCCTGGGAGTGAACGTTCAATGGAATGGGAATCCCAGAAACACATTGGGGAAATTGGTGTGATTACCAGAAAGTATTCTATCCCAACAAGCAATTTCATTGTCAGTGTTTTGCTTGGGAGTGGCATCCTTCTTGAGAAGGTTCACGTCTTAGACTTTATTGTAATTCAACCAGTTGGGCAGCAAGAACAACAAACGGAAAAGCAGCAACAAAAAAACAAGAAGAGGAGAATGAAGAGAAATGAGTGTAAATGATGTTTTGGTTGAGAATGGGATTTTTGAGATGGAGGGTCATAGTGGGCAATCTCTTGGACAGAGTTTGTCATTGGCTTCATTGCTTTTGCTTCCTTGGGTGAAGCGAGTGATGGAGATTGGTTTTAATGCTGGACACAGTGCGGAACGTTGGTTGCAGATGCGTCCAGAGGTTGAGGTTGTTAGTTTTGATTTGGGAGCACATCGTTATATTGACATGTGCAAGCGTGAAGTCGATCGTCAATTTCCAGGAAGACATGAACTGGTTTTGGGTGACAGTGCTCAGACTGTTCCTGGATACAGCAAGCACGATTCATTTGATTTGATTTTCATTGACGGAGATCATTCATATGAAGCAGCAAAGCGTGATCTTGACAACTGCAAGAGGTTTGCTGGAGCTAGGACAATCATTGTGATGGATGACACTCACATGGAGGGTCCAGGGAAAGCTTGGCTTGAAGCATGTGAATCTGGAGTGGTGATGGAGGAGTCAACTCATATTTTTCGTTTTGGTCGGAGTCAAGAGATTCGAGCGATGTCTTGGGGAAGGTTTATTCTTTGATATGGGCAGCGATGAAACAAAGAAAGACATCCGGGTTGTTCCTTGGACGACTGTGATGGTTGGTCCGTATCCAGCAGTTGAATATCGTTTTGTTGATGTTGGGTTGCTGGAGAAGCAGGTTGCTGATATGATGGCTTCATGGGATCAGCAAGCAGAGCTTCACACTGATGAGTGTTTGTGGTGGGAAGATTGGTTGCAATGTTCCTGCGGTGGGGATCCTTCCATTCCTCCTTTTCATCAAACCATCTGATGCTTTTTCCTCAACCTCGCATTCAATCAACAGAAAAGTTTAACAGTTCACATGAAAGAATTTTTTCGCCCCAGGCACGAAGATTACCGCAATTTTATTTCTGACGTTATTGCACCGAGGGAATATATTCCTTTGCGAATCCTGAAATCGTATTCTGATTCAGGTCGATATGGTTTTGTGGCTTTGAGGTATGAGGATCGTTCTCACCCAAGTGGTTTGGATTGGGTTTATGAGATTCGTTGTTACGACAAGGTGAGAGGGGAAGTGTTGTTCAACACAACAGTAAGGAGCAGTAAAGCAATTGCCTTGTTGATTGAGAATCATCCAGAGACAGGGAAGGATTATGTTTACTTGGCCGATGGTTTTCTTCCTATTAATTTGACAGATGTTGAGATGGGTGAGAAATGTCTTCCTGGGAGGGGGTATGTTGACTATCCATCGCCGTGCGCCCGCTGGGGTTTTGGGGTGTTGGATGGTTCGGGTGGTGTGGACAGGAATTTATTGTTTGATTTCAAAGACCCAATGAATCCCAAAGACTATCTGATTGGGTACTACAACGTTGCTATTGAAGAGTTCGTAAAATGGCATCCAGTGGAAGGTCAAGAACCTGTTATGGAATTAAAGGTGTGCATGGAAGAAGAATGTGAACCAAATTGTGATATTCAGCACACACACATCACCAAAGAGATGATTGGTTACACGAACATTGACGGTAAGTTTGGTTTGTATCCTTCCGAAGCTAGAACACACTCGTTGTTTATTCGACCATCCAGCGTGATTGAGGGTCGATACTAAAGATTTTCGAAACCAGGATTCAGGGTTTTTTGAGCCCATCTCTGACTTTGGTGTTGGAGGTGGGCTTTGCCATATCTGGATCTTCCACATCTTCTCGTCATCATGAACCCTCTATCTTCTTAGAATATCTCTCTTGGATCCCTCTTCTGGTTATCCTCCACAACTCATTCCAAACACCTGGAAAACAAGGCACTTCCAGACAGGGTTCAGAAACACACGAGAAAACAAGGGAAAGGGCACCGAAGGAATATTGTTCGAACCGAGAGGAGTTCCACACCGACGCTATGGCACTTATACGCCTTATTACGGGCTTGGAGTTTTGGGATGGGTGAGTGGTGGTAGAAAAGGTTTGGCAGCCTGGATAATGCCTTGACGTTTGATTGTGGGCATGGTAAGGATTGGGTATGAAGACGTACACGAACATTTTCAGGAACAGCACCAGCACTTCGGTTCCGGTGGTGACGATGGCGAAGCGGGATTCGAGTCCTGCTTCAAATCAACCCAAGGGAAAAGGAAAGAAACTGAAGGGGAAGAAGGGGAAGGTTGAGGAGAAGCCTGCAAAGAAGAAGGGTCGTCCCAGCAATGAGGAGCTTCGTCAGCGTGCTGCTGAAAAGCGTGCTGCCGACTTGGAAGTTCGAAAGGTATTGCTTCAGCGTCAAGAGGAAGCCGAGAAAAAGACCGCACAGAATCTTCCGGCTGAGATTGAAGATGGCGTTGACGGGATTTTGACTTTGCGTCAGGATGCTCCGGTTGCAAGTGTTCGTGATCCAAATTGGATTCCTCCTTGGCCTGTGTTTCTTCCTGGTGCCAGGGTTCAGGCGACTTACGATGGAATCCTTTACACTGGAACGGTTTATTCGGATGATGTAGAGTTGCCTACCATCCGAGTGAAGTGGGATGATGGTTCATCTCAACACGCAGCGAAAAAGAATCTCACACGAGAGAGGAAGAAGTTTTACATCAATGTCTACAAAGCATGAAGCACAGGTTTTCCAAGGCGTTCAAGCTCTCCTGAGTTATGCCAAGGAAAACCTCACACAAATCAAAGACTGCATCTCCGAAGTCAAAACTCTGATCAAAGATGTTTCCCAGCTTCGCAAAGATGTCGAACTTCTTCGGAAGGAAGTTCATTCACTTCATCAGCACAGGATCGAACCAATCAAGTGACAATGACGATTAAACCAAGACACTTTGTTGGACTTCACGCCCATTCCAACTTTTCTGTGGGTGATGCGATTGGTCTTCCACAAGAGCACATTGATTTTGCTTTGAGCAATGGAATGGATGGTATTGCTCTGACAGATCACGGTTCGATGAATGGTATTTCGCACCAACAACTCCATGTCAAAAAACTTGCTGGAAAGGGTGTGAACTTCAAAGCCATTCCTGGTGTTGAAGCTTATTTCATCGACTCTCTTTCCGACTGGAAGGTTCTCCTTCAAGATCAGAAAGAAACCAAGCGGCTTGAAAAGGCTCTTGCTTCTGGAAAGACGGAGGAGATTGCCCCAGAGGAAACCGAGGATGGTGGAACCATTGTTGAGGTTGAGAGTGAAACAAAGGGAACATCCAAGTTTTCTGATCCAATCACTCAGCGCAGCCACTTGGTTTTGCTACCAAAAAACAACGAGGGTTTGAAGTCTCTATTTCGGATGGTTTCAGAGAGTTACATCAGTGGTTTGTATCGTTATCCTCGCATGGACTTCGACATTCTTCGTCGCCATGCAAATGGAAACGTGATTGCTTCCAGCGCATGTCTTGGAGGTCGTCTATCTCGCATTATCTTCAATCACCAAGATCAGTCTATTCCTTGGGAAGACTGGACTGTAAACAACAGCAACCTGGAAGTTATTCAGAGGGAGTTGAAGGAGGTTTCAGATAAGTTTGTTGAGGTTCTCGGCGGCCCAGAGAATTTTTATCTTGAGCTTCAGTTCAACAATCTTGGGGCACAGCATCTTGTGAATTATCACTTGATGGAGTTGGCGAAGCGTACTGGATTGAAGATGGTTGTTACTGTTGACTCTCACTACTCTCGTCCAGAACACTGGCGTGAACGTGAGATTTACAAAGCAATGGCTTGGGCATCGAAGACAAAAGGCACTGTTGATCCCAGCACTCTTCCAGAAGATGTTTCTCAGTTGAAGTGTCAACTTTACCCAAAGAACGCCGAGCAGCTTTGGGACACTTACCTGGATCTCAAAAAACTCTATCCTGGGGTTTATGATGATCAGACGGTTTGTGATGCGATTGAGTTGACTCATGATATTGCCCACAATCAAATTGGGAGCGTTTCTATTGACAGCAAAATCAAGTTGCCATCCCTGGCCAGGATCGTGGATAAGGAGCCACTAGAAAAGCTCCTGGAGCGATCTGAGGGCATGTCTGAGGACGACCTTGCGTTCAAGGAACTGGTGCGGCTTGCCATTGAAGGCTTGCGTCGTGTTGGCAAGGCCAAGGAACAGGAATATGTTTCCAGGCTTCGGCGTGAGCTGGAGACAATCAAGGAGTTGAAGTTCTCGAAATACTTCTTGACTTATCACAAGATCATGAAGGTTGTTGGGGATGAGATGTTGATTGGGAATGGAAGAGGTTCGGCTGCTGGATCTCTGTTGTCCTACACTCTCAATCTCACTCAAACAGATCCGATTAGGTTTGGATTGGTCTTCGAGCGATTCCTAACGAGATTGAAAAAAGGCTACCCGGATATTGATTCTGACTTCTCCGACAGAGACAGAGCAGTCCAGCTTCTCATTCAATTCTTTGGAGAAGAAAACGTTATTCCTGTTTCCAACTTTGCCCAGCTTCAACTGAGGAGTTTGATCAAGGATGTTGCCCGGCTTTATGGTCTTCCATTTGAAAAGATCAACGCCGCAACTGGGAAGATTGAAGCAGAGGCTTTGGCTGTTGCCAAGCAAGAACCTGGGTTTGATCGACAGGTTTGGGTGTTGACTTACGAAGAGGCATTGAAAAACTCTGAGACGTTTAGGAATCTGATGGAGGAGTTTCCAGAGTTCCAGACAACGATCAAGGTTTTGTTCAAGCAGATGAGAGGATTGAGTCGTCACGCTGGAGGTGTTATCATCACAGAGAACTCTCGTGAAGGAATGCCTTTGATCAAGTCTGGAGGTGATTTGCAGACTCCTTGGCCGGAAGGATTGAACTACCGTCACCTGGAAGAATTCGGGCTGTTGAAATTCGACATTCTTGGTCTTGGAACACTTCGTATGTTTGAAAACTGCATTCGTCGTATCTTGATCAAGCAAGGAAATCCAAATCCTTCGTTTGCTCAGATTAAGGCGTGGTTTGATACCAACCTTCATCCAGACAGCAATCCGATGACGGATGAGAAGGTTTACAAAAACGTGTTCTGGGATTCGAGGTACACAGGAGTATTCCAGTTCGTTCAACCAAACACTCAAGAGTTTATGCGGAAGATGAAACCGCAAAGCATTCTTGACATTGCGGTTGCAACCTCGATTTTCCGTCCTGGTCCTCTTGGAGCAAAGGTGGATCAGAAGTTTCTGAGAAACAGGACAAATCCAGAGAACGTTGTTTACAAACACCCTCTTCTGAAAGAGGTGTTTGCTGAAACCTCTGGACTCTTGGTTTTCCAAGAACAGCTTCAGATGATTTATCACAAGCTCGCTGGGGTTCCACTGGAAGAAACAGACAGTATCAGGAAGGCGTTTACCAAGAAGGACATCAGCAACAAGGCGAAAGCACAAGCCGATCGTGATGCTCTCCGTGACAAATTCACGGAGTTGTGTTTTGCGACAAATGGAATTTCAAAAGAAATCTCAGGTGAAGTTTTTGATGAGATGGAGAAGCTTGTCTCGTACTCGTTCAACAAATCCCACGCTGTTTGTTATGCCATCACTTCCTGGCAGTGCGCTTGGTTTTTGACGTATTACCCTGATGAATGGGTTGCAACTTATATCGACTACTGCTCCACCAGCAAAGGAAAGGTAACTGGAAAAGAGGATCCCAAAGCCATCGCACTTAAAGAAGCCAAAGGACTCGGATACAAACTGGCAAAACCAGACATCAACAACTCTGGATTTGACATCAATCCTCATCCTTCCCTTTCAAAAACCCTGGTTCCGGGGTTCAGTGGTATTGCTCACGTTGGGAAAACAGCAACACAAGAGATCCTGCGTTTCAGACCTTACAGGACTCCGTTGGAACTTCTTGTTAACTCTGATGGAACATGGAGACACAGCAAATTCAACAAGAGTGCTTTAAGTGCTCTTATCAAACTGGAAGCTCTTGGCTCTTTGGATTGTGTTGGTCCCGGAAAACTCTTTCAGAACTATCGCCAAGTCCACGAGGTCTTGATCGGTCAGTATGACCTGTTGAAGAGAACTTCTGCACGAAAGAAAAACAACGACGTTGGCAAAGCCTTGCTTGATGCCATTGAAGCAACCAAAGACATTCCCGATTGGACTCTTGCTGAGAAGCTTGAGTTTTCAAAAGAGCTTGCTGGAAGTGTTGATTTTGAACTGATTGTCCCAGCAGATGTTAGATCGAAGCTTGACGATCTCGGATTCTCCAGCATTGATGATTGGGAGGAGAAGGGAAACTACTGGGCCGTTGTTTCTTCTGCTGAATTAGCAACAACAAAAACTGGTAAGCTTTATTTGAAGCTGAAGTTGTTTGCTGAGATGAACAAGGAGTACACTTGTTTCATTTGGGGCTGGAAGGGTGAGGTGGGATTGAAACCGAACGATGTTGTTGTGGCCTTGTTGGATCGCAGTGACTTTGGTTATTCCTGCTTCCAGAACAAGATTTTCGTTGTAGGAAACTCTTGAATTACTGAACTGGTCGAGTTGAAGCTCTGCCGCGAGCCATTCTATATTCTCTAACATCCAACTCGGTAACTTCGAGCATTGGGATGGAGAATTGAGTGGTTGTCGGCAGAGCTTCGTCATATACGAGGTTTGGATTCATGAAAGAGACACCATGACCAACGGAACTACAAACTCCATCCTCTCCAGCCGTTCTACAAACGTGATCCATTCCAATTGCATGACCAAGCTCGTGCATAAAAGCACCTTGAAATTCAAGATTTGAATGAATGCAGGCTGGGAACAGTGTGATTCTTACGCTGTTGTTGTCGTGTGGGAAGGTTTGATAGACTCCAGCAGGACAATGGCCACCGACTTCCCCTTCTGGAATTTGTGAATCAATCCAAACAGGAATCCCAGTGATTTCTGCTGGTGCATTGTCAGCGACGAACAAGAACGATGGTCCAAGCCTTTCTAGTTCTTCCATCGCTTTTGTTGCTGCCTCTCTTCTTTCAGCAGTCCATCCTTCCCCAGCCAAACGCACTCTGACAACCCCATAGAAGTCTTCATTGTGATTATCTGGGCGTGTTGCTTGGTGAATGGCGTGTCCGATGAAGAAGCTGCTTGCGACCAGTGCAATAAATCCTAGAGCGAATGCGACCACCTTCTTCCATGTCTTGTCAAGTTTTATCATGTTGTGTGTATCTCCTTGGGATAGTTAGACCAAGCAAACCATGCCCAAATTCAACCTATCCAGATGGCTTTTCTTGGAACAAGTCATCAATCCAACTAAAGATCCTGGAAGATTCAAGGCGCCCGAATACGGCTGCTCCTTTTTTGCTTTTGAAGGCGTGAGCATGTTTGTTATGTTTCATGTTGGCAAATTAGAAGAGGCTGTTAACACTGGGAAATTCGAGCAAGGAGTTTGGGAGGAATATCTTTGTTCCTTCGCCAAGGCTGGGAAGCTTGGCCTCTTTCCTGAAGATGGGAATTGTAGCGGCGCCTTTGATATTGAGCACGTTGCTGCTAACCCTAAATTTCCAGGTGCTGGTTATGTCTGCTATGCGGCAACTTCCTCCCTGCTAAAGAAGCCAATCACAAGTGATCGAAAAAACTCCTCCAGTGAAGCAGCAAAGAAGTCTTGGGCCAGGATCGAGCAAAGCCCTGAATGGAAGAAGGTTCCTCTTGACAGTTTCACGGGCTCGCACCCTTCAGGTGGTGCGAACAACCTCAACTCTTGGGTAAAAATTTCCGGCAACTGGCCAAACAGAAAAGTTCAGATGACCGACAAACCAAGAACAAAAACAGAAAACGATGATTGTAAAGTTCCTGGATTTGGAACCAAAGGTGTCAACTATTATCTTGGAACAGCAGACGCTTGGCTCTATATTGGTTCTTCTATTGATGCTGTCTCGCTCAAAAGCAATGGGGAAGAAGCTCTCCGAAGAATTTTCAACGGAAAGGAACAAGAGGGAAAAATGATAATGGCACAACATGCAAAGAAACTGTTTGACGCTGTTTACCTCTGAGAAAGATCACCAACACCATGAAACCAACAACCCCAAAAACCCTTCTTGAATGGATCTATCTCAAAGAAGCTGGTGGCTTTGATGACTACGTTCCAGGTTATGGAAGTATTCCCAAAGGAACACAACGGCAACTGTTTGATCCCAAAAAGATGCTTCCCCCAAGAGGAGCATTCAAACACCTTCCACCAGAAGCATCAAACCCAAAGAGATTCACAGCGGAGAATTTCTTCTTGGTTGAAACAGAAGATGAAGAAGGTGAAGGGCTGTTTCTCATCAACACCAAAGATTTTCTAAACGTCTTGGCTAAGAACAACGGGGCCCTTACCCCATCAAAGCCTTTTGAATATGCGGCTGGATATGCTTCTGGTCAAAGACTTGGTGGCAGTGCCGTTGGAAAATGTGGTGGTGCTTTCTCGGTGGGTTTCTCCACTGGCAATCCACGTTATCCTGGCGCTGGATATGCTTGCTACGCATTTCTTTCGAAGAAATACGGAGCATTGACAAGCGACAGAGAACATCACACAAGCAACGCGGCCAAAAAGACTTGGGCACGAATCGAACAGGATCCAGAATGGGAAAGAGTTCCTCTGGACAACTTCATTGGAACTTATTCGACTCTTGGGGATGAAGATACAGACCTTGAGTGGTATGACATCAGAGATTCTTGGCCGAATAGAAAAATCAAAGGCCGAGCAAGACCCGCAACTCCTGATCCAAGCGATGATTGCAAACTTCCAGCAGAAGACAAGTACGGAATTGATAACAAGCTGGGGACCGCTGATGCCTGGAGATACACAGGCTCAAGTCTTGACCCAACTCCTTTGCTCGCCAAAGGGCAGGAAGTTATTGCCTCTGTTTCGGAAGAACATGCTCTTAACCCAAAAAGACTGAGGAATGATCTCGAAAAACAATCCTGGCCGTTCTTTCAGGATCTTTACAAGGGAATCACTGGATGATGAAAACCAGCAAAACCTCTCTTACTCAGATCCTTTTTGAGAAGTCAGAGTTGTCAACACCAAAGCAACTAAACGTCTTTTCTGCTCCAACATATTCCTTGTTTCAGCTTCACGGAAACACTCTTCTTCTTGTGAACTCAGCGGAGTTACTGAAGTATTCCCAGGGAAGCGAATCGGAAGTTCCTTATGAAAAGATTGCTGCTGGGATGGTTCAACTGAGAGAAACGGAAACGGAGGAATGTTTTGGAGCAATGCAGGTTGCTTTTGTTGCTGGCAATCCTTTGTATCCGGGAGCAGGATCAACCATGTATGCTCTCGCTTCCAAAGTGTTTGATACTCCACTAACAAGTGACAGGGCACACAGTTCAAGTCCAGCAGCAAAAAAAGCTTGGGCAAAGATAGAGCAAAGTCCCGAATGGACTATGATCGGAGCCGAACTGGACAACTATGTCAAGGTCACGGATCAAAATGGTGCCTATAAATCTTTCGTAGATTACCAAGGACATTTCCCCGCAAGAAGCGTAAAAGATCTTGGACCCAATGGAGCAAAGACTCCTGATAGCTCCATTGATGATTGTCCCATTCCAACAAAGAAGAAAACGAACATCAGCAAGTGGGATGTTCCAAAGGTGGCAGACCTTCTTGGTTCTGCTAATGCCTACAAATGCAAAGGTCCAGTAGACGCCAAAGGAATGCTTGCTTACGGTAAAAAGCTTGGTGATTATGTTGGAAACGGGCTGAAGAATCTCATGCCCGGAATGGAGTTGGGTGCTTTTCTGGAGGTGTGTGCTGGTGTTTTGTTTGAACAAGCACAAGAAAACGGTTGGTTTTCTCGTTAACCATTCTCTTGTATTTACCTTTCAAGCCATCAATGCCAGCACCCAACCTTTCTTCCATTCTCTTCCTCCCAGAAAGCAATCGTTCTATCAATCGCAAGGCTCCTTTCATTCTGAAAGACTTTGCTGCACTCGACACCCTTCAAGAGATGTTGAGCTACGCAAAAGAGAAGCTAAAAATGGTTGGCGCTGGATCGGGGAGAGTTGTCTACATCATCTCAGCCAAAACAGTTCTCAAACTTGCTGAAACAGATGAAGGTGTTTTCCAAAACAAAGAAGAGTTCAAGATGGTCGGCAATGCTCCACCGGAAGCGCAGCTTGTTGTTCCGGCCATCAAAGCTTTTGACCGAGCCAGAGGTTTCTGGATGATCTCGGAGTTGGTTCGACCTCTGAAGAACTGGAATGATTTTGAGCAGGCGATGGGCGGCATGACCAAGGAGACGTTTGAAGGCATTATCCTGGCGCCCGAATTTCCCTCACTGCCTCCGACCCGTCTGAGACAAATGGGCGCCCCAGAAAAGCTTCTAGGGTGGTTTGCGGGGGCTCAGGCACTCGTCCGCACTGGTCTATCTCCCAAAGACATGATTGGCATTCATCAACTCGGCAAGAACCGTGAAGGTGATATTGTTTTCTTGGATGTTGGTGGAACGGTTGAGTTCCTGGAAACCTTCTATGACTCTTGGTTCGGAGAGTGATGAGTAAGGTCTGGTATTTACTGTATCAACCATGAAGCTCACTCAAATTCTCTTTGGTGAGAATGCAACCACAGCAGCAAGAAGAGATTACACATCTCCAGCAGAATATGGAGTTGGAATCATTTCTGTTACGGGCAATGGAAAAGCTATCACCCTCTTCCACAAACAATCTTTACAAGAAGCTGTGACAACAGAGAAAAACTTCTTCTCTGTTGTGGCGAGGTATGAGGATTGGTTGTGTGGGATGATCCGCAAAGGAAAGTTACACCAGGGAGATTGTTTGGGGGCGGTTGAGGTTGCTTCTGTTGCTTCCTCAAAGAAATTTCCTGGTGCTGGGCTTGTTTGTTATGAATTGTTTGGAGAGATGGTTGGTGGACCTATCACGAGTGATAGAGATGTAAGCACATCTGATCCTGCAAAAAAGACTTGGGCAAAGATTGAAACGGATGTGTCGAAGTGGAGAAGGGCTCCACTTGATAACCACGACACTTGGGGGGATTATTACCGCCATCAAGGAACATGGCCCAACAGAAGACTTATCAACTTTGGCGGAAGCCCAATAACCCCAGGATTCACCCAAGACGATTGTCAACTCCCTCAAAACAGAACTTACGGAGACAAAGACCCAGAGACTGGAATCAACAAGGTTCTTGGCTCTGTGGATGCTTGGATTTACGCTGGCCCAGCAAAACTTGAGTCCTTGATTGCTTCTGGAGACGAGTTCGCTCAAGAGGTTATGGAACCTCTTGAGTTTGAATTCCCCGACGATGTTGTTGATGGAAAAAGACGTTTGGAAGTTCTGTTGAGGAAAGCTGCTATTCGTCTTTTCTCGGAAAGGTATCTGTGAGTCAACGATGAAAACACAACGACTTCTCGAAGGATTCTTGTTTGGAGAAGGTATGGAATTTGGAGCCAAGGTTTCCGAATTCAAGGCCCCAGCTTATGGTGCTGTGTTTGGAAGGTCGGGACAAGTGACAACGGTTTTTCTTATCAACTCTGAGAGATACACACCCAGAGCTTTGGAAAACGAGAATGATTTTTCTTGGTTGTGTGGTGCTGGGCAAATCATGGAACCAAAGGAACCAATGTGTTCCGGTGCTCACATCGTCAACTGGATTGTAGCCAACCCGAAATATCCTGGTGCTGGATCTGCTTGTTATGCACTCCTAAGCCTTTATGGAAATAACTTCCTGACAAGTGACAGGTTTGTTTCCACGTCTCCAGCAGCACAGAAAACATGGGCTGGGATTGAACAAAGTCCCGAATGGGAGAAGGCTCCATTGGACAACTTCTCCAGCGAGAAGGATCCGTTGAATTCCAGGGCTGCTGATACAAAGTGGTTTAGATTCAGTGGTCGTTATCCCAGAAGAAGAAGAAAAGAAAGTCCAACTCCTCTGACTCCTTCCGACACTTCTGACGATTGTCCTCTTCCTCTGAAAGATAGCTCAAAGCTAGGGACTGCCGATGCTTGGCGATACGTTGGAACAAGCATTAATCTTGCATCACTCAGACGCCAAGGAAGTATCTTGCTGGAAGAAATGGAAGTAGAGGGCGACATCACCAAACAAGAGCAGCAAGTGGCAATCGCAAAAGCTGGAGAGTCTCTCTTCGGAAGGAAGTATTGAGTTATGACAAAGACAAATCTTTTGACCGAGTTTCTCTTTGGTGAATCTCTTCGTGGGACAGGATTCAACATGAGAGAGTTTGAATCTCTCCTGAATGGTAAAGACAATCTTCCCACGGTCGAAAAGACAAAGATTCTCAAAGAATATGTTGAGTCAAAAGGATTGCAGAAGGTGGGAGAAGGCTCTTCAAGGACTGCCTACATCCTTTCTTCCAGATTTGCATTGAAGCTGGCTGGGAGTTTCAAGACTCAATATGTTGAGAAGTACACAGAGGCAGGAGCAGCCCAAAACCAACAAGAGTTCAACACTTGGAAAAATGCTCCTCCATCAGTCAAAGCCGTCATTCCAGAGTCTTATAGAATAGAGCCGACCGATAATCTATGGTTGATTGCTGATCTTGTTAGACCTTTGAAAAGTGTGGAAGAATTCTTTGAGCTATCAGGCGGCTTGCACCCAACCTCACTCTCCAGCGCACTGCAAAGTTATTACAGCAATTCCTCCGAAGAAGATTATGGAAGAGAATCAACCAGCAGGGTAGAATCTCGAAAAAAGGTTGAAGCAGCAGTGAAGAAGAACAAAACAGCCAAGCGTGTTTTCAAGGGTTTACAGCAAGCCGTTTCTGCTTTCCAGTTGGATCCTGCTGATTTTGGTGGAATCCGTCAATGGGGAAAGACGGCTTTGGGAAAAATAGTGTTGTTGGACTATGGAGCTTCCAACGACATCATTGACACCTTTTACAGGTGAGGATGTGTTAGCTGGAACAGTGTCTCAGTTGCTTTGAGCAGTGTGAAAACAAGAGCGGCAATCACCAACACATCAACAACATCCCGAACTTTTTCATGCTTCTTTTTTGCTGTGTTCATCGAACGATGATTGTGAAGATGGTTGTAAAGAAGACTGAGATAAGGTAAACAGCAATGTTTCTGAAGTAAATCTTTGGGGCACAATTGTGCGCGAATCCACTTCCATACTTCATTTCATTGTTTGTGAAATGAACAATCTTATCTCCCTCTCTATCCAGGAAATTGGCATAGCGTTCAATAACTGACATTGTTTCTGCTCAGGACAGCGAGAAAACCACAAAGCAACCCAACAGCAACACTCCAATGAAGCAGAGTAAGAATCGCTGCTTGCCAACCAACACTCAGACTCTCATACATCTTCCAGATTTTCACTTCCTCTTTTCCTTTCATTTGTCCATAATTCCCAAAACAATCAGAACCAAACCCAAAAGCACCATTCCGTAGGGAATCAGGTGATAAACAACTGGGCTTGTTACCAACCATTGCCACGCCTTGTTCCACAGATTTTTCATCGCCACTCTCCTTCTAGTTCTTCAAAACAAACTGAACGACCGAGACAAGGAAGCTGGTTGCTGTCATCCCAACAAAAATTCCCAAGAGAACCATCATCAGAAAAACATAGACTTCCTCAACCTCAATCCGCTTCATCCATCCAAACCACCGACCACCCTTCTTCTCTTCACTCATAGAAACCATCACCACCCTTTTCCTGGTTCGAGAAGGCCCCCTCCGGGGCCTTGAACTCTTTTGACATCCTCTCACCCGTCCAAGTTATTCCGGGGCGTTAAAAAGCATCCTCGAACGATTTGGACTCTGGGCCGTTTACTCAACGATACCCTGTGTTTGGTTTGATCTCTTTCTTGAAATTATTCCACCAATTATCAACCAGCAGGATGAATTTGGTGGCTGCGGCTGCGTGGTTGGGATGTCCTTTGGAAATGAACAATACCCTTACGGTGTTGGCTGCCGCTGTCGTTGTTATGCCGCTTGGAGTTTTTTGGAAACCATCAAGAGCGAGAAGTTCCTCCAGGTATTGAACGACTTCCAGTGGATCAGTTGCCTGACTCATCTTCAAAACCGTATACATGGCATGGGTTGTGTTGCTTGACATTTTTACGTTTACCCTTCTTCTTCAACCGATTCAACATCTTCAGACATAAAACTGATCCAACACTTATCGCCAGAGGGTGCGAGTGTCATGACCATAAGCCAAATGGAATCATGAACCTTTCTCACTTGATCAACGCCAAGAACCACAAAGGCATCACCAGCAGATAGGTCTGTGGGAAAGTTAGCGTTTCCGTCTGCTTGAAAAACAGGGGTCATTGGGTATTTGTATTTTCCCCCGTCTCTGATTCTCAGAAGACATCCGGGCTTGATCAGATCAACTTCGTCGGTTCTCATGGTAGGAACATTACCACAGCTTGTTCCCAAGGTCAAGTTTTTTTTTTCAGGTTAGTTACTCTCAACAGCAATGGCTTCAGTGACAAACACCAAACCTTCTTCTCTTCGTGTTTTGAAACAAATTCTCAAAGAGGTAAGTCTTTCAGCTTTACAGGACATTCGCAGTTGTGATGCTGGTGGAACACACCAAGTCCAAACGTGTAAAATGGGAGATGAAAGCTTTTACTTGAAGTTCGGAGGATGGGGTGACGACTCCATTGAACAGCAACAAGAGTACAACTACCAAATCGGAGTTGAGTTCATTGCTTATGAACTCTACAAACTCTTTGGGTTGAAAACACCAAAAACGATTCACGTTGTTAGTGATCCAAGAAACAAACGTCTTGGTCTTGCTACGTCAAACGCTGCTGCCGGAGGGCAGAGATGGCCGAGGGAAAACCCAACTCCAGCAATGAGGAAATCTCTAACCGCTGGAATGTTCGTGGATATGTTCTTGGCAAACTGGGATGTGAAAACAGCAAACCTGTTTCAGTCGGGAGATGATGCTGTTCGCATTGATCCGGGTGGCGCCCTCACATTCAGAGCACAAGGAGCAAGAAAAGGTAACGCCTTCTCCGATAAACCCAGCGAAATCAGAACAATGCACCCTGTTCACGGAACAGATCCAAGACCTAACAGAGCAGCAAAACTCTACGACGTTTCTTATCTGAAACTTGCAGCACAAACTTTTGCTGCTGTTTCCAAAGAACAAATTTCACAAACTATTGACACAGCAGCAAGAGCCGTTCAAGACGAACTTGTTGAGGCTGGGATGACAGGGAACTCTCTTGACGAGTGGAACCACATCGTTCAGGAAATCAAATCAAAACTGAGCAATCGCTATGATGCAGTTTTGAGCAGCGTTGAATTCATTGAAGCTCAATCCTGAGCAAACAAAAACTCTGACAGGCTCACTGATCCGGGTTCTCGTTCCATAGATTCTCTGTGGTCGAAACCTTTGTAGGGTTTGAACCCAAACCCCTTGTAGAACCTCTTGAGACGCCCAACAGAGCCACCAAAATCCCCAGACGGAGTGAGACCTATCCTCAACCCATGACGGTCTGCAAAAGCCACCAGACGCCTCATAACAGCAGACCCAATTCCCTTCCCCCGACTCTCTTTCCCAACAGCAATTCTGGACAGGATCAAAACATCTCCCCCAGCACTCAATCCCAAATCTAAAACAACACCAGGAAACTCACCTTCAATTTCTCTAACCAAACGCTGGACCATTTCAGGATTCATTGTCATCACTTCCCACTTGATCCAATTTTGTTAGGCGTTTTTCAAGGCGATCTTCCCATTTCTTTTGACGTTGCTTTTCAACCGCTGGAGACTTGGCCCGTTGTCTGGAAGGGCTTGGGTGATTCTTGTTCAAAGCTCCTGCTCTCCCTACCAGAGATTTAACAACGGCTTGTTGTGTTTGATATTCCTTGTTGATTTCAACAAACCAAACGGGACCAACAGGCTCCACTTCATAAACAAACCAATCATCTTGAACAGCAGACTGAATTGTTCCGTGGGGTTTGGGAGTTGTTGTCATGCAAACGTTGGGATGCTCTGATCCATAACCACCAGACATATTCCCTCGAAGAACATCTCCATGCCTGAATCTTTTTGGGGAAGCGTGGTAGAAAGTCAACCCACGAACATCTGCCCCGTGCTTTGATTGTGTTGGTCTGGTTTTGGGGAAAAGCAGTCCAAACAATCTCATCGGATCTTGCTGATATTCTTTCTTGGCTTCCGCCAAGGCTTCAAGGATTATTGTTTTGAGGAGGAGTTTGTTATCACTGCTGGAGGATGATGACATCGCAGTGATTAGGTAGGCAAAGTCAGCGATGCTTGTCACTTTTGAACTCGGTCAGAACAGACCAAGCGAGCTTGAAAGGATTTGAAGCTTTGTGGAGCCAGTTGTCATAAGCAAGCCACCAAGTTCCTTCTGGCTCACGACAAAGAACAACCCGTTCTGTGTCAATCAAAATCCAGGGCCGCTTGCTCACTCACTCTTCTCCACAACTTCAAAACTGGTCTTGATGTTCTTTGAGAAGAACGAACCGAGAGAAGGAGCAACGGAGAACTCATTGAACACATGAAGAGGAACATTCTTGTAGGTGTAAACCTCTCCACCCTTCAGAGTAACTTCCAGCAACATTTGTTTTCGGTTGTATGTTACCCGAGAAACAACCGACGAACCTGTGTGTGTAACTTCCATCATCGTCACCTCCTTGATCCTGAACCTTCCTTGAAAACCTGTGTTGAATGAATGAGAAAATGCCAGCAGATGGAATCGAACCAACGACCTGGAGATTATGATTCTCCCGCTCTAACCAACTGAGCTATGCTGGCAGACAAACAAAATAGGACCAGACGGAATTGAACCATCGTAGCCAGCGTGTAAAGCTAGTGTTCTACCATTGAACTATGGTCCCGACAAGGTTAACCGAGGGAACTCGAATCCCCGCCTGCTGGGTCACAGCCAGCCGCTCTAACCAACTGAGCTACGGTTAACATAAACAAACATATCACACCAAGGATTCGAACCTTGTCCGTGCTTCTGGCTACCCAAAAGCCACTCCACCAATCAGAGCTTGTGCGATAACCAAAACCAATCAAACTTCGAAACAAACCGGAGAGTTTCCAATCCTCACAGAGACTTGGTAGCTGGATCCATAATCACAGGTTTCACACCCACCCCAATTCTCTCTTTCGCCAATGTCAATCTTCCTAGTTTGAAAGATTTCAGACAGAGCCAAAAGTGTTTCGAATGACAAGTCGATGTATTCGTACATTTGAGTGAACTTGATTCTGTACTCATACAGACCAGATGAAATTTCGGTCTTAACCGGCTCGATTTTAAGGTCGTTATACGCCGAACTGGTTAGTCCTGGGATTCCTCCCAGGAGTTTTTCCAACTCAGACTTCTGCTCTTCCTGTTGTTTTTGCCTGCTCATTTTATTTCTGTTGGGTTGAGATGAATTGTTTTGAAAATGGCGAATTCGGTAGGAATCGAACCTACAACATGCAGGTTAACGGCCTGCTGCTCTGCCGGGTTGAGCTACGAATTCGTGGTGTGGGAACGAGGAACACGCCCGTTCCCACGACTTATCTGCATTTAGAAAAACCAACACTTTTTCATGTTGGTGGTGGGTTGCCAGGGAATCGAACCCTGTTCTGAGGATTAAAAGTCCCCTGCTTCGCCATCTAAGCTTGCAACCCTTAGCATCCCCAGTAGGACTCGAACCTACAACCTGACGGATAGGAACCGTCTGCTCTATCCAGTTGAGCTATGGAGACTCTTTCTCTCTCACCGATGAACCAACCTTACCACCACTCATTTCCCAGGTCAAGAACTTTATACAAGGCTGCGTTCTTTCCCCGTCTCAATCTCATCAACCAGTTGGTCATACAAGATCGCTGCCCTTTTCCTGAATCCTTTCAAAATCTTTGGATCCAACAAATCAACTCTAATGTGGTTCGGAAGTTCTTTCTCAAAAACCGAAACAAATTCTTGCGGCGTTACTCCCAGCACACTCAAGGCAGCTAATTTACCACGCTCTTTAAGGGCCCTAGAAGCTTTTTCTTTGACAGCGGCAATTGTTTGGTTGAAGTAGGCGTTGGTCTCTACTGGAGAGTTCTGATATTCCTTCCAGTGCCGATCCTTAGTTTCTTTCCATTTGGATGCCAACTTTCTCAGGTCAACAAGAACCTGTTTTCTCTCTGGCTTTCCTTTTGGAATTCTTTCCAACTCGGCTTTCAACTTCTGAACTTCTTTTGTTAACTCGGCAAGAGGTTTTGCAGAAGCTGTTGTTCTATCAACAATGTCAAAGAACACATCGCCAATCCTGGCAATATCCAGAAGGTGAATAAATTCATGAACAAAAAGAGGTTCAGAACTTGGCTGCTGGAACCATGTCTTCACTTCACTCACAAACCATGAGTTGAATTGAGGTTTTGATTTGATTTCTTTGGGAGGTTTTGGGAGACGAAAGGCGAGGAAAAGATCTCCGTCTTCGTTTGTGTTTGCCCAAGCCAGCGTAGCACTTTCAGGATCGAAAATGATGAACAGATTAGAAAAGGCTGAATCTGCATACAGCTCAGAAACAACCAATGTTTTCAGTTTCCCTTCTTCTGTCTCCCAGCCATTTCTTTTGAAAGATGCTGGTGTTGCTGGCAGAGCGAGAATGGCTGTTTTGATTTCTTGGAATGTTTGTCGAATCGCATTGATCTTTTCGAGGTCAACACGCTCAAACAACAAACGTTCCAAAGAGATGGATTTCATCCGTCTTAGATAGGATTAGTCTGTTTTGGTTTTGGTAGGCCGACCCAGAGTTGAACTGGGAATAAGCGATTATCTTACCACACCAAATTACTCTGGCACACGGGAGTGTTTGTGGTCTGGAGCACATCTTCACCATTTCAGGTGCGCGATCATCTGCTCTCTACGGGCTCAGACTTTTTGTCTGATTCCCTCGGTATTGTCCTTTCAATCCAGCAAAGGAGTTTCACCGATATTATCGCGTCCACTTGCTTGGTTTCTTTTCCCAAACAAGGCTCATATTTTGTCTAAGTCGCCCGGTATAACCGTTTACCTATCGGCCCATCACGTTGATATTCTAAGAAAGATAGCGGAAGCGGCAAGAGTCGAACTTGCATGTGAGTTGCCCCACGACAGCTTTCCAAGCTGTTTCCTTACCATTCGGAACACGCTTCCAAACAAGTGCGGACAACCAGAATCGAACTGGTCTTACCACGCTGGCAACGTGGAGCACAACCACTATACCATACCCGCATCAACTTTCAAACTTGGTTGCAGGACAGGATTCGAACCTGTGTTTTGTGGCCTGTGATTGCCACACGTTTTGATTAGTAAACTACCTGCGGAGTGGACCCAGACAGAATCGAACTGTCAATTTCTGCTTGCAAAGCAGAAGTTATCCCGTTTAACTATGGGCCCTTTTCTTCACACAAACAATCGAGTGATAAACCAGTTGGGGTCGAACCAACATCTCCTACACCGCGGTAGGTACTTTACCGATTAAGCGATAGTTTATCACGGAGCAGCAAATGGGACTCGAACCCACAACATCCGACTTGGAAGGACGGCACTCTACCATTGAGCTATTGCTGCAAACAAACAAAGTGGAACCAGAAGGGGTCGAACCTTCGACGCTTGGCTCTTCAGGCCAACGCTCTACCAACTGAGCTATGGTTCCATTCATACTAACAACTATCAAGTGAATCCATCGAGAGTCGAACTCGAAACCTCGACTTTAAGAGAGTCATGCTCTGCCAATTGAGCTATGGATTCATGGTTCGGGATGAAGGAATCGAACCTACGTCAACCGGGTCAAAGCCGATCGCTCTACCATTGAGCTAATCCCGAATCTCACTCACTGACAAGACCTAAGCTACCACACCAAGAAAAGACAGTCAAGAGATTTCTTCTGGCTGGAGTCATCGGCAGGATTCGAACCTGCACCTGGAGAATGTGCTCGGGTTTCATAATGGTTTTCAGGCCATATCCCCTACACCGCTTGCGAAACAAACTTGCGTGTGTTTCAACACCATTCGAAAAAGGTGTTTTGTTCAAGGTGAGAAGTTTCATCTCACACCTTTCTCCGTTCTCTCAAATTGGCCCGGACATAACCCGGATCCGAGGGGGCTACCCGTTATCTTTTCACACCCCTTGCATACTCAAAACAAACAAATGTTTCAGATGTTTCGGAGTGACTACTAAGGAATTGCCCTACGACTACCATTCCAACCAGAAGAAACCTGAGCGCCCCCAAGGAGAATTGAACTCCTGTATGCAGATCGACAATCTGCTGTCCTACCATTGAACGATGAGGGCAAAAACTAACGTCTGTTCGTGGAGTTGAACCACGCATTCCGGGTTCGTAGCCCAGCGGTTTTATCCGACAGCCTCAACAGACAATAGACCAAATGGGAGTCGAACCCATGTCCAGAAAACTCTATCAATAACGGTGTTTATGACGTTTCTCATGTTTTTGGGTTTCTTCGATTCTATCGACACTCATGAGCAAGTGTCATCGGTCAGAATCAAATTCCGTGTGACTTTCTACAACACAACTGACACGAAAGCAACTGTGAGGTTTTTCTGACTTTATCGCATCTCACCCAACCATCAGATGGGTCAGTATCTTGTGAGATGACCTGCTTCTCACTGTTTTTTAGGCAGCGAGGGCAAAGGCTGGAACGGCGTTGTCGTTCGCGTTTGTGTTTTTTGATAGTGTTTACGTTGTTATCACCCAACGGTCATACCCGCAACCAACTTTGTTCCCTGTCGAAACCTTTATTGGCCTGTATCAACTAACCATGATCCCAATGAGAATTGAACTCATATTCCTTGATTGAAAATCAAGTGTCCTAACCACTGGACGATGGGACCGAATACACACATACCATTGCACAGATCTTTGCCGGGACTGTGTGTTTTCATGAACTTTTAGGAGTTTGCAACCTCCACTCACCAACAAGTTTTACCTCGTTGTGTTCATCGAGAGACGGCAGGAAGGAAAGGACTCGAACCTTTATTTCTGGAGTTGGAAACCAGTGTGCTGCCTTTGCACTACCGACCTATGGAGCCCACTATCCGAGTTGAACGGACAACCGCCTGATTACAGGTCAGGTGCTCTGCCAATTGAGCTAAGTGGGCAAAATCGGAAACTGTTCCTTAATCCAGCGTCCTGGTACGAGGATAGTTTCCTGGAGGTTTGAGGTTAGCTACTCCTCTCCATCGCAAAGTCAACCCTATTTGCGGATTGAGCAGGTTGCAACTCCTCCTGTTGGAAATTCAAGACACTCTGGTTGGAATTGAACCAACTACCGCTGCTGCGCGCAAGCAAGCGACCTCTCCCGGTGAGGTTACAAGAGTGTCTGGTGGATCAGACAAGAATCGAACTTGCTTAGCCTGTTGGACCGGTTGATTTACAGTCAACTGTTCTACCATAGAGATAGCGGGACAAGGAATCGAACCAAGATTTCAGGGGTATGAGCCCTGTGTCCTAAACCGTTAGACGATCCCGCGGCGGAAGGGGTGAGAGTCGAACTCACAAGACCATTGCTGGTCACACGGTTTTCAAGACCGGCGCCGTCGCCCATCGGCTTGACCTTCCTAATTCAACACAAGTTTTCAAAGAACGATTCACAACTGAGGCGCTGTGAGAAGTTTGGTCGGGGATGCAGGAATTGAACCTGCCTGATGTCCTGTTTCCAAAACAGGCGACTCACCTTGAGTCCGATCCCCGATTGTATCGTTGCTGCAATTCTAACTACCTTCTTCTATCTTTGTTTCTATCAGTGGTTCAGAAGAGATTTGAACTCTCACTAGATGGCTTCTCGAACCATTGCCTCTGCCGGTTGGGCTACTGAACCGTTTTTTAAGTGACACAGAAGAGATTCGAACTCTTACTTGACGGCATCTGAAGCCGTTGCCTCTACCAGTTGGGCTACTGTGCCATCTTTTGTTTTGCTTGTCAAGGACTTTCTTGAGTAGGACCGGAGGGACTCGAACCCCCAAGTGCATCATAATGATGCTTCTGACCTTAAATCAGCCGTGTCTGCCGTTCCACCACGATCCCGTCTGTCTGCTCTTTAACTTAACTCTTTCTATCTGTCAACACTTTTATTGCTGAGTGCCACTGGGGAGATTCGAACTCCCACACCCGAATTGGGTAGCTGCTTTTGAGACAGCGGTGTCTGCCATTCCACCACAGTGGCGTTGTAAGGCTTATGTATGAAGCAAACTAAGAAGAAACGATAACACCAATCAGAATCGAACTGATATATTCTGCGCGTCGAGCAGAAACTCTACCATTGAGTTATGGTGTTGTTGGTAGGAGCAGAAGGAATTGAACCTTCGACCTTCCCATTATCGGTGGGAGGCTCTACCATTGAGCTATGCTCCTATCGGAGAGAAAGAAGAGAATCGAACTCTTGGTGAGGATTTTATCCTCTTCAGCTTTGCAGACTGCTCCCTTTCCACTCGGGACACTTTCTCTTTTACTCTATCACCTTTTCCTTGTCAAGGACTTTTTTCTTGGCATCGCTGAAGGGACTCGAACCCCCATGTATCCATTAGCTTTCTCCTGATTTTTATTGAAAGGTAAACTACTTACATTTACGATGCCAAACTGTCAACGGTGTGATAAGCCTTTTATTCCGAACCATAAAAAACAGCTTTTCTGTGGGGTTGTTTGCAGGGCTGCTTTTTGCAGCAAACGTTGGGCTGATGCAAACAAAAAAACCTGTATCCACTGCGGGGCACCGTGCAAACACTCGTCTGAGATGTGTAAAAAATGCCAAACTGGCTACACGGTCTCTCGGCTGAAAACCGTTGGTGATTGTAAAGACTCTTCGGAAATAAGAAATTTCAATCGTTCTTGGAACAAAGGCATAGTCTCTTTACCCTGCCAAGTGTGTGGTTATTCTCTATACACTGAGTTGGCTCATATTAAACCAATTCATTCATTTCCGAAGGAAGCGTTATTGATTGAAGTAAATGACCCTTCAAACATTTTGGTGTTGTGTAAAAATCACCATTGGGAACAAGAACACGGTTTTCTTCCCCTGGATAAAATCCCAAAACGTTAGTCTCCCCAGAGGGATTTGAACCCCCAATTACTTGCTTAGAAGGCAAGAGCCTTATCCTGTTAGACGATGGAGAGAATGTAGAAACGAGGCGGCATACAGCGACAAAGAGATGTTTTGTGAAGTGGGTTGGTTTAGTTATTATTCCTGCCCACATTTTCCACACCCCACATTACTGTTGGTATGTGAAACTGTTCCATTTTACAGCCACACACAAAACATCGGAGGAAGAGACGAGAGTCGAACTCGCAAGAGGGGTTAGCCCTCGACGGTTTAGCAAACCGTTTCCTTACCATTAGGATACTCTTCCAGCGAGAGATGCTTCCTTGTAACACCTCTCTTTTATCTAGTCAACCACTTTCGATCTCCGACCGAAACTTTTTGTACTCCTCTGGTGTGTCGGTAAACACAAATGCAACCATCTCACACTGTTCTTCAGTCAATTCACTCAACAACAAAGACCAAACCGCTTGTTGTCTTTCCCAATCTTCCTGATTTTCGTATTCAGGAGAAATGACTCTGGCAACAAACTTTCTTCGGGTCATTTCTACTTTCACAACCATCTCACGGAGAGAAAGTTTTTCAAGTGTTTGTTTGAGGAGTTCAGAGTTCAAGGGCAGACACCATTGTATTCACGGTACCAACCGGCACGAACCCTTCGAGGACACCTGGGAAAGAACCTCAAACAACTTCCTGCTTCCACCAACCAAGCATCGTAGACTGCAAAGATCGTCTCATTATCACCCTCGACAGCTTGAACTTCCCAATGAGGAGGCAAACTCAAGTCAGTTCCCTTGGAAACCAATTTGGCAACTTTTGGCGGTTGGAATTGTTCCCAGGGTGTTCCAACTTTGAAGCCCGAGAATTCCGTGGGGGCATTGATCTCACAAACCATTCCAGAAGTCAACATGTTTTTCTCCTTATTACGAAATCTTGGCGAACAACCTTTTCTCACTGTTCCAGTATCTTAGTCCAAACTTCATGGGGGAAGCTTCAACGAGTTGTTGGTAACACTCCTCTGAGACAAGAGCTTTGAAAGGTTTGCCATCGGGGCGACTGTACTCATCAGGAGCCACAGCGGGCATTCGATCCCAATAAGCCTTGACGTACTTCTCAAGATCTTCTTGGTTGAGATGGAGAGAAAAACCATCTGGTCGGCAACCCCAACCTCTTTCACTCTCTTCCCACATTTGAACAAGGACTTCGCGCATCTTTGCTTCGGTCGTCATCGCCATCTCTTTTTCTTGAGGATGAGCCAACCCTACCACGACCATAAATCTCCCGTCAACAACATTCGTCATGCCCAAGTTTTTTCTTGTCTCGGTGAGAGAAAGCAGCCTTGGACTTCAAATCGCTCCAGGAGGCTTTTTAAGGCTCCCGAATTGTTTTGACGCACTCTCACCCGTCTGAACCATTTGGTGGCACGGATAAGGCGTATAGGTGCCGTAGCGTTTATGTTGTGGGAGCTAGAAGAGGAGGTTGCTGAGGAGAAGAGATTCTCCGAGGGAATAACCGGGACCGGAACCTTTTTTGTAGATGTCAACGGGACCAGGAGTGTGCTTGATGGGTTTGGCAATAACTCCCATGCTTCCACCATGAGTTGGAACTGAGTTGGTTGCAATTTCGCTGGAGGTATATCCAGCGTGCTCCGACTCGGTTTCTTTTTTGATCCAATCGGTGTGGTGAGCAAGAACGGCTGGATCTTCTTCAAGGGGTCCGAAGCCAAAATGTTCTCCAGCTTCTCCATCTCTTCCTGGGGGAATGAGATCGGGGACGTTGTATCTCTCTTCGTCTGAGGGAGAATGGGGAATGTGGTCTGCGGGTTTTGCCAAGGTGTTCATCCTGGGGAATCCTGGGAGATCGCGGTACAAGATGTCAGACGGACTTCTCTCCTTGAGAAAGATTTCGTCTGTTTCTTCCTGGTCTTTGAGTCCTTCCCAGGGTTCATGTGCAGCGAGTTGATGTTTGTTTCCAAAGCCGAATGGCCCGCCTTGGAAGGTTCCAGCCCCTGAAAAGTCACCAGAATTTTCGTTGGTGAAGAGAATTTGGCTTAGTTTCATGGGTTTAGATATTGGTTTGACGTTCGTGCCTGAATTTTCCTCGGATGTTGGAGTGGAAGAATTTTCCTGGACTTGGGGAATCGAGAAGGGACTGGTGAACTTCTGGAGGCACTGAAAAATAGAGGTATTGAGAGCCGTTGTGGAAGATAACCAGAAGAGAGCAAAGAAGGGAGTCATATTGGGTTCTTAGGATCGTCTTGCTTTCCTGGAAGGTGTGGTCATAGTATCTCTGAGATTCAGCAACAAACATGATGAGTCTAGCTAGGGAACATGAAACCAGGATCCATTTGCACACTGAAAAACAGAAGAAACACGAGGAAGCCAGTGTTTGTTGCTGTTTATCCTGATTTGGAACTTTTGCTGGAATCGCGTTTGAAGAAAAATGAAACCATAATTTCAACAACAACAGAATTTGGAACTGTGCTCACCGGAGCAGTGCAACCGTGGGGACTGAAGGGATTTACGGAAGTTTTTGTGTTGTTGAGGGAAGTGGTGGATTCTTATGGTCATTTCTATTACAACTGTCTATATGGGGATACTCGAACGGGCTGGATTGTCAAAGACAAGAACTTCCAGGTAACTCCCCTTCCTCCCCTTCCAGAAGAAACGGACCAAGCACACAATGCAAACAAGAGCTAAGATTCTGAATCGACTGTCTGAACGCCTTGAAGAGTTTGTTGATGAGTACAAGCACGATCTCGACGCAGACGAAGTTGCAATCATCGAAGATGCAATCGGTGTCGTTGAGAAAGTAAAAGACTCTCAAGTCGATGATGATGAAGAAGACGAAGATGGCGGTGTTGAGGATTGAGACGAAGAGAGTTTGATAAGTTTGAAAGGTCTATCTGGATTCAACTGAAGAAGTTTTCCTGTGGTTCCGGTCAAATAAGTGATTGAACGATTTGTCCAAGAAGTGCTCAGGTAGAATCTTTTGCGGCGAACCTTCAACACCCTCATCACCATTCCATTCGTCTTTTGAAACTGAAGAACATCTCCTGTTTCAACTTCTTCAAACAATTTCACATCTTCCAGCCTCACCAAACATCTTGGCCTGAACAACCAAACCAATCCCGAATCATTTGGGTTCCAAACCTCTTGTGAGTTTTTGAAGATGGTAACACCAACAGCCTTTACTTTGGCTTTTGGTTTCCTTGTCTTGTAGAACTCAATCTGTTCTAGTGTCGTCAGGAGTTTATACTCGCTGGAAACAAGAACAAGGAACGAGGTTATTTGGCAGTGGTAGGAATCAATAGAAAGATCTGAAAAGAGAACATCCAGGTTCATTCCATAAGTCCCAGCCAACATATCTTTGTTGAATGTTGTTGAGGAGTAGGAAAGTTTTCTGTTTTCAATCCACCAGTCTTCGAGGTCTGGAGTTGCAGATGGGTTGAGAAGAAAAACATCAGTGAGAGTTTTCGGTCTTGCGAGTTTACCGAAGTCTCCCAAACCGATTCTTTCTCCCATGCTCATGATCTATGAGCGGTAACTATTCAACCCACTGTTTCAGTTTGGTTTTCAGCAATATCAACAGAACCAGAGAGAATCATGTCACTATTCTCATCTGGCTCTTGATGTTGTTGAAGATCTTGCTGGTGTTGTTTTGGAGGGAGAACTACAACTCTTTCAATTCGGGTATACTTCCCGGCGTTGAATTGTGTTCTTTGGTAAGGATCATTGCGAGGACGAAAACGCTTTTCTTTTTGGTAGCGGGAACTCATTGTCTCCTAGAGCTACCTAGACACCCTTTTTCCTTTTTGCTGGAATCACAGCAGAAACAACCTTCTCCTCTTCAGAAACAGCAGCCACATTTTTTCGTTCGGATTCTTCAGAAACAGCAGTCAAAACGGGGATGGCCGCAGAAGGCTCTGTGGGCTTTTTTAGGAGGCTCTGAGCTTCGGACAGTAGTTCGGGATCAACGTACCATTTGCTGTCACTATTAAGCCTCCCAAGGCCCTCTGCGTCGATGATATTGTTTGCTTCCATCCACTGTTGGAGGGTTGCTCTCCTTCTTCCAAGAAACCCTCTGAGGTCTGTTTGTTGCTGCTGTTGGTTTAGATTTCCGCCGGGCATTATTGTTTCTCCTTCACTTCTTTCATGTCATCACAAATCAAGGGAAGAATTTCCCCAATCAACTCATGAATATGTTGTTGCTGAGTAAGTCTCTTACAAGTCTCATCGTCCACTGGACAATTTAACTCACGAGCAAGATTCCCAAGAAACTTCTGCATTCCCAGCAAAGTAACATTTCTTGCTGTTGCATGGTTCATTTTGGAACCAAGGCTCTTCATTTTGGTTGCAATGGACCTGAAATCTTCACCTTCTTCAATCGTGATGTACTTGCCTGTTGATGCACTCATTTTGTCACCTCGTTATCCTCTTCACTCAAAAATGTTTCGCCATTCCAATACGGTTTGGAATCAATTCCATACCTCTCCAGAAGAACACAACGCTCTCTAAGAGTAAGTTGGGTAAATGCCTTCTTCGCTGCCAACAAAAGACGCTTGTTGATAAACCGATCATCTTGCTCGGCTGGGAGTCCTTTCAGAAAACTCGTTTCAGAAACTTCCGAGTTTGGTCTCAGGTCTTGGAAGAAATCAACAAACACGGTTTTTGTCTTAGCAGTTTTTCTTGCTGCTTCAACACAATCAACCATGTTCTTTGTGATTTCAAGGGTCGCCAATTCCTCATCAGTCAAAACAAAGAAGTTGTCAGTGGATTTGCCGACTTCTTTGCAATGTTTAACGAGTTTGTTGTTGGCTGTTCTGACGTGCCCTGGAATGGGCATGAATGGATCGTGTTCCAGAAGGTAGGTCTTGATAGCTTGCCGAATCCAAATTCCAGCATAAGTGCTGAACATGATTCCCATTTCAGGCTTGAAACCTTCAACAGCATGGACCAAACCAATGTGACCTTCTTGAAGAAGATCGTCTCTGAGTTCGAGATGCTTCTTCTTGCGGCTGTAAAACTTGTTGACCATAAAAGTCACAAGCCTCGCATTACGATCTGCTAGCTGATTCCTCAGCTTCAAGTCTGAGGAGATGAGTTTACCATTCTCATTGTGAACTTTGGTTCCTTGATATTTCAGAAACAGTTCATGATCTTCCTTGTTGTTGGGCCTGGGGGTGTTTGGATATCTCTTGGTTCTGCGTCTCTGGATTGACATAATTCTTGCTCCAGAAGCAACTGTAAGCATTGTATAAGATTGTATCAAGTCATTGAGAAGAGAAATGTCAAACAACAAGCGGATTCGTAAAAAGGTTCAGATTCCAGAAGTAGATGTTCGGGTTGGTGGATTGTATGAGTTTGTCTCTGACACGGCACGACCTCTTCTTTGTTCGCGTCATGGAAGAAGGGTTGTAGGTCTTCCACATCAACGCTGGAGTATGGTCGTTTACCTCAAACCAAAGCAACTGTTTGTTTTGGTTGAAGTTCCCAAGAAGACCTTGAGTTATTTGAAGGTGTTGGTCTGCGAGACTCAGATGATTGGCTGGGTTTTTACCGGGATTGTGAATCCAGCAACCACAGAGGCAAAGAAGGCTGGGATTTATCGTTTCATGCGGGAGGTGAAGGATAATACTTAGGCTACAACAATATGGCAGTCAAAATCACATTCAATGGCCCTGATGTCATCGTCCCAGCAGACGCCTTCAGTGCAATGGCAAACGTTCTGTTTTCAGACAACAACGTTACCAAGCTGATCAAACTCTCTCTGGGTGACAAACTCAAGTCCGCTGTTGGAAAACAAACAACGGACGAAGGTCAAAAGGCTCAACAGATTCAGGAAGCACTGAAAGAGTTGAGAAACAACTCTGCCAGAATGGATTCAGAAACTCCCATCTGGTTCCTCAACTGGTTCCTTGATGCCTTTGAAGGACAAAAAACAGAAGAAGCAAAAGCGGTTTTTGACAAGATTGCCCCAACCAAAGAATTCAAAGCAGTAGAAAAAGCTGCTGGTGACTGGAGAGCAAATCAGAAAACTCAGGCTCAGGCAGTTGCTTCTGCGTGTGCAAAAGTTCTTCCGTTGTTCATCAACTCAAATGGTCGTGGCGTTGTTGACTTGGCAAAAACACTTTCCAAAGCTCTAAATGACACCGAAGAACTCGTCAACACACAAGCACAACAAACAAGCACAACGCCATTGCCACAGTTGCCACAGTTGCCAGTGTTGCAGCAGCAGCGACAGACTACTCCTGCTGTTCCTGCTCCTGCTGTTCCTCGTGCTGCTATATCTGAAGCGTTGAACCTTCTCTCTAGTTTGGAAAGGTTGTTGGAGAATGGAATTCTGACCGAAGATGACTTTCAAAGGTATCAGCAACGTTTCATTGGCGAGGCTGCTGTTCCTGCTGCTCCTCCTACTTCTCCTGGCAATAAAATTAAAGAAGCCCGCGCCGCTGTTGCCAAAGTTATACAAGACATCAACAACTTTGGAGAAAACCTCGTGTCTGAGGTTGGCTCACTCCAGCAACTCACAACTCGTCTCGCAACAACCAACAAACAACTTGCAGAAGCAGCATCTAACCCAACAAGGCTGGATGAGCAGTTTTTGATTGGAGCGATTTTGGCTGGGCTTGGTGCGTTGGTTGCTTGGGCTGCAAAAAAGTTCGTGTTTGCTGAAGGTGGAAGCTACTGGGAAGGCCCAGGAAATAAAACTCCAAGGTATACGACCAAGACCATCAACGACAATTTACAGAGCCTTGCTGGGGCATCTGAAGCCGCTTACGGGCCAAATAAAACTCTGGTCAACGCCAAGGAACAACAAGTCAATCTCAACGCAATTGGTACAGCCAAAAAGAATGCAATTGCTGCTCTTGAAGAAAGTCGTGTTGCCTTTGCCTCCGCTCTCCAAAGATTGAATGCAGTTGTTCCCAAAGGTGGAGCGGGTGTTGGTTCATATCTTCTGGAAGAAGCTGCTCAACAAACCCAGGTTTCCGCGCTACCTTCAAAGCTACCTTCGAATCGAGGTACCGCAGCAGTAGTTTCGGGACAGGATTTGAGCCCTGATTCACAGCAAGCGGTAGCGAGGGCGCGGGCAGAGGCAGCATCAAGAGATGCTGCCTCTGCACCACAACCAGTTGTCACCCCAACACCTTTGGCTGTAAATCAAAATCCTCGTGCTGTTCAGCCAGAGTCAGAACAAGTTATATTCCTAAGAACAAGCGTCGAAAACCTGAGAGAAGCTTTGGAAAGGTTGAACTCTGGAAAAGAGCTTCCCAACTTGATCTCAGCATTGAACTCTTGGAAAGTTGGGGGTGTCGCGTAACCCCTTGATAACAAAGGACGAGTGGAACATAACCAGAAGAGGGAGAAGGAAGAGATCTTATATGTCTTCTTGACTTTTGTCTTCCTCCCAAGGATGACTTTACTTACTCCCCATGAGCAGCAACCATTCCCTTTCCCCTCTCATCAAATCCCTTACTCTTCTTGAAATCTCCAGACACAAGAAGGAGTTGGGAGTCAAACCAACCCCTTGGCAAGAGCAACTTGCTGCTCTTGAACAACAAAACAAGACAGACAAGAACTTGTTTGTCCACTTCTCGGATTATCCCAGGATGGGTTTGTATCTCAAGAACCAGTACAAGACACCTATTGGCTTCTATGCTTACTTCCTTGATCGAAAGAAGATGATGAGGTTTGCGACCAGCAGACCTTATGCTGTTGTAATCAGACCAAAACCAACAGCGAGATTGCTAGATTTCACGACTTATTCCGCGGAAAACCTCAAACAAGATGTAGAAAAGCTTGCTGTTTGGGGGTTTTCACAAAAGATGATTGAGTATGCAAGAAGAGGGGCAAGAGACAATCAAAATCTTCATGGTTCAATGATCTGGAACATTACAAGATTGCTGGCTGGTGCAGATTCTGTTGATCCAGATTTTCAACCTGCTGCTCCAAAGAAAGATCGGGGTGGTGGTCCAACCGGAAAATGGTCTTACCTTCTCTGGAAAGTCCTTGGATATGATGGAGTTGTTGATGATGGTTTTCAAATCATCCATCACCTTGAACCAAACCAAGCTGTGTTCTTCAACACAACTCAAGTCGAAATTGTTAGCGTTGTAGAGAAGAAGGATGAATCAAGCATCCTCGATGCTCCAAAGGGCAGCATCCTTTCTCTGTTCGAGAAAGATAAAAAACTCCTTGACTTTCAGGGATCAGATTTCCGCAACATGGTAAACAAGCAAATCTTGAAAGCCATTGGTTTCAGTGAAAACAACATGATTATTGAAGGTGTGGATTTCTCAGGATCTGATTTTACGGGTGCCAATCTTCAGAGGATAAACTTCATAAATTGTAGGTTCGCAAAGGCAGACCTTTCGAAAATCGAGCTTTACAAGAGCCTTTTCACACGCTGTCTACTTGGCGGTGCCAAGATTAGGGAAGCAAAAATGGACAATTGCGGTTTTGTTCAATGTGTTCTTAACTCTGCTGACTTGTTTGCTACCAACTTGAGAAATTCACGTTTTTCGGGAGTCCATTTGAGAAATGCTTATTTGCAGGATGTTGATTTTTTTGGTGCTGCGTTTTACGATGTTGATTTTACTGGGAGCAACCTGGAAGATGCGATTGGGCTGCGTGAAGCAACATTCGACGCTAAGACAAAATTGCCAAAGGGTTTTGACCTAGCCACTAGAAAAATGATAGCTGCCCCTTGATAGGGCTGCGGATCAATACAGCCAACCGAACTCTTTTCTGAATTGCATCTCCAGTTGAACAGTCTCCTTGTTCACGAAACTTGGAACCTTCTTCCCACCAAGCTTTCCACTTCCACCACCTCTCGACATCCCAGCCAGCATAGCCTTCGCCAATCCTTGGTTTGCTGCCAAAACATCAAAGTAATTCTGTTGCTCTGCATTGGGAGTGAAAACTTGCAAGCCAATAGCCATAGCCATGATCAAGTCATCGTGTCGTTTCTTGAGTGCTTGTCCACGCTTACCATTCCAGATAAATGATTCCATCTCTGAAACAAACCTTGTGGAATAAAGCCTCAAGTGATTGTTCCTGATGACTTGTTCCAGGTTCTCCAGAATCTTTTCTCTGTTCTTGGGAGTGATTGTAAACCCTGGAAGACAATCCTTTTTCTCGTCTGGAGTCATGGTCAACATCTTGTTGGCCAATTCCTGGTCGTAGTAAAGGTTTGGGTACCCAGAATCACGAAGCTTGATTGCTGTGGCAATTCCAACCGTGTTTTTTTCAGCAACGATCAGAGCCATGTTGTATTTCTTACCAACCTCGATTAACCACTCTCCAAACCGATCAGGAGGAATTTTACCAAGGTATTCAGCCACAACCTCAGACTTGGTTATGTCGAAGACATGGAAGGCGCTATAATCCTCTGCGTCGCCTCTAGCCACGTCTGCTGACAAAACATATTGATGTCCTTCCTCAGCGTTCTTCCAAATTTGCAAGTCCAATCCCTTTCCTTCTGGCCCAGTGAAAGAAACAGGAGGAAAAGAGAGGTTACGAACGTAGTCGATTGAAGTTTGTGAGAAGAAGGTGAGGCTGGATCCTTCAAAACTGCACAAAAGTTCTTGTGCAACACCTCTTGCGTCCAGTGCTCTCGACTGAGCATCAAACCATTCATCATCTCTTTCTGGGTGAACGAACCAGGGGAGTTTGATGCCGTGGAATCCGTTCTTGCCAACACCTTTACAAATTTGTCCAACCTTGTTTGGTTCGAGTTCTGGGACTTCTGCTCCAACCCACATCTGTTGAAAAAAGTTTCTTCCTTTGGGCGTTGAGAACACGATTGCACGACCACCTGTTGAAACCGTAGACCAAAGACCCATCCACAATTCTTCCAAGTTTTCAATATGGGCGCAATTGTGGCTGACTACATCATTGGTCCAATACTGATGGTCTTTTTCGACATTCAACAAGTCGTAAAGTTTGGTCTTTTGCTTTATTGTTTGTTTACTTGTTATGCGTTTGCCACCAAACATTTCCTCCCCAACTGCTGCGTCTTCAGCCTCAACGAAGCCGTTTCTATCGCCCAGTCGGATTTGATGGTTCAACGAACAAACCAATGGTTTTTCTGAGTCGTTGAATCGAAGCTCAACGACTTCATCTCTTTCCGTCATCTTGATTCCAGAAAACGAACTCCAACCATCTGGCGTTAGGACTTCCCATTCATCAATCAACTTTTGATGCTCACCAACCAACTGCCCACTAAACTCTTCACCAAAAAGACATTCTATTTGTACCTTCCTTGCCTCTCCAGTTTTTTTGTTTCTGATAGTGATAAGGGTTTCACCAGCAACACATTCGTCGATAACCAAAAGAGAAACGGCTTCACCACGAGCAGCGTCTTTTGATGTTGGAATCGCGGTGATTTTTGATCCGTTTGTGAACTTGATATATTTCACGGACTCGGCATCAGGAACCTTCAACTCCAGCAGGTTCAACATCCAAGCTGGAAGCATTTTGAAAGCGGTTCTGATCTTCTCGATCATTCCCTTTCCAACCTCCAGTTTTGTTGCCATGAGAAGAATGTTGGCGTCTTGTCGGAAGAGAGCCATCCAAAGACAATAAGCTGCTGTTGTTGTGGACAAACCGAGCTGTCTGGACTTCAAAACGATGTTATATTTGTAGTCCAGGAAGGATTCAATACATTCTTCTTGGAATGGATAGAGACGGAAGGGAAGCCTTCCTTTGGTTGGATGTTGGATGTAAAGGTAGTTCTTGATGAAGTAGATGGGATCCTTCCCACACTTCAAAACTTCTTCTACTTGTTCTTTTTTTGTAAGAGCCATGCCTGTAAATAGGCAAACGGCTTTAGGAGATGGTTACGAGGCAGTTGAGGTGATAGATACAGGTTTTGTTGGTTCTGTAAGCACTCATAGAAACATGCTCAAGCCACTCTTGGATGGTGCTGTTATCCACTTTCAGGGTCACAGATTTCTCAGCAGGTTTTTCATGAGGCTGCTTGCGGTAGGACAGCAAGTCTTTGTTGTTGGATTGCTTCACTGCCTCTGCATATTCTTCTGAGACCTTCTCCAGCCTCTTCTTGATGAGGTCAAGGAGTTCTTCTCGGAATTTCTTTCTGAGAGCGACGTACATGTTGGTTGAGTCACCCATGTTCACAATGATTTGTGCTTTGCACTCGATGGTGTTTTCGAGTGGCATTGTCATTTTGAGAAAATGGTTGGACTGAGGGTGTTTTTCTGAGGCTCTGCCGAAGGAAGTATCCAGCAACCCAGCCAAGATTCTATAACGTGCTTTTTGTTGAATCGGCATAGTTTTGCTGGGTAACTATGGATCATTTCATCGTCAAGGTAGGCAGGAAAGCTCTGTGCCTTCTCTCCATGTAAGAAATCCATCTCGGATCTGTCTTGTTTTCACTTGGCGGCTGACACAACTCACACATCTCACACTTGCTGCTCCTTCTGAAAGATGAAGCGTCTTCGGCGGTTTTCATTGGGTATTCACATGAGGGACAGAAGAAGGGAACGATGATTTTGTCAAGGTCTGCTGGTTTGATGACAACAACCTTGCCATTTTCCAGCACATCAATGTGTTTATCGGTTTTCATACCTAATGATATGTTCCAGGTGGAAACCAATGAATACTGATTCCTCCGTGCGATTGCTTGAGATTCTGTTTCTCAAGGAGGAACGTAGCATTGAGATGGATGCAGAAAAAATCATGCTGACACTCAAAGGAATGACTCCTCTGGAAACAGGAACAGACTCAAACACAGAAACACCAGAACAACTTTCAAGCTCTTCCAGGTCTTCTGTTCTTCAATCAATCATCTCAAAAACCAATGGAAGTTTTAGGCTTGCTCCCCAGAAAAGAAAAGGAGCTTATCGACTCCTCCTCACTTCCCCAGAGAACAAAGAAAACATCTCTGGTTTAATGAAACAAGCACTGGAAGGATTGGATGCCGAGGTTATTCCTCCAGGAGCACCCAAGTCATCCAGTGGAAAATACAACACCTACTTGATTCACTCTCCGAAGAAAAGAGGAGAAATCATTCCTGTTGTGTTTGGGGCTGGAGGAAATAGAGGACACGACTTTGAGAATGATCTCTCAACCTCAACCGTTTCCAGGTCAGGAAAATTGTGGGACTCCTTGATTGCAAAGCTGGGAATTGCTCAAGAAGAGATTGTGCGTGTTGATAGAGTTTCTCCAGCCATGCCAAAAGGAATCAATCCTTTCAGAAAATCCATTTCCAACATTGGATCTTCCGTGGCTGACTTTGGTATTGAGCTAAAGAATGGTCAGAGGGTTTTTCTCAGCGTCAAAGGTTTGAGAGGCAGCACCTTTGCAAACACTGGATACTCAGATGCCTTTGTCTGGAATCCTTCAACAAGAACAGTGGAAGAAAAACCTTCAAGGTTGTTTCCAGCGACGGATGAGTTTGTTTTTGCTTTGGGGGTTTCCAAGGAAAAGGTTGCACAAGGTCTTACTGACTATGTGAACAAGGTATCTTCTGGAATGGAACGGCTGGAACTAAATCCACAGTTTGATTCCAACACTGTTGCAAGTTTCTTGGCTGCTCAGGTTGGATTTGGGTTTTATTACGTCAAACAACTCTCAGGAAATGATCTTAGGGTTGTTGATCTTTCTTCCCCTGAAAAAACACTGGAGTTGGTTGGAGACGTTGTTTCAGTGAAGGTGTTGTATCCTTACTACACCAACGACAAGCAATCATCCAAACAACTCAGTGTTCATATCACCACAACCACCTCCAAATTCCTTGTTGAAGTAAGGAACACAAGAGGTGGAGTCTTGTCTCAGCAGCTAAACATCGGAATGTTTTAGCAGCATCTCCCGCATCTTCAACAAAGCCAAGTTTTTCATCTTGGCTTCCACTTCCACATCAACCTCCTCCTTTAGCAAGCCATCCAATTGACACTTGGGAATGTGGTGAATGAAATCACTGTGTTTTCTCTTGTCCTGGAACGAGCTTGTCTGTGGAAGATTTGGAGTTGAGTTGCTGATGTGCTGGAGAGGTTTGCAGCCGCGACGTTTCCACGTCAAAACAGAAAGACCATAAGCATCCTCCAAGCTCAACCCATCCTCGTTAAACGTGTGGTGGTGACTGTCGAAACAAACTGGAACATCAGTTTCCTCAGAAACAGCGAGCAATTGACGAACACTATAAGAACTCTCGTCATTCTCAAGAGTCAAACGTTTCTTGGCACCAGCAGACAACCTGGAAATTCCTGCGACGAGTTGTTGGTGACGATCAGACTTTCCACCGTGGACGTTGATGGCATACTCGGGAGTTTGAGGAAATTCCATAGCGTCAAATACCCAGCCGTGGAAATCTAATTCAGTGATAGCCGCCGTGACCGTAGGAGGCTTATCTGAGCTTAGAACGGTGAACTGACCAGGATGGGTAGTCACCCTAATTCCAGCGCCCAGATAACCCCTTCCAGCTCGATTAAGAAGGTCTCTAATATCCTTGCTGTTCTCAATCAAAGTCTTGTTGAACTCGAACAGTGGAAAGGTGCTGCTGGAGATTCTGAAACACTTGATGTTGTTGGAGATGAGCTTTGGGAGCAGCCGAATGATTTCTTGAAGGTTGTTGATGTAAAGGTTGTGGATATAGGATTGGGAATAGGCACCAGCACGGAACCTACCAAGCTGCATCGGCTTTTCGTTGATGGAGTTTTCGAGAGAGGAACCGCGCCGTTCGAGGAAGTGACAACAAAGACCAAGAGTCATGGCTTTGTCCTTTGGAGGGAAGAGGTTGTTAGTGAAGAAGACTAACAGGCGTGACAGCGTTCAAGCGATGGATCAATGCGACAAACAAGAGAAGAGTTTTCTTGATTGCGAATGACTTCGGCTTGGATACGACTGGCGAGTCTGGTAGCCGTCCTGGAATAAGGAGTTCCTACCGCAGATGGAGAACAAAGTCCAGTACGAAATCGTCTGGTTGCTGCTTCCCACGAATGATTGCAACGTTGATAAGATGTCCACAGAGACGCAGCAGCCTGGATCGGTCTTCCTGCTGTGTGACGTTGTTGATTGGAAATGGGAACACCCCAATTTCCTCCCTCATTTCGATCACATCCATTGTGTGTCTCCATGAAACCAACCGCCAGAACAAGCTCTGGTGGCATTTCAGGAAATCTCTGCTGGGAAGCTTCCAGCACGGAAGCAATTTGATAGCGGCGTGCAATCAAACAATCCCTGGATGGAGAATGAGGAAACAAAGTAATCAAGGCCAGAACCAATTCAAGCATTTTCTTTTCTTCTTTCTGTTGATGTTATCGGAAATGCCAAAACAGGATCAAGAAGAGGATTCTTGTCCTTTTGTGTGTTTTGGGTTAGGGTTTAAGTGGGGACGGGAATATCAGTTGGTGGCGTAGCCGTTTTGCAGACGCTCTGTGATAGCGTCGAGAGCATCTCTCATGGTTGCATCGCCCTCATCATTTCGGATCTGAGACCATCCGAGCATGAGAGATTGGTATTCCCTTGCCGTCAACTGATCAGCAAAGGTCTTGAGAAGATTGACTGCCTCAAGATCGTTGAAGTGATCGTTCGAGTCCCAGTGAGATTGGGATGCACGGACGACAAAACGATATACCTGCTCCACGAGATTCTGCTTACCATTCACTGCCATTTTGTATCTGTTCCTTTTTGTAGGAGTTGAAGTGACCGAGACACCTTGAACCCTACCAGGGCAGATATTCTCGGTCAAGGAGTTTCTTCACGGGAAGGAAATAGAACTTGTTGCTCCGTTGTTGTTGATTGTCAAAATCGTGGTTGCTGCTTCCTTGATTTCGTCAACGTGGGTGATAATCAGGACGGTTTTGAACCTGCTTTTGATTGACTGGAGCAATTCGATCACCCTTGTGCAGTTTTCAGAGTCCAAGGATCCAAACGATTCGTCGATGATAAACAGATCGGGCCTTGGCAGGCTTGAGAGGTTTATTAGTGCCACTCTAAGAGCAAGAGAGGCAATCATCTTCTCCATACCAGAAGCCAGCTCAATAACCCTCCTGCTGTCTTTGTCCTCTATGAAAACATCCAAGGCATTACTCCCGATTTCAGTTTCCAGTTGAAGTCTGAAAGGGACCACACCTCCCAAAATCCCATCCAACTGGACGTTGATATCAGGAAGTTTGTTTTTCAGTACAAAGGCTGGGATTCCTGTCTTGGAGAAAGCTCGGACAATGCTGTCAAAAACAAGTTGTTCCTCCAGAATCTCAGCAATTTTAGTTGCATCCTGTTTGGCATGTTCCAGCTTGTTCGTAGCTGCTCCAAGTTGAAGCCAGAGTGTTTTGAGTTTGTCTTCACAAACCTTGCACTCTTGTTCCAGTTCTTGCTCTTCGGCAATCTTCTCATCCAAGTCTTCTTGGTTGTTCAAAACACTTTGAACCTGTTTCAGTTCTTCTTTCAAGGAAGTGAGTTTGATTTCTTGAGCAGAGATTTCTGAGTTGGTTTTACTGATAGCAGCTTCAACCCTGACTTGCTCCATTCCAAGCTGCTGGAGTCTTCCTTTCTTCTGTTTGATCTCCTCCAAGAGTTTTTCAGCGTTCTCCTTTTTCAAGGATTCGACCAAAGCCTTTTGAGTTTCATAGGCTTGGGATTCTTCATCGACCAGCAGTTTTTGTTTTTGAATGGTTGCTTGATCTTCGTGAGCATCCTTGATGTAATGGCAGGAAGGGAAGGAAGTTCCACAAGGAACAACACTCAACTTTTTGATGTTACCTTCCTTTCTTACCAACTCTTTTTGTGCTGCTGTCAACTCTCCAAGAAATTGAGTGAGTACAGAAGTCTCATGTCTAAGAGTTTTCAGTTTCTCAGCAAGAACAGTTTCCGCCTCCACCAAAGACAAAGAGTTCTCAAGAGAGGTCATTTCGGCAGCAACTCTGTCTTGCGAGGAGAGAAGCCGTTGATATTCCACCCTCCCCAACTCCAAACTGCTTTCCAGTGAAGGAATAAGAGAATTCAGTTGCTTGATCTTGGTTTTCAACTCAAGACGCTTCTCATATCCATGAGCTTTCAACCACAAACGTACTGAGTCCCTCCTGGGCTTACTATCATCCAGCTTGCTTTGTGTGTGCTCCACTTCCCCGTTCAGTTGGTGAATTCTATCTTCCAAAGCTTCAATATCTTTTGGAGAACCAGAAAAACTTGAGGCTTTGGTGTTGCAGGCTTGGAGTTCCTCGTTTGCAATCTTGTGAAGCTTTTCAAAAATATCCAGGTCCAAGAATCTGTTGAGGATTGCTTTCCTTTGGGTTGAACCTTCTTCGATAAAACGATTCATTCCTCCCTGAGAAGCAAAGGCAGTCATCAAGAAGTCTTGGGATGTTCCAATGAGTTTGCGAACAACTTTATCCGTGTCCGTTCTGGAATCGGCATTTTCTGATACCAACTCGGTCTTGTTTCCTTCTCTGTCAATTCGATTCAGAGAAAGTTTTGTTGCTGCTTTTTCTTCATCAACAACTCCGCCGCGCTTGATTGATTTTGTGACTGTTCTTTCAAGTTCATAATCGACTCCAGCAACGTTGAAAACAACCTTGGCAGAACCACTGCTCTTGTTTTTGTTGATGAGGTAAGCACTCTTCACAGGACCACGATCAGTCGTGTTGTAAAGAGCAAACATCAACGCTCCAACAATTGAACTCTTCCCAGTTTTGTTTGGAGAAAAGATTCCTGTGATTCCATTCAGTCTGGAGAAGTTGATTTGGTTGTCGTCTTCTCCGTAACGGTACAGGTTCTCCCATTCCAAGCTCTTAATGCTCCAGACAATATCCCTGGATGCTCCCTCTTCCAACTCTTCCTGATTCCTCACCTTGGTGAGAGTTGATCGAATGAATTTCTTGGCTGCTTGCTTTTGATCTTCCCTCAAAGAAGAAGACTTGGTGTCTGCTTCAATGAAGGTGTCATAAAGCCTGCAAAGTTCTTCTGGGTCATTCCTCAAACTCGTTGTCTTGCTCTGAATCCTTTTTTCATCTTGCTCTGCTTCCTTCTTGGGGTCTGGGGAAAAGAAGATTTCAGCAGCGCCGTGCTTCTCTTTGAAGAGATCGGCAAGTTGCTTCTTCTGCAAGGGAAAGATGGTTGAAGAACCACCAGAGACTCTGACTCGTTTGTTTTTCAGGTTGTCATCAACAAGAATCAACGCTTCCCCCAGAGTCGATTCAACATCTCCAGTCCAAGGAACCGTGATAAATTGATAGTCGTTGGAAACTGGATGGAAGGAAATGTCCCAATCGGTCTTAGACCGAATATCCCAAACCTGGAATCCCTTGGTTCTGTCTTCTCCATAGTTCTGCTGGATAAGGGAGCCAGGATAACCGATCCAGGGTTTCATGTCTCTTGTTGGCCCAGAGTGACTCCGATAATCCAAAAACTGATTCTTATGGATGTCCCCAAGAAGAGCAAAATCATACGGTTGGAACATTGAGAGTTCCACTTCACCAGAGGTCATAACCCAATCAGAATCAGTTTTGCAGCCTTTTACAGCGCCGTGAAACATCACAACGTTGATCAGGTCTTCATCTGGGGAAACAATATTCCAGCCAGCTTCGTCGAACGGAGAAAACACACACAGGTTGATATTGGTTCCTGGGATGATATGATTCCCACTCTTCTTGAAAAGAGTGACTCTGGGGTTGTTCATTGCTGAGATGATTGGACTGATTGTATCTTGCCTGTTTTCATTGGTCAGGTTTCCGTCGTGGTTTCCCAGGATGGAGTAAACCGGAGCAACTTCAGCAAGACTTCTAAACATCCAGGTGATGCAATCAATGACTTCTGGTGTGATTGATTGAGTCTTGGTGTGAAAAATATCTCCACCGATCATGATGTAATCAGGCTTGATCTCTGTCTTCAGAGTCTCAAACACACGAGAAAATACCTGACGATATTCTTCATGCCTCGTTACTCCGCGCCAATGAATATCAGACAAAAAGGCGATTTTTGGCATTTGTGTTGTCTACTTTCTTTCTCAACGAATACATCTCGTTGTATTCAACGGCATTGGTTTCAATCAGCGATTGAAACTCTTCTCTTGAATTCAAGTCACCAGGATCCTTCAGACCATCTGGCAACTCCAGCACTCTGACAGAGATACCATACGAATAAAGCAGCTTCGCCACCTCTAGCGTCTGCTTCACCGCATCATTATCCAAACACAAAAGAACTCTTGTGTTATGCTTGACGATCTGTCGGAAGAGAGCACACTGAATCGTCAATTCCTTCCCCAGTAAACAGGTCGCATTGTCATTGACCTTGAACAAGTCAAATGGACCTTCAACAATTGTGAGTTCGTCTTCCCAATCAATGTTGAGTTCGTTAAACACAGCCGTTTCTCTTCTGAAAAGCGGATTAAAGTATTTCGGCTTGACAAAAGTCTTGTAGCCCCTTGCCGTGAAGAAGTTCAGGTTTCCTTCTTGGTCGTGAGAAGGAATGATGATTCTGTTTTTGTAGTCTTCGTCAACAACTGTAACTCCCAATTTGAAGTACCAAAGATCACGTTCTGAAAGTTTTCTCTCGGAGGTCAGATATCTCAAGGCTTGACGAACATGAAGAGGAACGTCGGTTGCCTTGGTGCCTTTTTGGTCATACCATTCAGCAAGAAGTTGGAAGCCAACGGGGAGTGAAATGGATGCCCCGTAATCGAGCCTGGAGGCATTATCCTCGGCTTCCGAGACCAAGGATGCCCCATTTAGCGTTACGAGAAATTCCTCGCCGTATTCGGGCTTGTAGCGCCGAATGAGAGGATAAATTGTCTTGGACTTAAAATTGCAAACCCAGCATCGGGTGAGCCAGCAATCCGTCCTGATTGCCAACTTCTTTTTGTTTGGGTCTGGATCGGCACAGATGGGGCAGTGAACATTGGCATTGAGACCATTGTTGGTCAGCTTGGCTGGACCAAACAGTCTTTCAATGAATGCGATGGCTTGCCCTTGAGTGTGCATGTTCACTCCAGGTGGCTAGCATCCGTTTTGGCTGGGATCAAGAGGTTAGGAGATTCGCTTGTATCCCTTACTGGGAACAACGTGATAACGAGCACAATCTGTGTGTGATTTGGAGGAGGCTGGGGAGGGGATCTTTTTGGATCTAACTTCCATGCAAATCTCTGAGGATTTGGACTTGGAAATCTCAGGCCAAACATCGACATAGCCCTGGTATCCAGCATCAATCGCTTCAAGAAGAAGTTCCTCAACAGCTTTTTGGAACTGGAATTGGAGGGTAAAGGCTGCTCGCTCTTGCTCGGTGATTGGTTTCAGCATGTTTTCTCGTTGGTGTGATGCCCGGTTGTGGAGGATAACCAGAAGAGGGATCCAAGGAAGGATTGTAAGGGAGCTAAGAGATATTGGTGAGTGTGCTTATGAGGATCATGACCCGAACAGAGGTCAAGCACCCAAGGGCAAAGGTCAATTCCCGAACAAATTTGATTGTCAAATCCGTTTCCTCTTGTTCCCCTTGGGTTTTGGCATAATATGCAAACCCGTAAGCGGCAAGCAGGATGGAAAGTCCTAGATTTGTTCTGGTTGATAGTGCATTGGTGGACCAGAGGAAGGCATCAGCAGCCAAGTAAAACAAGGTCGGGAATATCCTACAAAAGCTGCAACTCTTCATGATTACTGCTGCCTTCCTTGAAAAAGATGAACGTGATCTTGCTGGACATAAGCATCTCGTTGGTACTGGAGGATGTGAACAGGGAAGAGAAGGATGTAATCAACACCACCCAAAGGCTTCACATTCCCCGACATGCGTTCAACGTAAGAACGTTGAACCCTGATCGGCATTCCAGTGATTCTTCCATCAGATCCACCTTTCACTCCACCAACAGGGCGAGGAAAAGCACAATCATTCATATCAAAGCGAACATTCCCACCTGGATCCTTTTCCAAATCATATACTGGAACGTTGTCTGGTGCAATCCCATGAATTGCACTTCCGAAACCAATTTTTACAATGTCACCAATAGCCACGGCTTTTCCTCATTGATCAGTTACAACAATCGCGTTCGTTGTCAGAAGAAGTCCCACAACCGAACAAGCATACTCCAACGCACTTCTTTCAACCTTCAAAGGATCAATGATGCCTTTTTCAATCATGTCTCCATAAACGTGGTTGTAAGCATCATATCCCTGACGCAACCTTCCAGCCAAAGACTCCTTGATTGAAACATCCACAACCTCAATTGATTTTGAAGTCTTTCCAGAAATCTCTTCAAGAAGCTTTGTTGCCTTGCGGTTGTCATAGTTCCGAAGTTCATTCATAACAACATCTGGGCTTTTTCCCGTGTTCTCAACGATAACTTTCAGTGGTTGCCGAGCAGCTTCAATCACCACCCTAACCCCAGCCAATTCATCGTCGGTCAACTTCAAGAAATCTTCGTTTGTTGTCATTTCTTTCTGGAGCCATTCAGCAGCATAGAACAATGCTGTTCCTCCTCCAGGAAGAATACCTTCTTGAACGGCAGCAACCGTTGCGTTCAAAGCGTCATCAACACGATCTTTTTTCTCAAAGATTTCGACTTCAGTTGAACCACCAACCTTGATGACGGCAATTCCACCAGAAAGTTTGGCAAGCCTTTTCTTCGTGTTGTCCCTCTTGAGTTCATCCAATCCAGCATGAGAATTTAGAAGAGCCCTAAGTTGTTCTGCACGCTCATCAATCTCTTTCTTCTTCTCCTTGTTATCCACAACAAGCGTTGTTGTTCCCTTCGAAACAATAACCTTCTTGCATTTTCCAAGGTCGTGAAGGTTTGCTTGGCGAATTTGTTTTTCAGAAGAAGAGTCAAAGACCTTCCCTCCAGTCACCAAAGCAATGTCTGAGAGAATATCTGTTCGGTTTTCTCCATAAGAAGGAGCTTTGACCGCACAGGAGAAAACAACTCCCTTCATTTTGTTCACAAGCAGCGTATGAAGAGCTTCCCCTTCAATCTCGTCAGCAATAATCAACAGGGGTTTGTTGGTGTTCGCTGTCAACTCCAGCACTGGGAGGATTTCTTGGAGAGAGGAAATCTTCCTGTTGGTGATCAACACGAAAGGATCATTTAGCTCAGCGGTGAGTTTTTCTTGGTTTGTAACGAAGTAAGGGGAGACGAACCCAGACTCAAATTGCAAACCTTCAACAACATCCAAAGTTGTCTTAACGGATTTAGCTGGTTCAATAGTGATGATGCCATCCTGTCCAACCTTTGAGATTGCTTCAGAAAGAAGTTCCCCAATAGAGCGATCACCATTTGCTGAAATGGTTCCAACATTTACAATTTGTTCTGGGTCGTTGACTTGAGTTGCGTGCTCCTTCAACCATTCAATAACCTTTGCGGTTGCAAGATCCATTCCACGTTTCACTTCAACAGCAGAGTGTCCAGCGGAAATAACCTTGTTGCCTTGGAAGAGAAGGGAATAACCTAAAACCACAGAAGTCGTGGTTCCGTCCCCGACGTTTTCATTCGTTTTCCCAGCGATCTCTTTGATGAGTTCTGCGCCAATGCTGGGGATTTTAGAACGAAGACGAATGCTTTTGGCGACTGTTACTCCGTCTTTTGTGATGAATGGTGCTGTCTGACCGTTGTCAATGATGACGTTGTTGCCGGAGGGCCCCATCGTTGATTTCACAGCCTTGTAAAGAACCTCTGCTCCTTCAAGGATTTGTTTCAAGCCCTCTTGCCCAAATGTAACCTCCATCACTGGAAAGGTTTCAGGTGTTGCTGTTGTTGTTGTCATTACTCTTGGAATCCTGGAACGTTGATTTGAATTTTCTTCACGACGCCATCATTGTCCACAAACTCCCTTGAAAAGAGTTCTGGATCTGCGTACCTTCCCGCTGCATTCGCATGATGTGCTGGGACAGTTCGCGGCTGCTGAACAGATTGCTGTTGTTGTGGTTGTGCCGGGCTGGAATCGACTTCATTGATGAGATCACTTGGATCCAGCTTGCCATTTGGCGTTGCAGGCTGAGATTTTTGTCCGTTGTTTTGTCCATACCATTGCTGAACACGTTCGTTCGTGGTGTTGCAAAGGTTGTCAACGAAAGCTGTCAAGCGTCCAATGAGAACATTCCTGACTTCTTGCAAATCTCCATAGACCTCACCATCAACCGTCGTAAGATCAACAACCCGTTGTTTGTTTGCTGGGCCAATAGCAACGCGGTAAGACGTTTTGATTCCATCCAGTGTTTTGTGATTGATTTCTTCACAAACTATTCCTGGTAGAACCACTTGGGTCTTTTCAGACAAAACATAGATGATTTGGCCTATGGAGTAACTCATCGCTTTGGTGCTCCTTGAAGAACACGGTTGTATTCTTCTGTCAAAACAAGAATCGTTTCACCACTGCCAAGCCCAGTCTTCTTTTCGTAAGGAGTCAAGTCCAAAGCAACCAAAGCATTCCTTAGTTTCTGCTCGTTGTCGTATCCAGAGTAAAGATCGAACAGGTACATGATCTTTTCAAACGCATTGGCGTGAAGTGACATTGGAACAATCCCGTTGATACCTCTTCCTTGCTGTACTACCGCCTTCATGTATTCCACAGCATCAACAAGAACAACGTCGGAACGTTCACCAGAATATGCGGCATATCTCTTGGCAGAAAGCACATCCCTGAGCTTCTTTTCGGAAGCATGTCCCCCAAAGTTCCTACAAGCAAGGATAATGCTTTCAACAACAGACGGATGAAACCTCATTGGTCCTTCTTCTCCTGGTTATTCTGAAGAATGACCTTTTCATACAACTCTTTGCGCTCTTGTTGAGTTGCCATCTTTTCTTCCACAATCTTGTTGGCTGCTTGAACAACACGATCCAACATTGCTTCACCTTCCTTTTTGGCTTTGGCTGCTGGGAGCAATCCAAGTCCAACACGAATGGCATCAATCAGCTTTCTTGAATCAACCGAGCTTGTGGCTGGGAATTCTTCATGGATGACTTCTTCAAGGATTGCGAAGTCAACAAACATGTGAGGATATGGACCATCCATGATCTCTTCAGGTTTTCCATCATCACCCACCTCATGCTCTCCTGTTTGGGAATAACGCATGATGTAGATGCCCGCTGGCATATCCTTGTCTTTCGGAATCACCACATAAGGAATAGGTGATACCTTCTCCCCAGGACGACTTGGAGCCTCATAAAGAATCTCAGGGATATAGTTCAACTTCCTAAGCTGCTTCTTCATGATTGTTCGTCCACATCCCCTTCAAGAACACGAAGGAACAAATCAAAATAATGCTTGTGCTGCACCTTCGACTTCACGTCAACAACCCTAAGAGCCATCTTCAAAGTCTTGGTATCCAGCTTGGTTGAATACTCCTCAATCAACTCTTTCTTTGATTCCTTGAGAAGCTGTTCCTCGTTCTCCAGATTCTTCATCCTGGAAACAAATTCATCTACAATGGGTTTAAGATCCCCAATGTTCTCAGGCATCTCATTCGCTACGTCTTCGTTTTGTTTCTTGCTTCGTTTTGGCATAAATCCTCTTTTCCCAGTGTTTTGACCGGGAATGTTCATGCCTATGGTAGAAAGACAGAAAAAACGTTGTATAGCTTATTGTTTGGTTACAGTCCTGTCCACAAAGGTTTTTACAGCTTCAAGAGCACCGTCTGGAGGAGTGATCTTCACTTTTGACTTGGCAATCACATCCGTTACTGCCTTCTCTGCCAAAGACCCCGCAGATCGCTTCCAGAGCTTTATCTGTGGCAGAGAAACGCCTGGGACTACTCCTGCCTTCAAATCTTTGTCGAGGGCCGTAAAAAGCCCCCCAGCGACCAATGGCAGGTTCCTGGAGACCCATTTCTTTTCTGCTGCCTCTCCCTCTGGGCTCTTCATCACATCGTTGGCAACAGCACCAAAAACTTTGTTGGCTTCCTCTTCTCCCAACTCCTTTTTCAAGAGATTGATCTTGTCTGGAAGAGACATGGAGTCAAAGTTGTCTTGGCTGGAGGATTCTCTGATGAAGGGGTTATAATCATCATCAGAGTAATAGGTGCTATCAGAAAACTCTTGAGCCCGTTGTCCCCAACTGTGGCGTTGGATATAACCTTTCAAGGTTCCAGGATCACCCTTCGCCCTCAAGACCTTTGCAATCATCTTGTCAACGTATCCACCAGTGATGACGTTCAGCACCGACAAACTGGCATCTATTCCTTTTTCTGCGGTGATGGCGGCAGCAATCATATCATAAGGCGATGCAACAAATCCCAAGCCCCAGAAATCTGTTTTGAACGTTTCCCAGCCCTGTCTCATCAAAGCTGTTTCCTTTTCAAACTGCTTTTCAATGAAACCAAGGGCTTTTGTGTCCCAGAATCGGAACTTTCTATCCACATAATCGACGGACAGAGGGTTGTTGAATGGCATAACGGCAGCAATTGCTTGGGTCAGAGTTGAAACAACAATCCCAGCAGCCTTTGTTCCCACCTTTGCTCCGAACTTTTTGAAGGCGTTGGCAACATCAACAACTGGAGACATGAGAAGCCCTGGGAGAGCTTCTCTGCTTGTTATTCTTGCAAGACCTTTTCCAGAGCCTTGTGTGGAAGAATCGGTGTAGCTTCCACCGTAACCAGAACCGTAATCGCTATAATCTCCAAAGTCGTAGTCATCCTGCTCCAGAATGATTTTTTGAAGACTTGGCTGCTTCCCGCTCTGCTTTACGTTTTTCATTGATCTCCGCTAGTCTCCATCCCGATGGCCTGTAAACCCAGTTGGGATCATGCAGTTTTGTCTCGTCTACAAAGGGTTTGATCCCCGTAAGTAGCTCCCAATACTCCATGATTTCCCTGTCTGCTTCGTTGACAAACAGCTTCTCCGTGCTTGGATGTCTCCTACTCATTCCCAACTTCTTCCTGTCAAACCTTCCGAATGCTCTAAGAATCTCAATCTTCAAAACAAACCAGTCGGTAATAGAATCCTGCACATACGCAGCAACGTATGCAATTCTGTCTTTTGCCAGTTCTGATAAAGGCATACGGATAAGTAAACAGCATGGCAAAGCAAGAAAAAACCTTCTACCAACGTCTCACAAGACTCTTTCGATCAGGTCCAGCAATCAGACGTAAAGTAAAAGGACAAGACTACAAAAACTACTACGACAACCAAGTCGTCCAAAACAACCTTGGTTATTACGGTGCATCTGGATTCAAAAAAGAAGCTTCGCCATTCTCTGTTCTTGGCGCTTACGGCGTTCTTGATCGCATGAGTCGATATGCCGAGTTTGCTGAAATGGAGAGTTTCCCAGACATCGCAACAGCACTAAACATCTATGCCGATGAAAGTTGTGCCTCCGATGAAAACGGAAACACCTTTCACATTTACAGTGACAACCAACAGGTTCAAAAAGCCCTGGAAGAACTCTTCTATGACGTGATGAACATTGAGTTCAATGGAAGAAGAATGATCAGGAACCTTGTCAAGAACGGCGACTACTTCATGTATGTTGAAGTTGTTCCGAATTATGGAGTAATCAACTGCGAGCCTCTTCCTGTCAATGAAGTGGAAAGAGAAGAAGGGTTTGATCGAAACGATCCTTATGCTGTGAGATTTAGACTCATCTCCAGAGGAGGGAAGTATCTCGAAAACTGGCAGATGCTTCACTTTAGAATTCTGGGAAATGACTTGTTCCTTCCTTATGGAACAAGCTTCCTGGAGAGTGCCAGGAGGCCCTGGAGACAGCTCTGCCACGCTTCTGGCACAAGAGTTCTAACCTCTCAAGGATATAAGAATATTGAAAACATTGTTGTTGGCGATGTCGTTTACTCTCATGTCCCTGAAAGTGGCAAAACTGAGAAAACGAGAGTGGAAGCTGTTGTGAACATGGGTGTTCAACCTCTTGTTTTGGTTGAAACCAATCACAGAAAAATGACAGTCACGCCCAACCATGGCTTGCTGGTTCGAGACAAGGATGGGAACTTTCTTTACAAGAAAGCAGAAGAACTGCGAGCAAGTGGTGGAAATGGTGGTTGGGATGCCCACTGTTCAGATAAACTGGTTTTGCCAGCCATTTTTTCCGGGCAATCCAAAAAGGAAGTTAGGTTCGAAGAAGTCGCCAATGAATATTCGGTGCGACTGATTGATGATTCCCCAATCCAGATAGATCGAACAAACATTATTCAAAGACTGAAAGGTCTTGGTGCAAGCACCGGATATAAAAACCTCCACAGTTTTTTGGCTGGGATGAGGAAAATTTCCTGGGCGGATTATCTCTTGGTGAAGAAGGAATTCGGCCTCAACAACTCTGACGTTTCCTTCTATTGCAGAAATTCTAAGAAGCCTTCCTTGTTTTTTCGTGGCGGGGAAGAACTGTTTACAATGGATAAGGAGTTTTTCAGATTTTTTGGATTTATGCTTGGTGATGGTTGGGTGAGGAAGAACAGCTTTGGTTTTGCTCTCGGTGTTTACGAGGAGCAAAACCAAAATTACATCAACTATGCTGCTAAAATCTTCGGTGATCGTTACCGTGTTAGTAGGCGAAAAGGTACCCTCTCGGCTCAAGTTAATTGGGATTCGACCGAGGCTGCTATTTTGCTCAGACACCTTGGATTCAAAACCGGGTTTGCCAACAAGGTTATTCCTTCTTGGGTGTATGATCTTGATGTTCATTGCAGAAGGGCCTTTATTCAAGGAATGTTTGATGCGGACGGGTGTGATTCTACCAAAACAATCTGTTTTGCCAACAAAACCCTCATCGAACAAACCCAAGAGTTGTGCTGGACGATTGGTGTTCCCGTTGGGAAAAAGATTTCTGTACGCCCTGAAAGGGAGGGTCACAAGGAATCGTATAAGTTGTGGATTGATCTTACCAAACCAACACAGGAAGTCGTATATGAAAATGTCTTGCGTGTAACTCCTCAAGAAAAGGGGCAGACTTGGGATCTCCAGGTCCAACACGAAGAACATAACTTCTTGGCAAACGGAATTGTAACCCATAACACGATGATGGAAGACTCCATGTTGGTTTATCGGCTTGTTCGATCACCAGAACGCAGAGTCTTTTATGTTGATGTTTCTGCTGTTCACCCAAACGATATTCCTTCTTACATGGAAGCCGTCAAAGAGGGAATGAAAGGTGCTTCTGTCATTGAACAACAACAAGGTAGACAAGACTTTCGTTACAACCCTCTTGCAATTGATGAGGACTACTACCTCCCAGCAAGACCAAACAGTTTGACAAAAATTGAATCTTTGGCAGGAGCTACAAACGCAACGGCAATCGAGGATGTCGAGTTCATCCACAAAAAACTCATTGCCGCTTTGATGGTTCCAAGAGCTTATCTGACATACGACGAAGCCATCTCTAGTAAAGCAACACTCGCCCAAGAAGATATTCGCTTCTCCAGAACCATCTCTCACCTTCAAAAAATCATCGTTGCCGAACTCGACAAGCTCGCAATGATCCATCTCTATTCCCTTGGTTTCAGTGGAGATGACCTCCTCAACTTTGAACTCAAATTCTCCAACCCTTCCACAGTTGCCGTCCAACAAAAGCTTGCCCTCATCTCCAGCAAGATTGAAACAGCCTCCAAGGCTCTTGATATTGGAAAAGAAACTGGAATCATTTCCTTCCCTTGGATTCAAAGAGAAATTCTTGGTCTCCGTCCAGAAGAGATCAACACCATTTGGCAGGAAGCAAAACAAGACCAACTCAGGATTGCTGAATTGAAGATGATCTTGGAAAATCCAGTGTTTGACAAGAGTATGGAAAGCAGCGTTGATATTTTCGACAAGGCGAACTACGAGGTTCCAACCTCTCCTTTCGCTCCTGATCAAAAGGAAGTCAGGAGTTTGGAAATCGAGAACGAGGAGATGGAGAGGAAACACCAAGCAGCAATTGCCAAGGCAAGGGAGGAGGCCCGTAAAGGCACCCAGGGGATTATCCAGGGCGCTCAAAAGGGTGGAAGCACCCCAATTAGGTTCAACCCAACGCCCAGCCTGGATAAAGCCTTCAAACGCGATAGAGGGGGCAGTAAAGAATTCACTGGCAGTCGGGCTCTCTCTCTTCCTGATTTCAAGAGCATGTTGGACATAACGGGCAACAGATATTCCAAGGATCCTTACGACATTGCTGGAACCCGGAAATTCATGTTGGAACAAGAGGAAGCAAGAGCCAGGAGAATCGGAAGGCGCCTTCCAAAAGAGTTGCAGTCTTCTTTGAGGGGCTTGGCGGAAGTTCTCAGTGTTAAAACCCCTGGGAATGAGGTGATTATGTCTGAGGGTGTGGAGGATAACCAGAAAGGGATCCAAGGAGAGGGAACAGAAGAAGAGAATATGTTGAACGAGTTGCTTGGGTTGGCTGGGGAACAGGATCCTACGAATTCAAGCGAATAGTTCTAGTTATCCGCATTTAGACCATGCAAAAACTCAAGCACAATAAGAAGCGGAACACTGGACTCTTGTATGAGTTCTTTGTTCGATACATTGGAAAGGCTGTGCTGGATGGGAGGGACTCTGATCTTCAAAAAGCCAAGCTGCTGTTGAAGAAAAGTTTCAACCCATCCACCGACATCTTCAAAGAATTGAAGCTGGTCAAAGCACTGTCAGAAGCAAATGTAAAAACCCCCGAACAAGCTTATCACTTGATTGAAAGGGTTAGAGGCTCTGTCAAATACCAAAGCCAAGCTCGACTTGATTTGGAGAAGACAGCACTTGTGCTTGAGGTAACAAACAAACTCAACTGTCCCAACTTCTTTGATGAGAACATCACTGAGTACAAGAAGCTAGCAACCATCCAAGTGCTTCTGAACACTTGGAGAGATCAAGTTCTCACAGAATCTGTTTCCTTGGTTGCTGAAACGGTTGAGTTGGAAAATCGCTTAGTTGAGTGGATGCTTGAATCCAACAAGCAGGCAACAAAAACTCTGACAGAAGCAACCGCAACAAACATGACAGAAGGGGATGTTGACAGACTTGTTGTTAGTATCATGACTGAAAAGGTGAATGCGAAGTACGCTCATCTAAGCCCAGAACAGAAAAATATCATCAACCTGTTTGTGTTCGCAAAAGAGGATGAAAGCTCCAGACGTGCCTTGTCCGAAAGTCTTTCTGCTGTGAAGTCAAGGTTTTCAAGAACTTTGGCTGCGAACCTTCATGAATTCTCAAACGATAAGATTCTCACTGAGAAACTCAACACGATCAACGGTCTGTTGATGAAGGAATATAGCAACACCGATCTTCTTTCTGAAGAAGCGGTTGGTTTCTACCTTGGTCTTTCCAAGCTGGAATCAGAACTCAAGGAGAAACAGTAAATCATGACAACCCCAAACAACAAAACTCTTCTCTTGAAAGAAGTTGCAAGTTTTGAATATGACGACGAAGCAGTCAACAGTTACGTTGAAGGCAAACCACTCATTCTCAAGGGTATTCTTCAAAAGGCAAACACCCTGAACCAAAACGGAAGAGTCTACCCAAGAGACATCCTCCAGCGTGAAGTTCGGAACTACGAAAAGCTTATCAGAGAGGACAGAGCCTTCGGGGAACTGGATCATGCCAACGAACCAATCGTTAACATGAAAAACATTTCTCATGTCATCAGAGAGATCTGGATGGAAGGCGATGTGGTTTATGGAAAGGTTGAAATCCTCCCAACGCCTTCCGGCAAAATCATCGAAGCTCTTATCAGTAGAAAGTGCAGACCTGGAATCTCCAGCCGAGCACTTGGTTCTCTTCAGAAAGAAAACAACGTCAACGTTGTTCAAGAAGATCTTCAAATCATTTGCTGGGACTTTGTGAGCGAGCCGTCAACTCCACAAGCCTTCATGTATCTTGCTGAAGCAAAAGAGTATGACCCATCAGTCGTTCGAAAGGTTTTCACTAAAGCTGATTTGGTAGATCGAGTAGCAAACGATATTCTCTCGATGAGGAAGAAATAAAATGAAACCAGCCCAACCAACATCCAGCAACACCAAAGGTCTGAAAATCTCAAGGTCTGAATTCAAAGCCGTTGTCAAGGAAAGTCTCAGAGAACTGATTTCCGAAGGTGCTTTCAACAACATGTTTAGCAGTCTTGTCATGGAAAGTCAACAACAGATGGGAATAATGCCGCCGCAGATGCAGGCTGCTGTTGATCCAAGAATTCAAGCTGCTGCCATTGCTGCTGCAAGAGGAAACCCCAAACAAGCATCTGTGATGAATGAGATTTTCATGGACACAATGATGAGAACCATTCCAGAGAGAGATGCTCAAGAGAATCATATCGCAGAAGGCGTGAGCTTGAATCAATTCCCAATGTTCCAGCAGTCCCTGCAACAACAACAGATTCCAACACAGCAACCTTTTGGTTTTCCACAGCAACAGGTTCCAATGCCTCAAGCGTTTCAACCACAACAGCAAGTTGTGCCAAGGAATCTTCTTCCTCCAAGGGATCCAAACTTTCAACCTCCTCAACCTGCTGGAATGCTGAATGAAGCAGCGGCTTCACCTTGGGCACGGTTGGCTTTCAACAAGCCGATTGTGAACAGACCTCCTGGTGGCTTTGCTCCTGGCGGCGGAAGCCTTCCAGGTATGAACAAGACCAATTCCTTCTAATCCCACCCCGTTGTCATAGTTACTCCATACAAACAAGGAGTTATGACACATGTCCCCACCAAAATACGAATCTAACGTTTCACCCCCATCCAGACCATTTGGAACTGGTCCTGCCGCTGGAACACTCGGCATTCGCAACCAAACAAGTCTCGAAGCAGCCTTTATCGGAGGAGCAATCACCGCAGAACAACAGCGTGTTGCTCTCGAAACTGCTCGTGCTGTGATGATTCGACCAGAAGATTTTGCAACTCCTGGTGCTGGAGGTCAGAACCCAGATTTCCCTCAATATTCCAGAGACTTTATTCCAAAAGGTCCACAAGCAACAAGCCCAGAATACACAGATCCAAGAGTGAAACCAATTGATCTTTCCGAAGAAGAAAGAAACCGGCTCAAGCTCGGAAATGCCTTCACGCCAACAATTGCTTCTCCTGGAGAGGGAAATGGTGTGGATCCAAACGCTCTACGAGGCATTTTGAGCACGTCTACCCAGGTTTTGCAGGCTGGGCCAGTCAACCTGGACAACCCTGCTAATGAGGCGCACAGCAACACTGATGTCCTTACCAGAGTAACGAACGTTGGTGCTGTTAGACGTTTTAGAATTGGTGTTGGCTCAGGTGCAACAACTGGGACTTCTTCTGAAGGTGCAAGAGGTCAATTCCCACGTCCTGTGTGAGTTTTGAGAAATACCTAGTTTTTGGAGAACATGATGTCAACAACAACCCCACTGTTTCAAGAAGCCTTGATTGAAGCGAGAAAACTTCGTGAGGCTGCAACAGCAGAAGCAAAAGCAGCCGTGCTTGAAGCCGTTGCCCCAGTCATCAAACAAATGATCGACAAGGAAATTTCAGGGATCATTCTGGAACAAGAGGAACCACTCCCAGCAGAAGAACTCCCTCCTCCCGCTCCTCCTGCCCCAAGCCCAGATGCTGGTGCAACAGGACCAATTTCCCCAACACCAACTTCTGCGGAAATTGCACCTCCACCTCCAATGTCTGGAACTGGAATGCCTTCCATGCCACCAGCCGTTTCAGCAGCTTCTCCTCCAATCGCTTCCCCTGGTTCTCCCGTTCTTGGAAAGATTGACGTTGGTCCCGCTGGGGAACAACAGATTGTCATTCCCGTGGATGCTCTCTTCCAAAAAGAAACCAATCCAGCAATGACAGCAACTTCGGAAGTTCCACCAACAGGAATGGATGCAACGCCTCCTGCTGCGGATCCTATGGCTGCTGCAACAGAAGGAATGCCTCCCCCAGCAACTCCACCCGTTCCAGGGATGGACACAGCCGTTCCTCCTCCATCACCCGAAGAAGAGCTTCCCGCCCCAAGTCCTCTGGCAGAGATCCATAAGGTTGTTGCCAAGTTCATCAAAGAACAAGCAGCAAAACCTCCGATTGCTGCAAATGCGGAAGATGTCACTGCTCCAGGGGAACAAGCTCCGATGATGAGTGAGGCTTACGAAGTCTTGAAAGGGATGCTCGAAGCAAAGGAAGAAGAAATCTTGGCTCTTAGGAAACCAGGAAACTCTCCTTTGTCAAAAGGAACAATGAAAGCTCAAGAGAAAGAGTTGTTCCGTCTTTATGAAGGTTTGGAAAGTCTCAACAAAGCGAAGTTGATTTCCAACAGCACTTTTCGTCTTGAGGAGCACCGCATTGGTCTTCTGCGGGAAAACCTCGCTGTTATCAATAGTTATCTCGCAATTCCGCTTGTAAAGGGTACAAAAACAATGTCTAAGGCAACACAAAACACATCAGTAAAAGCTCTGCTTCGTCAACTTTTCGAAGGGGCAGAAGGGTTTGAGCACAACGTAGGCAAAGTTAGCCCTGCGGGTGAATCCGAAGGTGGTTCTGACGAACACGCCAAGAAGTCTTCTGGAAACACAGCCGGAGCAAAGGCAGAAGCTGAGAAGGCTCCTTTCCCAACCAAGGAAAAGAAAGACTGGCCGGGCAAGCCTTCTGGTGAATCTCTTCTGGAACAACTGGAAGAAGAAGTTGCCGCAATGATGGCTGAGATGGGTTACGACGGCGAAGAAGGTGAGGGCGAAGAAGTCATTTCTGATGGAGATGACATGATGCTCGAAATCTCCGACGAAGAAGTTGTTGCTGAAGCCAAGAAAATTCGTGCTCGCCTGAAAGCTCTCAAAGAACAAGCCGAACTTGCTGCTGCTGCCGAGGAAGAAGTCGAAGCTCCTGGTGGCGAAGAAGCAGAAGTTTCAATGGATGATTCCGAAGGTGACATTGCCGATCATCTCTCTCTCACCATTGATCTTGACGGTGTTGACGGTGGCAGCGTTGAAAACGTGAATGTTTCTGTTGATGGTCAACCAATGGATTCCACTGGCGCAGAAGGTGGCCTGGACGACATCGAACTCGACATGGGCGCAGAAGGTTCCGAACACGGTGAAGGCGAAGAGCCAGAATCTGACGAAATGCTTGCCGAGTCCGCCAAAGGTAAGAAGAGCGGCAAGACAACACCGAAAGCTGTTTCCGCATTGCAAGAAAACAAGATCCTTCGTGGTCAACTGGCTGAAACCCAAGTGCTGACTGCGAGGTCTCTGTATGTCAACAAACTGTTTGTGCGTGACAATTTGTCCGGGGCGCAAAAGCGCAAAATCGTTGAGTACCTCGACAAGGCCCAAACAATCCAAGAAGCCAAGGAAGTTTACAACCGCATCTCCAGAGTTTTGGACAAAGCCAAGGGCACAACAACCCTGTCTGAATCTGCTGAGAGAGGCTCCAGAATGCTCGGAGCACAAGCGGCTGAACCTAGCTTCGATACTTCCCGCTGGCAATTGCTTGCTGGTGTGAAGAAGTCCACAAAATGAGCCATAGTTAGGCTCACACGCATTCACAGAAAGATATAAAGGGAGAAATAAAACAATGTCAAGAAATCTGACACTTTCACAGTTGGCAGAAGGTATCCAAAGGACAGCCAACACCGCAGACGAAAGAATCGTCAACAAATGGAACAAAACAGGTCTTCTCGAAGGTCTGTCCGTTGCAGGTCGTCAAAAGATGGCAAGACTGCTTGAAAACCAAGCGGTCGAAGTTCTCAAGGGCGGAAGCTCTATGTTGAACGAAAGCCTCTCCCTGTCCACAGGTGGAGCTGGCCTCGCCTCTTCTGGTCAGGTTGCCGGTTTCACGAACGTGGCATTCCCAATCGTTCGTAGAGTGTTTGCTGGCCTCGTTGCAAATGAAATCGTTTCCGTCCAGCCAATGAGCCTTCCTTCTGGTCTGCTCTTCTATCTGGACTACACCTACGGTTCCTACGTCGGTGGTGATGCCGGTACAAGCGCAAACCAATTTGCAGTGGGTTCTGATCCCGGCGCAGCGACATACGGTCGTGGCCAATCAATCTACACCAACCCATCTGGTTCCACAATCCGCACAAGCGGTTCGCTTGCTGCCGGTGGTCAATATAACCTGATTGGTTCTGGTTATTCCAAGGTTCACGTTCGTGGCGTTCTTGCTCAAGATGAAGTCATCTTGGGATCTTGGAGCGGTGGTACTTCCTGGCTCTCCGGTTCTTCCGTGTCCGCTTCCGCAGGCTTTGTTGGTTACAACGCACGTTTCGTTGACTACGATCCTACCCTCTCCACAGACGTTGATGTGAACGCTCTGGACTTCACCTTTATGGTGGTTTCCGCTTCTGCTCTCACAACAGCCGTTAACGGTGCCGACCTCAACTCCGTTGAGCAAATCGCAGTGGTTGGTTTGGGTGCTTCTAGCTCCAACTTCACTTCCGTTCCACAAACCTACCAACAAGGTGAAGGAGTTTTGAACTTCCGCCGCTTTACAAAGCGTGGTAACTGGACTGATAACGGCACAGCTTCTACCTTCGTTCCTGATCCATTCAACGGAACGCACTTGATGTTTGCGATGGCTCTGCCTCAAGGTGGTACACCTCCAGTGGGTGCAACTCCAAACGCAGGTCTCGGTGGTGGTCTCTCCGCAATCACAGCTTCTTGCCCAATTGCTGACCAACTCTCCGTCAACTCCGATGGTTCCGCTCTGACAATCCCAAGCTTCGAATCCAACTTCGCGGTTGATGCAAGCCCAAGGATCCCAGACGTTGACATCAAAATTGACAGCGTTTCTGTGACTGCAACCACAAGGAAGCTGCGCGCTCGTTGGTCCCCAGAAATGGCTCAAGACCTCACAGCGTTCTACTCCCTCGACGTAGAAGCAGAACTCACAAACATCCTCAGTGAAATGATCACTCTGGATATTGACCGTGAAATCTTGAACGACCTGTTGACTCAGGCAACTGCTGCCAACTACTTCTGGAGCCGCGCTCCAGGCCGCTTTGTTAACAAGCAAACCGGAACAGAAGTTGCTCGCACAAGCACTGTTTACCCAGGTCCACAATTCGCTGGAACAGCCCGTGAATGGTACGAGACACTTATCGAAACCATCACCGATGCTGCAAACGTCATCCACAAGAAGACTCTCCGCGGTTCCGGTAACTTCATTGTCTGCTCCCCAGAAGTCGGCACAATCCTCGAAGCAACCGTTGCTTACCGTGCGAACTACAAAATCGACAGCGATGGACAAGTTCGTGACAACATGAGCATCGGCGCAGAAGCCACAGGAACAGTGAACGGTCGTTACTCGGTCTTCATTGACCCTTACTTCCCAGTGAACAAGATTCTCTTGGGCCTCAAGGGTTCAACCTTCCTGGAGTCTGGATACATCTACGCTCCTTACGTTCCTCTGATCTTGACCCCTGTGATCTACGGTCAAGAGGACTTCACTCCTCGTAAGGGAATCATGACACGCTACGGAAAGAAGATGGTTCGCTCCGACTTCTACGCCACGGTCACAGTTCTCGACATGAATATTGTGGGTTGAAAAATGGTCCTCTAAAATAGAGGATTCGAACTAACAAACAAGGGGAAGGGCTGAGAATTCGGCCCTTCCCCTTCTCTTTTTCTTCTCTTTGACAGTTGCACGAGTTGTCCTGAGTTGTTATACTGACTTCATGAAATTCATATTTCTTGAACAGGGAAACAAGGCGGGCGTTTACAGAATTGTAAACTTGAAGAACGGCAGAGTTTATATTGGCTCCACTAGTCGGTTCAAGTATCGAGCAAATGGGCACAAGGGTAATTTGGTTTACAATCGCCACACAAACACTTTCCTTCAAAATGACTTCAACAAGTGTGGTGAGGAACATTTTGTTTTTGAAGTGGTTGAAGTCGTCATGGAAAAAGAAGAAAGGTTGAAGAGGGAACAATTTTACATTGATAAGCACTATGATGAACAGAGAAATTGCTACAATTTGAGAAAGTCTGTGTCTGACACCAGAGAAGGTAAGAGTAATCTTTCGCCTCCAAACCTACTCACAGACAAAAGGTTTAGACCGCAATCCCCAGAAACAATAGCAAAAAGGAGTGCGAGCCTCATAAAAGCCCTCAACACGCCTGAACTTGTCGAAGCTGCCAGGGAAAGAGCTTACAAGAAGTGGGAAAATCACAACGCCAATCTTCTTGTCAGCAACATAGAAACTGGTGAGACTCTCACCATTCAAGGAAGTGTGCGAGAGTTCTGCATTTCCAGAAATTTGTCTTACAAAGCTTTCAACCAAATGGTGAAGGGTAAGATCAAAACTTCCAGTGGTTGGTTCCTTGGTCCTCCAGATCAACCTCCTCAATTCATTGAACGGAAAGGAGAGAAGAGAAAACCTCTTTCAGAAGAACATCGCTTAAAGATTGCCGGTGGCAAGTTCCAGGGCGTTTGCTTAGTGAACACAAAAGGAGAAGAATTGGTTTTGAAGGCCAACGTAAAAGATCAGTGTAGAGAACTTGATTTGCCTTACACGACCTTGTTGAAAGTTATCAAAGGATCTTGCAAGACTGTTTGTGGTTGGAAGTTAAAAGCACCTGTGACTTCATCGACTCAGCACTCCCAAGAACAAACCCAAATCGCTCCAGGATGCTTTTTAGCGCCCGAGAATATCTTGGATGGATCGGAGTGGCTTGGAATGATTTGAAGCCTCTAATGAGGCGTATAAGTGCCGTAGCGTTGAAGTGGGGATTTGACGGACGATCGGGAGTTGTGCTCCGCTAAGATGTGTTGATGTGACAGAGTTTTCAAAAGTTGTTGGGACTGTGATTCTGAGGCTTCCATCTCCGAGGGTGCTGATAACACCCTTTGGAACGATCTCTGTTTTGACATCCCCGAAACTCATGTGGGATAACTAGGAAAGGATCACTTCCCCAGCTTTATTGTTTCGGGAAGATGAATTAGGATTTCTTAGCGGGTTTCTTGCTATTGGCGTCAACAGCAGCTTTTTCTTGGGCAGAAGCTTCTTCCTTGGACTCTCTTTCCTCTTCTTTTTCCAAGAGGACTACACGGGCCACCAGAGCCTCTAGCGCCGATGTTGAAGCTTGAAGCTTGGCTGTCAAATCAACAACTGTTTCTTCAAGGGACTTCACTCTGACGAAGAGTTCTGAGAGACCAATGATTTCAACAGAACCATCAATCTCGATGGATTGTTTGCCGCCTGAGCCTTGGTACTGACCACTTACTTTTGCTTTCATTTTTTGTTTCTCCTTGCCTGTGGGTATAAATAGCCCTGGAAGTGATAGTTACCCGGTACGGCGATAAAGCCACGGAGGAAAACAAACATGAAGATTACAGTCAAACAGTTGAAGACTCTTATTCGGGAAGCAGCCGAAGAAGCAATGGCAGAGATGAACCACACAGTCACCGAAGGTTCCCCAGTTGAACCAGTGGAAGAATGTGGCGATGCCAAGATGGAGGAACAACTCCAAGAAGCCGTTGCGACAGCTTTCCGTGAAGGCTATCGTCGCGGTTCCGCTGCCGCCAAAGCTGCCAAGCCAGCCCCAGCCAAACCCGCTGCTCCTGCCAAGAAGAAGTAAGTCTTACAACAATCAAAACCCCTGAAAGGGATGGAGTCGGCTGGACTCCATCCCTTTCTTGTTTTCTAGTTACAAGGCATGGCATCGACTTTCAACACGACTCTCAGACCAACTTCTTTTGGTTTATATGACAAGTACACGTTATTCCAGCAAGACGCAGACAACATGGTCACGTTTGTTCTCAGAGCGTTGGGAGAAGATGTTCTCGGTGTTGAACTGACAAAGCCAATGATCTGGGACAACTTCGAGCGTGCAACCAGAGAGTTGAATGCCTTGATGGTCGAATATCAAAACAAGAGCAACCTGTCTTCTCTCATGGGAATGCCAACAGGTTCCTTGGACGGAAACAATGTCAACAACATCAACATCACCGACATGTACGTCCAGCCAAACCTGGAATTTCTAAGAGCACTTGCTTCTCCTTATGCAGGAATGATTGGATATTCTCAGGACGAGCAGACTTATTCTGGATATATCCCGATGGTTTCTGGGAGGCAGGACTACGATCTTTACACGGAACTTGTGGACTCTAACGGAGCAACAATTTGGTCTTTGCAGCCTTCTGGCTCTGTTGGATCAATGGAAGTGCTGGAGGTTTATCACAACGCTCCTGTCCAATACGTTTTCAATAGCAACCTTGCAAGCAACTTTGTTGCATCAGGCTTGCCTGTTGAGAGTTATATCCCAGACACAAGGTTTTACGTTCTTCCATTGTTTGAAGATGTGTTGAGGGCTGGAATGTTGGAAGCGGCAAGCAAGGTTAGAAGATCACATTATTCCTATCGAATTTCCGGCAGGAAGATTCGTATTTTCCCAACTCCTAACAACATGGTTCCAACCTACAACAACAGGCTTTGGATGCGTGTTAGGTTCGGCAGACAACCCTTTCCGACACTCGCTTCCACTCTCGTTGCCAGCGGATCTTCTTATTCCACAGTTGGTTCCGGTGTTTCTGGATCGTATCAAGATGACAAGATTTACGGGGTGAATGGTCCTTTCAACACACCATTTGGTCCGTTGAACTACAATTCTTTGAACGTCTGGAGCAGGAACTGGATTGCTCAAATGACTTTGGCTCTTTCAACCATTCAACTTGGAAGGATTCGTTCCAAATTCAAATCTCTTCCAATCCCAGGTGCTGATCTTTCCTTGAATGGTGAAGACCTCATTTCTCAAGGAAGAGAAGATGCTGATAAACTTCTCACTTCTTTGAAGGAGACACTGGATAACCTGACTTTCGACAAAGTTGCTGAGAGAGATGCAAACAAGGCCGAGCAGATGGTCAAGCAACTCTCTTACGTTCCAGTTCCGCCGAAGTATGCGATTGCTATTTTCTGAGAAAGATCACCATGAAGAAAACGTTGAAGCATATCATCAAAGAAGCCCTGAAGGAAGCGATTAATCCCGTTGAGCTGTTCAAGTTCAACACGATGGTAGCAACCAACAGAGCATTGAAAGCGGCACCAGAGCTTTCTCCAGATGTGAGAGAGAAGATCAAAGCAGCCCTGCTTTCTGCTATGAAATCACCATCCCCACAAGACATTGCCAAATTGGGCGTTGAACCAGAAACGGCGGAAAAGGCTGCTGGCGTGTTCGCCCAAGAAAGAAAGGATGGGGAAGAAAAGACTGATCAATTCTTCACCAACATGGAGAAGAGAAACCGGGAAACTTCTTCCTCTCCATTCGTTCCAGCAGCAAGACCAAGAAAAGTGAACTGATAACATGGCAAGGCTTTTCATCGGTCAGAAGGAAATTGATTTTGTCAACGATCTAACCAAGGAATTCATCAAGGATGTGGTTGGTCAGGTTGTTCACTATTACCCAATCTCCTACGTCAAAAGCCTTGTGCATGATGTTTACAACGAAGCTGTTGAAAAGATCTTTGAGAACCCGATCAAAATTCCAGCACTTGTGGGAATGCCAGAATTCTCCAGCAAAACAACATCATTTGGCCCAGATATTGAAGCAAGGGTTGATGTCTTGTTCCAGTACAAAGATCTTCAAGACAAAGGTGTTACGCTAAGTGAAGGAGATATGTTCTCTTATGACGACACCTTGTACGAAATTCTCACACTGGTGAATGCAGACAAAAACGTCTTTGGCCTTGCTGAACACAATGTTGCGTGGAAAGTGACAGCACGAAATGTTCGTGCTTCTCAATTCGCTGTTCCAAACATCAACATTCCAAGAACTGCTCCGGCAGGAACACAGCTCACCTTTGAACAACAACGTGGTTTGCCTGTCACAAGCACAGGTGAGTCAACTGGGGATAAGCGAGACATGAGAGAACGTTTGGACAACCAAATGGCTCCAATCGCCCTTGGAACAGGTGCCAAGAAAGTTGAACCATCTCCAGATAGCAACAATGTTAACGGAGACGAAACTGCTTCTTTCAACAATGACCCTCTTCCCCCAAAGCTCGGAATCTATGATGAATAAGGTTGGTAGACCATGACAACAAGATACAACATCCCAGAACTTGAAGGAGTCGAACAACTTCCAACGGGTTATGATCTGAAAGGAAATGATCCATCAACCTTCTACATCCCTTCCTGTGGTCTGGAAGATGTTGACATCTCGGTCCATTCTCTGTTTGATAAACAAATCCCCTTCAGAGAGTTCCAGGGAGTCACAGGTCAACAAAAACAAATCAACATCAAAAAGCCCTTCGTTGTCTTTGCAACAGGTGAAAGGTTTGCTCTTGCAAAAAGACTCAAGCCTTTCAGAGACACGAAGACAGGCGCCTTATTGCTTCCAGCTATTGCCATTAGAAGGACTGGACTTGAGCAGCAACATGGGGATGTTTTCCCAGGAGAGTTGACGATCAAGAGAAGGTTTGATGAATCCGACAAAGACTACCAGAGCCTTATTAGCGCCCTTGGAATACCTGGAACACCCTCACCCCCATCAACATTAAGGGAAGGCGCTAATGAGGCTGCTAGACACCCTAGCGTGCGTGCTGGAATGCTCCTTGATCCTCAGAGGGCAAACCACATTTATGAGATCATCGCAATCCCATTTCCTCAGTTTTTCACAGCGACTTATGAGATTGTTTTTTGGTCTTCGTACACGGCACACATGAATTACATGGTTGAAACACTTCTGGGTGCTCAAAATGCTCCTGGAAAAGGTTTCAAGCTGACAACCGACAAGGGTTATTGGTTTGCTGCGACGATGGATTCTGGGCTGCAAGCTCAAGACAACTCGGACGATATTACAGATTCAGAGCGTTTGATCAAGTACAGCTTCAACTTGATGGTTCGCGGTTATCTCTTGGGTTCTTCTGCGCCCGGACAAAAGGTTCCATTCAAGCGGTATTTGTCAAACGTAAACATTTCGTTTGAAGTGGACATGGCACAAGGCTCTGTATTCGAGACAAGAAATCAAGAACAATACGACAGCACCAAACTGGATCCGACAACAACGAATCCTTTTGTGTTGACAGACATTGAAACAGATCCAGCAACTGCTCAGAAGCCAACAAACAAGCAGAAGGTTGTTTTTCAGAGGGAGTTTAGGGATCCTGTTACCGGGGCAACTTTGACGAAATATGTGAAGCAAACCGACATTGATCAAAAACAGGGTGAGACTATTTACACGGTGAGCGACCAAGAAACCCTTATGCGTTTCTTCGCAGATGGTAAGGGATAAAGCCGACCAGTATTCCAATTTCCTTCCGCTAGTTAGGTTTTACGTTTTCGTACAACAAAAAGCGAGGAAATCATGCCAGAAACAGTATTCAAGGCTCCAAACTACTTTGACAGGGAGTTCGACCTTACAGAAAGGACAACTCCCGTTGGAGGCACACCAGCCACAATTATCGGCCCCGCAGAAAAAGGCCCAGCATTCGTTCCAATCAGCGTTGGCAGTTACCAAGACTTTGAAAACAAGTTTGGTGCCGTCGATGCGAAGTATCCAGCAACCTTTGCCGTTCAGAAGTTCTTTGAGGGGAAAGGATCTGAAGTTGCCTCAGCGAACTATGTTCGCGTTTTGGGTTGTGGAGCAAACAGCAGTTCTGTTGACATCTCCTTGACTGAAACACAGGGAACAGTTGTTAATGCTGGAACGAAGGTTGTTGGCAAAGGTCTCACTTTCGCGTCTGGTGCTTTGCAGGGCCGTGTTCAGTTTCTTGTTGGAAAACACCATGTTCAAACCAATGAAACTTTTGGTTTCCCAATGTTCACCAACAACGACAGTTATTCTGTCGCTGGGTTTCTTCCAGGAACAAGTGAAACCGTAAACCTTGTTAGAGCAACTCTTTTCACAACTCCCGACTCCAGATTCATGGTGTTGAGTGGCGCTTCTGATTCTAATGGTGTTTACAACCCTTCTGCCTACGCAAGCGGTCTTGGAACTGGGGAAGCTGCTCAAGTCGGAACAGAAGGCTTGATGAATGGGCTGTTTAAGCTTGTTCTTTCTTCCTCTGCTGGAAACACGTTTGGTTCTGATGATGGCTTTGCTGGGTTGAGAATTTACTCAGCTTCTCTTGATCCAAACAGCGAGAAGTATGTTGGAAAGATCCTGAACACAAACCCTCTCGACTTCGATTCCAAGAAACACTTGCTGTATTTGGATTATGCTGTTGATAACGAAGTTGCTGCTTTGTCTGCAAGCAACTCAACGGCCACAGTTGCTCTTCTCTCAGGTTCTCAATACACCAATCAATTTGGAACCACTTTTGGCGAAGCCTTTGGTCTGTTTAACACAAGGTACACAGCACCAAAAACTCCATTCTTCATTTCTCAACCATTCGGCAACGTTGAATATGATTTGTTTCAGGTTGAGAGCAGGGATGATGGTGCTTATGCTAACGATAAATACAAAATCAGCATTGCAAATTTGTTGGCTTCAACAAACCCATCAACAAGCTACGGAACCTTCTCTTTGATGGTTCGTGCTTTCAATGACTCGGACACAGATCCACAAATTCTGGAGCAGTTCAGCAATCTCAGCTTGGATCCAAACAGTGACAACTATATCATCAAAGTGATTGGTGACAAACGCACCAAGTTCAACTTTGATGCGGTTGATTCTGATGACAGAGGTTTGATTGTTGAAGGCAAATATGGAAACCGCAGCCGCCTTATCCGCGTCATCCCAAGCCCACAACTGGATGCTGGCGAAGTCCCAGCCAAAGCTCTACCATTTGGTTTCCGTGGACACCAAATGCCTTTGACAAACGTTTCCCTCACCGACGCAATCAACAACGTCTCTCGCAGCCGTTCTATGATTTCAGGCGTCTCCTCCAGCTTGGTCCCAGGTGGAGCGTTGCTGTCTGGTTCCATCGTGCCTCCAGTTCCTTTTAGATTCACAACAACCAGAAACCAACTGACAGCTTCTGGTACTGTGTTTGGTGCTCCATCTTCTCAAACCGTTTTTGATGGAAGATTGTTTTGGGGTGTGAAGTTCGAAAGAAACAACAATGACGTTTTGAATGTCAATGCCAACACAGAAATCAACCCCATCATTGCTTCCTATGCGAAGTTTGCTGGAATTGAGAAGCAGGGCGTTCTGACAACTGGTTCTCAATCAGACTTGCTGAACAACAACAAATTCTCTTTGGCCAAGGTCGCGCTGAACGTGACGAGCATGGCGGAGATTACAGCAAGCTCTCCAACAACCCTGTTGAGAGAAGCAGCTTATCTTCGCAATGCAGCGATTGATTCAAACACCTACGCAGCAACAAACTTCAACAGCCGCTTGACTTTTGCTTCGATGTTGAACAGTGGGAGTGCCGTTGTGTTTAACAACTACTCGCCATACACCAAGTTCACAACCTTTATGCAGGGTGGTTGGGATGGTGTGAACATCTTCGACAAACAAGCGGCTAGGTTTACTGACAGGTCTACCTCCACAGAAGTTGGTTTGGCTGGGACTTATGGGGTTGCCAACAGCAACTACATCAGCCCTGGAGCCCTGTTCAGTACAGTTCCTGTCCTGTCTGGTAGAAACTACACAGGGGTTTCAGCCGAAAATAGTTGTGTGGTTGCTTATAGAACTGCAATTGATATTGCAACTAATCCAAATAATGCCAACAACAACATCCTGGCAATCCCAGGGCAAAGAGATCCGCTGGTTACGAACTATGCCCTTGAAAAGAACTTGGCCTATGGTCTTTCCTTCTATCCAATGGACATCCAACCATACGACCAAAACAATCTGCGTATCTTTGATGGTGAAACAACGAGACACGCTTCTATCAAGAACACAGCAAACGCATTTATCACAAGGGCTTTGGACAACAACGCCGCTGGTGCCTACTTCCCCAACATTGTAATGGATGACTCCGTAAATCGTCGAAGAGTCACTGTCCCAGCAAGCGTTGCTGCTGTTGCAGCCCTGAGTTACAACGACCGAGTGAAATTCCCCTGGTTTGCCCCAGCAGGATTTGATCGTGGTTCCCTTTCCTTTGTTGTTATGACTTCGGTCAGAGTCAATCAAGGAGATAGAAACACCCTGTTTGATGCTAATATCAACCCAATCGTCAAATTCCCTGGCGCAAACTACGTCTTCTTCTCTCAGAACACTCTGCAACAAGCAACGAGTGCTCTGGAGAGCATCAACGTCAAGAGAATGATTCTTGAGTTGAAGCGTCAAGTGGTTCAGATCGCCAACAGGATGTTGTTTGAACAAAACACTCCAGCCCTTCGCCAACGTTTCGTCAGCGAAGCCAGTTTGGTTCTCTCTGCCATCCAACTCCAACAGGGCATCGAGCAATTCGCTGTTATCTGTGATGGAAGAAACAACACCGCAGACGACGTGAACAGCAACAGAATGAATGCTCAAATCAGGGTTCTTCCAACGAGAGCAGTAGAATACATCACAATGGACTTTGTGCTTCTTCCTTCGGGAGTGACTCTGGGATAGTCCAAACACACTAGAACCATAGTTCAAAACCATCTCAGCAACCCAGGAAAGCAGTCGTTTTCCTGGGTTGTTCTATTTAATCAGCAACCGAAACGGAGATAAACAACATGGCACTTTTGAGCCCAGGTGTTTCAGCTAGAGAATTCGACATTAGTCAACCAACAACCCGAACACCAAGCGGCGTGCCTGCTTGCGTAATTTCCCCAACCACAAAAGGACCAGCCTTCGTTCCCGTTCTGACAACAACCCTTTCCGATTATGTTTCTGTTTTCGGTGGGATGAACGCAAACACTCCTCTTGGGTATCTCTCTGCGAGAGAATGGTTTGGAAATACTTCTGTTCCAATGATCCAGGTCAGGGTGCTCGGTGCTGGAGATGGTACTGCCCGTGCTGCCGATGGAACCGTGGCAAGAGCTGGGTTTGTTGTTGGTGCTGAACAAATCAGTGGTTCAGATGGAGCAATCGGTGCCAACATCTATGCGAACTATGGTGGAGTCACTGGAAGCGTTTACATGCTCGGTGCCTTTATGTCCGAGTCTGCTGGAAGTACATTTCTCTCTGATGCAGGTCTGCAAAATTCAACAAATGCAGCCCCAATTGTTCGTGGCGTCCTTTTTGCCCCATCCGGCGTTGTTCTTCGTTTGTCCTCTGCTGCTCAACCTTCCCCAGCACCCGGATCCGGTTTGGTTGCAACCGAGTCAACTTTCAATGGAGGTTTCTCCGGTTCGATCCAACTTGCAAACGGACAACAGAACTTTGTTTTGCTGCTGAATGGACACAAGGGGACAGACACACGCTATCCAAACGTCATCACAGCCAGCTTTGACCCACAAGCCATCAACTACTTCCCCAGTGTTCTGAACACAGATCCTCTGAAAACAGATCAGGCAGGGCACTTGCTCTATGCTCACTTTGATGTATTTTCTGCTTTGGCTGTTCCAACGGGTTCTGGGATTATTCATCCCGAGTCCGGTTCGGCTTATGGAACGGTTGAAAACGTGGCATTCCTGGTTCCAGGATCGGGTTCTAACGCCACGCATACATCCAATGTAGGGTCTACCATCACTCCAAATTTTGAGGGCTTTGCTGACCGTTATAGCACCGCTCTGTCCCCTTGGGTTATTTCCCAAGGATTCGGTGGAAACCCAATTAACCTTTTCAGGTTCCATCACCTTTCTGATGGTGAAGCTGGAAATGGTGATGTGAAAATCTCTATCACCAACATTCAACCTGGAAACTCTACACAGCCTTACGGAACCTTTACCGTTCTCGTGAAGAGAATGAACTCTTTGGATTCTGAAGGCGCTCTGGAGACATACACAAATCTCTCATTGGATCCAACCAACCCAAGGTACATCGCCAAGATCATTGGTACGCAACACACATTCTTTAACTTCGACACAGACCTCGATTCCCAGAAGGTTGTGACAACTGGGGATTATCCAGTCAACTCCAGGTTCGTTCGCGTTGAAGTGTCTGATGCAGTCGATTCAGGTGAAGCGGATCCTTCTTCCATCCCATTTGGTTTTAGAGGTCCACAACACCTTGTCACACAAGGAAGCAGCAGCCTTTACAACCTTGGCCACGGAGATTTGTTGGATCCTGGTTATCCATACTTCGCAACATCTTCTATCGGTTTGGTTCCACTTTTTAGTGCCTCCCAACCACCAATTCCAATGCGGTTGAACTTGAAAAAGTCCAATGCAAGTTCTGGTGTTGACACATCTCTTTTCTGGGGCGTTCAGTTTCAAAATGTGACAAGTCTCACTGATCCGAACGGAAGCACTCAGTTTAACTCTGGCCTCATTGGTTACAGCAAATACTTCCCAAGCTTCAGCGATGCAACCAACATGCAACCTGCGGTTTATGCCAACACAGGAGAAGCTTCAACCGTGGATAATGGCATTCTGGATTGTGACGTTTTCAACAAGAACCTTTTCTCTCTGGAGAAGGTGAAGGTTGTTACAGGAAGCGGAGATCGTCCAGACACCTCTATCACCTCTCTTTTGTCCTGGAGTTATGTTCGCGGTGGAAACATCTCAGCAGACGAGACAACAAAAACAAGGGCGTTGCGTGTCAGTGACTTGAACCAAAATGCCGCAGTTCAATCTCTTGCCAAGTTCTCCTTCTACCTTGAAAGAGGATTCGATGGTGTGAGGATCTTCAACCAAGACACACGTTATCTCAAGAATGCCGCTGTTGCTCAAGAAATTGCAAGGACTGATCGTGGTCTGGTAAACGGTCCAACGGTTCAAAGCTACCTGAAAGCAACCGACATTGTTTCTGACGTGAACGAAGTCAGCATCCAGCTTCTGACTGTTCCTGGTATCCGTGTTCGCTACGTCACAGACACGGTTGTCAATGCAATGGAACAAGATAGATTTGACTGCTTCTACATCATGGATCCAGAACAATATGATGTGAACGGAATTTCTATCACTGGAAGCTATGAATCTGTGAATGTGTCTCAAACCGCGCAAGCATTTGTCTCCAGAGGTGTGAATAGCTCCTTTGCAGCAGCTTACTTCCCAGACACAAACATCGCTCTGCCCAATGGAACAGTTGTTGAAAAGGTTCCACCTTCTGTTGCAGTGCTTGGTGTTTATGCCAAGAACGATACGGTTGGACAGCCATTTAACGCTCCTGCTGGCTTTACAAGGGGCACTCTCAGCAATGTCACAGACTTCGCTGTTGCACTTAACCAAGCCAACGCAGATGCCCTTTATGTGGCACGGTTGAACCTTCTCTTGTCCAAGCAAGGAGTTGGCCCGGTGGTTTGGGGACAAAAGACTTTGCTCAACAAGGACAGCTTGCTCAACCGAGTCAACGTTCGTCGTTTGTTGATTGCGATTAGAAGGGAAGTTCGTCAAGTCGCAACAAGATTCTTGTTTGAACCAGCGAGAGAGTCAACCTTGGCTGCTTTCAACGCTGCTGTTCAACCAATCCTGGCGAGATATCAAGCTGCTGGTGGTGTCGAGAGATACAAGGTTGCTATCGACACAACAACCACAACCCAGGCCGACCTCGACAACAAGACAATGAAGGGCAAGATTTTCTTGATTCCTACAACAAGTCTTGAGTTCTTTGCTATCGACTTCGTTGTTACCAACCGCGACAACTTCGTGGGCGGCTAAATCCTGAGAAAAACAGCTAGTTACGAAAAATAGAGGAAAGAAGAAACAACATCATGGCTCAAACTCTCTCAGTTTCAGAAATGCTCCCAGCGAAGTTTACTCCGCTGATGAAAAGAAGCTTCGTGTTTGCTATCGAAGGTATTGATGCCTTCCTTATCAAAACCGCAGCAAGACCAGAAGTCACAACTGACGAAGTTGCACTCAACTGGATCAACTCCACACGTTACATTGCAGGAAAGACAACCTTCGGAGCTCTTTCTGTCACGCTATATGACGCGATTGCTCCTTCGGGCGCTCAACAAGTCATGGAATGGATTCGTCTTTGCTACGAGTCAGTTTCTGGGCGTGCGGGTTATCCAGACTTCTATAAACGCGACATCCAAATCAAGATGTTGGATCCCGTGGGAACAGTCGTCCAACTCTGGGATGTCAAGGGTGCATTTGTGACAACAGCCACTTTCGGAGATTTGTCAATGGATGATGGCGCTGCAACCGCAGACATCACCTTGACGATCCGTGCGGACAACATTGTGATGCAATTTTAACACGAGATTGTCAAACGGCACGCCGAGTTTTCCTCTATTCTCCGTAAGCCTTCCACTCTCCATCCTTTCCTAGAACCCAAGCCCACTGTCCGACAACCCAATCTTCCAAGCAATCTTGGAAGGTGCAGTTGTCTGCCTTTTCCTTCCCAAACTTTTCTACCATCTTTTCGTACCAGAAAGACCAGTAGTTGTCACGAATCCAATCTTCAGTGACAATAACTGCCAAGTCTTCACCATTCTCCCCAAGCTCATCCAATGCAAAACGTCGTTGCTGTTCCATATCAACATCCTATGACACCACAAGGAAAAGGTCAAGATTATTCTTGACAAGAGCTTGTTTCCCGTGGTAGTCTGTATCAAGAAAGGCAAACTAATGGCTCTGACGAAATACCAATATGTTGATTGGCAAGAACTAAAAAAGGTTATGATGGAACTTCCCAATGGAAGAAAATACGTTGAATGGTTCAAAGACACTTTCACGAAAGACTTGACCAGCAACGGTTCTCTGGTCAGTGTCGTTCTCGTTGAATGCTATGACGACTGCGAGGGAGATGAAAAGGCTGAAGAGGCATTAAATGCCTTCAAGAAAGTTTTCACAGAAAACGGTTTTGATGAAGATGAGTGCATTTCGGTTCTTTACTGGTGGTGAGAAATGAAAAAACTAGCAACATTTTACAAGCCGGAACAAACCGTTACAAACATGCACTCTTTCAGCCCTTCCGCACGCAAACCCAAGGAAGTAGTGGAATATTTCCAACCAACAGGGCTGATTGAGTTGAAGCAGGATTGGGAACCTCTAACCCGCCCGCAAATCAAAGTCGCTCACAATTCCAGCTTTGTAGATGGTATTCTTGATTTGCAAATTGCGAATGGATTTGGGAATTATTCTCCCGAACTAGCAGCAAGTCTTCCTTACACCCAGGGAAGCTTTTACAATGCTGCTTTGTACGCTGTTGAAAATCAATCAGCAGCCTTCAGTCCAACAAGTGGATTTCATCATGCTGGATTCAAGGAGTGTGAAGGCTTCTGTACTTTCAATGGTTTGGCGGTTTCAGCTTTTCTGTTGTGGAAGCAGCAGAAGGTGAAGCGTGTTGGGATCATTGATTTTGATTGTCATTACGGGAATGGAACGGATGATATTCTTGACAAGTTCTCGAATGGAAGAGAGATCGTTGAACACTTGACTTTTGGTCAAATGATCAATGAGGATCAGCAGGAGGGAAGGCGGCGAAATTTTGATCTTTGGCTGGATGGTCTTGCTGTTGACCTTGCAGAGCAGTTTGCGGCTTGTGACGTGTTGTTTTATCAAGCTGGTGCGGATCCTCATGTTGAAGATCCTTATGGAGGATATCTCACCACCGAACAGATGAAACGACGTGATGAGATTGTTTTTGAGGTTGCCAACAAGCTCTTTCTTCCCATCGTCTGGAACCTCGCAGGAGGTTATCAGACGCCTCTGAAAAAGGTGTTGGACCTGCACCTCAACACACTCAATGCTTGCCACGCAAAATACCTCCTGTGACGATTAAATGGCATCCAAAAAGCCAAAGAAGTTATTCTGCGAGGTTTGTCTTTATGACATTCCAGCAGCCCTTCATCTCCACCACATAATCCCCAGATGCGATAGTCGTTCAACGAACCACAGCAACAACCTTGCTGTTCTTTGTGCGACTTGTCACAACCTTGTTCACTCTGGCGACATAACAATCATTGGTGTTTATCCCAGTACAACCTCGACAGGAAGAAAGCTTATGTTTTTCAAGAAGGGAGAGGAACCTCCTTTGGAGAGGAAGTATTGGAAGGTGTTGCCAGAGGATAATCCGATGGTTGTTCGCGGGCCATATTTACGGCCATGACCGACAAACCAACATCCAACCCACTGACAAAAGCTGTGGTAAAAAAAATCCTTCTTGAAGCAATGGATGCAGATGAGTTTCTGCTGACTGGTGCTCAAGACGGTGACAAGAAACTCAGCGCATTCGTCAAAAAAGTTCAAACCTTTCTTGATGAAACCTTTGCAACAGCAGACGAGCTTGCTGATGAAGGGGAAAGTCTTTTGACTGAGAACTTCCTTCACAACCAAGCTGCTTCGGAAAGGAAGCAGCTCGTGTTGACTTTGATTGGTTATCTCAGAACCACAAGGAACACAATTGGAAATGTTATGAAGCTGAGAACTCTTATCGGAGAAAGTAAGAAAAACAAATGAGATCACACCTGAAACCACTTCAATCTGAATTTCATCCAGATTCATCAGAGAGAAAACAACAAAAACCTGGGAATCTCTTTGAGAAGCATTATCCAAGTCATGCTCGCAGAGAAGACATCCATAGAGACTTCATTGCTCTCCAGCAAGAACTTCGCTCCGTTCTTCCTGATGTTAGAGTGATCAAAGAAGACATTGACGCTTCACTTGCTAGACTTCAGTTTGATGCTCCTGCTTCTTCTGAAAGGCTGCTGGAGCAGGTCTTGATCAGACGCAGATTTATCAAACTTGCTTGATATTTCATAGCATAGCTGCTATGAACAGACACAACAACCGCAGAATTCCGCCTCCACCCCCTCAAGATCCTTCTTCCATCAAAGATCCATTCATTCGAGATCTTGTTGCCAAAACGCAACAAGCTCCACACTTTTCTCCTCTTCCTCTGGATAAGACAGTTTCAAACTTTGACTTGGATGGTTTTTCTAGGCAGCAAGCAATGCTTGCCAGAGCTGGAGGAGTCCCAGACCCAAACACCGTCACAGAAATTGATATTGACCGGATGCTTCACAACAGAGCTTCCCAACAACCTCAATTCCAACAACAGCAATATCAACCAGTTCAACAGCAGCAGCAAACGGTTTCTCTGAAAGAGGGTTATCCTGTTTATAGAGGAATCCAGCAAGCGTTTGGAAATACATTTGTTTTGGCGAGGGTTGCTGGTGTTGTTGATAGAGGGTTGGCCTCTCAGCCTTTCATTGCAAGGAATCAAATCCAGGCTTATGTTATTCCTCCAAACCAAACACAAGTGAATATCCAGGAGATTCAACAAAATCCAAGGTTGTTGACAAATCTTGTTGAAATTCATTCAACTCCAATGTCTGGGATTGGTACGCTCCTCGTTCAAAGAGAAGCAATCAACATCCAAGGCCAACAACAGTTCCACCATCAACAACAGCAACGAAACGTTCTTACTGATGATAGAAGGTTCCAGCCACAAGGCAGAACCCTCCTCAAAGGATAAGATCACATGTCCAACACCCTAGCAGATCCTGACTTGGTTTTGATCGAACCAGACAAGGAATATCAATTCCCAATCCCAGACACTATTTCTTCTCTCCTTCTCTCTCTCCCAGAAGAAGAAAAAGAACTGATTGTTTGTCGTGTGAGTATCTCAGACCAAGCTGGATTCGGTGTTCTTATCCCAGCATTCCTAAATCCAGAAAACTTCTCTGAGTTTTTCTTCACTCTCCCAGACCAACTCTGCATCTTCTCTCCCAACTTGTCATATCTCATCAAGATGGAACTGATCCTTCCATCCCAACTGATAACTCCCTTTATCAAGACCACCAAGATCGCTCCAGGAGCCTCATTAGAGCCCGAGAAAAGTTTGGACGGGTCAGAGGACGTTGAGAAAAAGGAAGGCGCTAATGAGGCGTATAACGCCTCCGAATCAGTTCCACAAGATTTGGCTGCTGCCGACCCGGAACTTGAGATGGCTTTGGATGTTATTGCCCCACTGCCAATTCAGCCAGTTTCAACCAAGCCAAAAATAACCCTGGAAGAGTTAGATGCGGATTTTGTGAAACATGCCCTGTGGAATGTTCCCGTTGCTGCTGAGAAGGAAGTGAAAGTGGGGCAAAAGGAAAATCCTTCATCCTCAGCATTGAAGCAAAAGATGAAGGATTTGTTTAGGTGAGTGGATTATGAGGCGGCGGGATCACGAATAGCGAATGGTGTCGATTCGATCAATCAGACCAATGTCTCGCTGGACATCGAATTGAGCGGTAAGGTTGGTGTTGTTGAGTCCTCGGAGGTTCAACACCATTGCATTGCCCTCCACTGTTGAACTCTCGACGACCCACTCTCCATTCAGGGGATGAGCCTTGTTGTTGCTGTGCGTGCCCAGAAGAATATGAGCATTCGGATTCTCAGAAAGAATCTTCTGGAGAGCGTTGGTTGCAAGTTGGCTCTTGGTCACAGTGGCACCAGCAACACGAGCTTCCGCCCTCTCACGCTGATCTGAACGCTGGTAAAAACCAGTTGGCTCACGAGGAAAGGGTGAAGGTGCAGGAGTCTGAATGTTCTCACCCTCATAGCGAGTGCCATCAACAACAACACACTTGAAATACTCGCTGGTCGGGGTGCCGAGTGCCTTGGGTTCACCATCCACCTGGAGAGTGTCAATCACCATTGCAGGATCAGTGACCGAAGTGACTTTGAGGAGGCGGCTGCCACCACGACCACGACCAGCTTTGGATTCCGTGACGATGTAATCACCGTTCAGAACATTGAAGGGAGAATGAAACTCCAGAGAAACGGCAGTGCCATCCTTAACACAACACTGCTTGGACTCAGGATCAAGAATCGACTTGAGAATAACCTTTTCCATGATGTAATAAACCTTTCTTTGAGAACTAAGCCGCGTCTTTGTAGATGTTGATGTACTGGCAACGACGTGCGGCTACAACGTCGATGTTCGTAACTTCCTTGGTGCTTACCCAGCAGATTGTTCCAGAGATTTTGAAGTACATTTCTCCGAAGGGAGAATACATCGCCTTTGTGATCTGTACCGTGTCACCTTGTTTGTAGATGTCAAAATCCTTGTTGAAGACTACTGTTCCTAGAATCTTCTCTGGCATGGATAGACTCTACCACACCTCCGGGAACCAGTCAAGGAGTTTCGGCACTGTCCGTTAAAACAAGTTCGAGGTGTGGATCAATCTCTGGGCCCAAGAAAACTTCTGCCCTTTCCCCACGAGAATTTTCAAACAAACCTTTCTCGAATGAATCATCCACAAAACCAAGGAAGGTAATCGCATCAGCTCCACCCAACAGCTTCCCAGTTTTCACAAGATTCTCAGCAAATCCAGGTGGCGACAATTGAGCATGTGCCATCATGGCACATGCCATCGTTCCCGGTTTATGAAAGGCTTTGAATAGATTTTTTGAAATGTTGGGTTCGACTGAAAAGACTTTTCCGGGAGTGAGATTGTATTCGTTTTCCATTTTTTTCTTTCTATACGCTCGTTGTTTCTGCCACTCGTTGCAACTTCTGTTTGACTGTGCTCTCCCAAAGATGCTTTTCAATAGCAATTGTCTCGCCGGGTTTGTTGATGCAAATGTAGTATGTTGAACGTTTTGTGATGGCTGTGATCGGAGAACCAAGAACAAAATCAATCAGCCGCTTTGGGGTTTGAACACTTTGGAGATTTCTCAAAACAAGAGGAAATCCTTCTGGACTTGTTTTAACGACATCTTGGTCAGCAACCATGACCGCCGCACCAATTTCCAAACCAAACTTTCTTGGCGGACACAACTCAAAAACACCAAGAAACGATTCTCTGCTTTCATTCAACATCTTCATTCCCCTCTATTTCCAGCTTTGCCACGAATTTACCAACAATCTCTTCTATAAAGAACTCCAAGTCAATTTCCCGAATTGAACCTTCCGAGTTAATGAACACACCAGTTGTCTTGGGTCTGGTTTTACTAAATCCAAGGAAGACGACTTTGTTGTTTTCGTAACCTTCCGGGTGAAGAAAATTAATGGGAATTTCTGGTCCACTGAGGCCGAAGAATGCTCTCATGTCGTTTCTCATTTCGACGGACCAAGATACTCTCAGTTTTCTTTGTGACTTTCGTATGCGTTTGCCGACGATTTCAACGAAAACATCCCCTGGCTTAATCGTTTTCCATCTCTACCTTCTGGAGATACCCAACAATATCTTCCTCAAAAAACAGCAATTCAATTTCAGTGGTTGCTCCTTCTGAGTTAATGAACAAGCCCATTGTTTCTGGGTGTTTCTGTGAAAAGTCAAGGAAGACGATTTTCCCATTCGGACCAAGGGTTCTAGTGTTGAAGAAGAAACAAAGTTCATCAATCTCAATTTCGGAAAGGATTGGCTGTTGACGAGTCTCGGCAGGATAGGTCAACTGCAAGTATTTGCTGCCAGAGTACCGACCAATGTTGTCGTATAGATTCTGCCAATCAGATGAATGCGAAGCGGGGAAAATGAAAATGTCTCCTGGTTTGAATGACCAATCTTCGCTTCCTGTTGTCATGGCCGAGGAAGAGTTCCTGATCTGTCTGGGGAGATGGAGATGTGTGTTACTGGGACTGTGGCTGCTCTCTCGATATTGTCAACAAAGTCTCGTGCTTCTTTGGGAAGATCTGAGTATTTCGTTGTGGTTTCAGGGATAGAAACCCAGCTAGAATATTGTGGGTTTTTCATTTTGAAAATGAGTGCCCCCGATTTCGTTTCCTTTGGTCCACCGTGATCAATTTCAACATAAGGCAATCCTGAAAGCACATCAAGTTTGGTTACAACGAGTTGATCAACACCATTCATTTGACAAGCTTCACGAAGTTGTTTGGCATCCAACCAACCAACTCTACGAGGTCTTCCAGTGGTTGTTCCGTACTCATTTCCAGCAGCACGAAGTCTTTCTGCTTCTTCCCCAAAAATTTCAGAAAGGAATGGACCTTCTCCAACTCTTGTTGAATAAGCTTTGGTAACTCCAATCACACGTCGAATGTTTTTGTGAGAAAGCCCAGTGCCAGAAAGTGCTCCAGCAACAGAACAATTGCTGCTGGTCACATACGGATAAGTCCCGTGATCAATGTCCAAGCCGCAGCCCTGCGCTCCTTCCAACAAAATCTTTGCATCAGAGTCGAGGGCATTCCTCAACAGACTTGTGGTGTCTGTGATCAAGGGGAGAACAACATCCAGAACTTCTTTTGAGAACAGATCTTTTCCTTCTCCTTTGAGGAGATCACCCATTCTCATTCCGGTCCTGTTCATTTTTGCTGCATAGGTTGGGCCGATACCTCTTCCAGTAGTTCCAATCCTTTCCTTGCTTCCACCCTTGCAGTCTTCCTCGATATGCTGAGGAGTGATAACATGGGCAGCACTAGAAACAAAAACTCTTCCCTGCAAATTCCCAGCACCAATTTTTTGGATTTCTTCGGCCAGTTGGTTGGGGTTCACAACGCATCCATTCCCAATCACGTTGGAAACGTGTGGGTGCAAAACTCCGGAAGGAAGTGCATGAACAGAGGTTTTGTAGTTACCGAATTTCAAACTATGCCCAGCGTTGTTCCCTCCATTGAACCGAACAACGTAGTCATAATTCTCAGCAAGATAGTCAACCACTTTTCCCTTTCCTTCATCCCCGAAGGCCATTCCTAGAACGATGTCTACTGTCTGATTTTGGTATTTCAACTTCATGGGAACGAGTGTGGCGTGGGTATTTGAGGGATTCTAGTTATTTCGATGACGCCTAGAATTTCAAGGTTTTTATGGGAAAGTGACGGATGGGATGACTGGGAGTTTGATCCAGACAAGCCCTGGTTGCCACCCAAACCCAAAAAGAAAGTCGCCGTTGTGAAGGATCCTCCTCCACCAGAAGCTCCGAAAGACGCACCTTTTGGGGAATATCTTTTCGGTTGGATGAGGAAGAACGTTTACGAGGAAAACATTCAGGAAGAGGATTCTCCAGAAGAGAAGAGACTGATTGCTGCTCTTGGCAACTACTATTCATGGAACAACAGGGATGGCCTGGAAAAAATGGTTGACCTGATGTGGAAGATGAAGGAGCAGGGTTGGTACAAGAAATTCTTTCAGGTGAGAGAGGGATATGCCTGGAGGGTTCTCTTTGGCATCCAGGAGGATTATCTGAGGCGCCTAACAGGCTTGACGACTCCTGGTAAGGAAGGAGTCGTTCGTGGCGCTATTATGTCACCTAGAGCCGGGAATAATATCACCAGTTGGTCCATGAGGGAAGAGTCCATGCCCAAGCTTTTTGGTCAAGTCCGCATGGAAGGTGATATTCCAAAGGGATTTGTTGTGCTTGGAAGATGCAAGACAGAGGAAAATAGCTTCTTTTTCAACATGTTTGAAGCGGCGAAGTATTTGGAGGTCGGAGAGGACACCTACGAATATCAACAAGAGGTGCTCGCAAAAGGATCCGTGACGTGTGATGCCCTCGCTTACGTCTTCTTGGAGAACACACGAGAAAACCCGATGAGAAAGTTGTCAGGGATGTTGTCTAGTGGAACATTACCAGAAGAGGGATCCAAAGGGGAATCAATAAGAGAAATCCTGTTCCCTCTTGGGGAGTCGGGTCCGAGTTATCAGGGGGTGTTCCCTTCCCTCGGAGACACAAGAGTTTCAAGGGCTGGGGATGCTGCGGAAGATAGAGGAATGCTGAACATTGCAGACAGGCTTGGATTGGATGATGATGCTCATGCGCCCCTTTCTGGTCTATTTACAGAGACTGCAAGATCAAGGAAGAAGAAGTAAGAACACATGACAACCCTAAACACAAAAGATCTCCAGAAGATCATTCGGGAAGCTGTTGGAACAGTTTTAGATGGCAAGGTGGGGCAAATGGCAAAAGCTGTTGTTTCAGAAGCAGCCGTGCTTATGCCTCGTTCGTTTATTTTGAAAGGAGATGTTTCGTCTCCAACAACAAAGGAAAACCACGAAAAACTGTATAACAGCTATGTCACAAGCCACAACAAGATTTCTGCGAAGCTGGATTCCGTTCCAAAAACAGATGCTGACAACCCAAACGATTCAGAGTTCAGAAGGTTGAAGATTGATGAAACACACAATATGAACGGAGTAAAGTTCCATGAGTTGTTGTTTACCAACACGGGAGATTTGAACTCAGAAATTCGTGCTGACAGCATTCCTTTCATGCGTCTTTCAAGGGATTGGGGAACCTTCGACCAGTGGCAGTTGGATTTCAGGGCTTGTGGAATGGCATCTAGAGAAGGTTGGGCCGTTTGTTACTTTGATCCGTTCAAACAACGCTATTTCAACACCTTTGTTGAAGGTCACACACTTCATCTCTCACTGATGGCAATTCCAGTGCTGGTTCTTGACACATGGCACCACGCTTGGTTCCTTGATTTCCCAGGAGAGAAGCTTGAATATCTCAATCGCTCCATGCGAGAAATCAATTGGAATGTTGTTGAAATGAGAATGTTGATTGCTGAGATGGCGAAGCTCCACCAGCTTTACTCTGTCCAAGCTGTTGTTTCAAATGAGAAGGAGACGAGCGTTGGATTGCCACAATCATCTCCTCCAGTTGAAGTTCTTGGTGGAAGGATCCTTTGATTATGAGAAAGAAACGTTTCAGCGAGTTCTTGTTGAGAGAACAGGAAGAGGGTGGTGGAGATGGAAAGCCTTATGTCTCCAGCCCAGAACAGATTCTTCAACTCCCCAGTGTTTCTGATTCCTTGTCAGAGACAGAAGCTTCTGTTGATCAGAAGATTGACAAATATCTCATGCAGTTTGAAAGAGAGTCAGTCCCTCTGGATATGCCGGAAACGGATGGGGCACTTCCTGTTGATCCTGCACAAGTCAAAGACAACATTCAAACACCCCCATTGACCGAAAGGAAAAAAGGAAAACGTTTGTTCTCGATGGGAAAGTTCTTGTTTGAGCAAGAAGCTCCACCAGAACCACCTGCCGATGATGCTGGTGATATGGGTGATATGGACATGGGTGGTGGAGATGATCCGTTTGGTAGTGGAGATGAAGGAGGAGATGACACTGAAAGCAATCCTCCAGAAGTTGTTCCTGTTCCAAAAATCAACATCAGGAAGTTTGCAGAAGGCGTTGCAAGGCTTGTGAACAACTACCAAACACTCATTGATCCAAAATCCTTGATTCTAAATCGAGCAATGTTTTACATTTCAAAGAACTACTCGCCAAGACTTGCTAAAGAGATGGTGAATATTTTGGAGCGTGACTTTGATCTTACAGCCAAGACGAAGAAGCAGGTTGAAGGTGATTATCCTGCTGCTCCAAGGGCTGGCAACTCTGGTCCAGATAATGGTGGCGGTGTTCCTTCTGGCGGTGGTAGCGTAGGATCATCCTCAACGAGCTAACAATGGAAATTCGTAACTTCTCCAGCCGTGTGTTTCAATCCGTGAAAGTGGGTCTTCCCATTGAGAGCTTCGTTGCTTGTAAACGTTTGCTTTACAAGAACGGACTGAATATTCAGGAAATGTTCTCACAGGTTTTGGAGATGCTGGAGAGGAACGATCCGAAAATTCTAGCAGTCATAGAGGAGGCGAAGAAGAATAAGATAGCCAATGTGAAGAGAACGTATGTGTTCAGCACTCCAGCTTCGTTGTACGCAGCTATGGAAGCTGATGATCCCCTGAAAACAAGAACAAAGGAGTAGTGTCATGTCAAGAAAACCAAGAACCGAAGTCATTCTTCCCCCACCACCTTCCCCAGACGAACAAGCCGATGAACTGATTGTTGATTCAACCACAATCAATGCAGCCGAGCTTCTGGAGAGAATGAGGGAGTTTGAAAACAAGGTGTTGTTGGATAGACTGAAAGTCCTAGAACGCATGGTGACTATCACCAACAAACAACAAATGGCAAACAAGAAACTCCTTGAAGAAATCCTTGGGCAGATGAACGATCTCTCAACTTCCGTTCAAGAACTTCAATACTTTTTCGGGGAAGAGATGTCTGGTCTGATCGACGATGAAGCTGATGGTGATTATCCAGATGCTGACATCAACCCAACTCCATCCAGCGAAGAAAGTAAAAAATGGAATTAATCCTATTGAAAACAAAAACCTTCATGATGAAGGTTTGGTCATTTCTCAAACTTTATGGAACAGAGATTCTTCTTGGTGCTGCTCTTGTTTACACGATCCTTCTTGTCAAACAACGCAATGATATTGTTGAATCGCTTGTCAAACAGCAAAAAGAAACAAGAGAAGCTCACAAGAAAAACTTGGAAGTCCTTCAGCAACAAGTTGAACAGGAAATCCAGCGCAGACAAAGCATTGAAAGGGAGCACGCCAACATTGTTCGTCAGATCAATGAACAGCACGATGCAACCTTGAAAGAGATTGCCTCTCTGCGAAGCAAAGAAATTCGTGCTTTGGTCGAGAAACACCACGACAATCCTGAGAAGATGGCTGAAACCATCAATGAAGTTTTCGGCATTCCTCTCTTCAAGCCACAAAACTGATTCGCATGAAGCGAATCGCATCCATCCTAATCCTACTCACCCTGGGCTGCTCCTCCACAGTTTCAACAACTCCAGTCATATCAACACCTTCCCCGGACTCTTCTTTTCTTCAAGAAGATTCGAGTGTTGATCTCACACCTTATCAACAAATCCTCGATTCTTCAGTAGAATCAGGCTCTTCTGTTTCATTGAGAGAAATCTTCAACGAAGAGAGGGCTAGGGATGCTGGAGCGTTTGCTATCCCAATGCTCAGGAATCCACAAACCTCTCCAGCCGACCAAACAGTTTATGGTCCTTGGAATGGAATCTGTTTGAACGAACCGGCCATCAATCACCTGACTGTTTCTCTGGGGGAAATCACAAGGACAATAGATGCAAACCACAGGCTTGCGATTGCTACTCTTGCTACCACAGCAATCAGAGACGTTTCCATTCTAAATTCGGACATGAGGCTGATGAGAGCTTTTTATCAAGCCCAGGTTCGTTCAAGGGATATTGAACTTACGAGTGCAGAGAGGACAATCCAAGCTTTGGAGAGAACAGGACAAAGGTCTCCTTGGGTTTATGTTGGATTGGTTGGTGCTGGGGTTTTGTTGGGTGTTGGTGTTTCCGCTGCTATTGTACTTAGCCAGTAGGAGACTACATGAAACTTCTTCTCAAAAACAGCCAAGGAAAGGATAGTTTAAGCTTTACAATGGTTTACACTTCCTTTGCCGCAACCCTTCTCTGGTTCATTCTCAACATCTTCTCTACGCCACACATTCGTGCGTTTGATGTGACAATTGCCACTGGGTTTCTTACTCCTCTTCTTGCTCTCTACTTCGGTAGACGCTGGAATGAGAATCAAGTGCAAAAGAACACTTCGACCACCACTGCCACAACCGAACCATCATCTTCCTCAGCAGACTGATTTTCCAGCAAAACCTGTATATTTATTCCCAGCCCACTTGGGTAGAAGGATATAGACGATCATGCCAGCAACTAAAACAACAATTGGCGACAACGGTGTTGTGACAGATCTGGACACTGCTCAAGCAGGCAGTTCCGGTTTCTCTCCATACAAGCTTCCAAACATCAAAGCAAAAACCTCCGCAGTGACACTCACACCAGCCGAAGCTGGTGTCATCACTGTGTCCGGCTCAACAGCTCTGACACTCGTGATGCCGAAAGCTGATGAATGCCCCGGTGCAATCTTTGCGATCAGGACACTCAGCAACCACGCACACGCTCTGACAGGTTCACAAGAAGCAGAAGGAACAAGAGTGTTTGCCCTTCTTGCTTCCGGCTCCAGTCAAACAAAAGGCTCCAAGTTGACCTTCCCTGTTGGTGGTTTGGCTGGTGCAACAACTGGCGGCGGACCTTCCGTTGCTTTGATGTCTGACGGAAAGAACTTCCTCGTCATTGGCGCTTCCGGTTCCGTTGTTATCAGCGGCACCTGATCCAACACAACACCAATTCTAAACCCCTGAGATGCCTCCGGCTATTTACAGCCGGAGGCATTCTCTTTATGTCCATCATCATCAAAAACAGGAAACTGGAAGTTCCAGGGTTGAAAACAACCTCATGGCTTGATCCAGAAGCTCCTGCACTAAAAATCAAACAAGTTACAGACAAAAGCCCAAGAAAAACGTGGATTCGATCCATCGTTTGCCACACTGTTCATGGAAAACTGGGAAAGCTTCTTCCCGGCTATGGGCCAAACACAGACTTGGACTTGAGATATGCAAGGTATCAAACCAATACGGAAAGACAAGTGAGTTGGGATTTTACTGAAGATTTCAGCGGCGACTGGATCATCCAGAATGATCCATTGGAATTCTTCACTTGGCAAGCGGGAGCAGTCAATGCCCACACTTGTGGACTAGAAATGGTTCAGCATGACAATGGCGATCTGTATGAAGATCAAATCCAAAAGGCAGTGTTGTTCATTGACTTCTTAACTGCCATTCTTGGCATCCAACGACAAATTCCCTGGGACACCGAGAAAGACAAACCAATGCTGAGGTTGGTTAATCGTATTTCTGGGGATGGAAAGGGAAAAAATGTTGTTGGTGTTTACAATCACAGCAACCAAACATCAAACCGAGGTCCAGGAGATTGTGGTCCTTGGCTTCCAGCAGCACTCAAAGCTGCTGGATACCTTCCTTTCAACTTCGACAAAAACGAAGACAAAGCCTTTTGGAAAGCCGAACAACTAAAACTCGGTTTGAAACCAGAAGAATGTGATGGTGTTCCAGGACCGCAAACGACAAAACTTCTTCTGCAATCTGGCAAGAAACATGGGATGATTGTCCCAAGAACCATCGACACACTTATCACCATCCCCTAAATCGCTCCAGGATGCCTTGTACGGGCTCCAAATTTCTCCAACGTCCTCCGAGCCATCGAAATGATTTGCTGTCACAGATAAGGCGTATAGGCCCTGTTTGGGCGAAGGTTATAGGTGCCATTCTGATGATCCAAACATCTACTGAGGTTTGTTATGTTTCGAGGGGAACTGGGATTCTTCCAGAGAAGGTAACGACTAGGTTTGTTACCATTGAAGAGAACGGGAAAGTGATAACGAGAATTGATTTACAAGTGGCAGAGAAGATTGGTGTCAACCAAGCAGAATTTGTTTCTTCTGCTGTGGTTGGTCTTCAGAGACAATGACTTTGGGTGCTTCAATCGAAGCTTGACATTCTCCAATTGATTTGGAGATTTTCAACATCGAATCTCGGTGTTCGAGTTCCAAGCTCAAGAGATAGATGAGGAACAGTTTCTCTCTTTGGGAGATTCCGAAATCGTTGATGGTTCTCACAATGCCACGGCACTTTTGTTTGCTCGCTTTTGTGAGTTTGGTTTCGATGTAGTTTGGAACGACGTAAGAGACACCTTCCTCTTTTTCTGATTCGTCTGTAAGAAATGAGGCTTTTTCTGTTTCTGGGATGTTGTTGTTGTCTGTTGTCATAGGTTTTCCGTTGAGAAGGTTTGAATTCTCCAGAGAGATTTGCTGGAGATCAGGAGGTATTTTCCAGAGACATCATCTGGATTGTCTCCTTGCTCTTTGGTGAGAATGATTGGTCTGCCCCATTTCTCATTCTCAAAAACAAACTGAATCTCTTGCCAGGAAGGCAGGTCAAGTTTGTAGCGTTCAACGAGTTGAACGAGTTTTTCAGGCAATCCTGTTTTTATTTCCTCCACATCGGGAAGAACGGCAGAGGTTTCTTTCTTGAGTTTTTGAGAAAGTCCGACTTCTGTTACTCGATGCAACCCTTCACAGTTGTTACATCTTGCAATGCTTGGTTGAATGCTTCCGTCTGCATTGATTAACGAGAACACAATGAATTTGTGGAAGACCGGCGGATCCAGCGATTCAAACTGTGGAAGTGTGCAGGTACAGGTGACGAGGTGTTTCACACCTTCGACCAATGGAGAGGATGAAGTTGTCATGCGCTTCTAAAGAGAACTATGGCAAGAAATGCCAAGAGGAAGGGAATCTTTTCAAGCTTTTGAAAGCTCAAGCTGATTTTTGATTGCCACGGGATTTTGGGAGAACGGTTGCCTCGGAAAGTTTTGCAAGCGAGCCTTCCCCATCCTCTCCAGCATAATCATCCAACAATGTCTTGATACTTCTGTGAAAAGCATCCAGGTTCTGAAGTTCCAGCCCAGAAATGACAATCTGGGCTGTCTTCAAAATATGCGTTAGCACTTCTGGTTCGACAGGAATGTTGTTCTTCCGACAACTGAGTTGAACGGCGTCAAACATTCCTTCGGAGATGTTTTTGACCAGTTGGTGAATGTTTCTTTCGATGGCGGTATCAAGCTTTACTCTGCGTTCATCTTTGCTCATTTTTGAATTTCCTTAGCAATCGTGTTTTTACCTTTGTCTCTTGGGTTTCCGATGTCCAAAGTGTTTGGAATAACCCAGCACGAAGACTTGCTGTGTTTGTCAGCAATTCCACTTGCAACGAACGCCCAAGGTTTCAGAACACACTCAAAACCTGAACCAACAATGTAACCATTCAACTGATCAGAGAAAGCAGAAGTCACTTCTGTTCCACCTGGAGGAGATGCGTCAAGGTGAATGACAGGCAAAGCCTCAGTGTGATCAAAAATGTTCTGCGCTGTTTCAAGAGCCAAGGAAGCCTCGTAAAACATGCGGGTTCTAACTCTTACTGGATACGTTCCCTTGTAATCAGACGCAGGACGTACTGATTTCTTGTAAAAGTAGTAACCTCCACGGCCCTTGCGGTAAACACAAACAACCGTGATAAACTGAAAGAATTTCTTGTGACGATGTGAGTCAACACCCACAATCAATTCATATTCAGAGTCCATGCCCAGGACAGAAGACTTCACCCATTGATAAAGTCCTTCGTCGGTTAAGGTCTTACCGTCTGCGTCTTTCCAAACTGCTCCAACTGTTGATGTACTGGTTTTCATTGTCGTTCAACTCTCAATGCCCTTTCTTTCTATCGGACCTTCTGCCATGTGTTTGGTTTGCTCTTTGTTTTAACGAGGAAGTTCGTCAAGACATAGTTGCAAAGATATGTTCTGCACATATTTGGTCTCATTGCGTAAATCCCACACTTGTAAGTCACTGGATTCATGAACTTGCAAGCGTATCTCGGACCAATCACCTGGAACCTGAGCATCGGATATGCGCTAGGTTCCTGGAAAATGCCGTTGTTTGGTGCATCTTTGAATAGTGTTTCACCGATGATTTTTCCCTCTTCGTAGTCAATCACAACATCTGCTCTTGTCAAATTCAATCCCCGCTTCCTGAACCAAGCGAGAATATCCCTGATCCACTCATCCTTATCTGAACCCTTCAAAGGTCCAAGAACGTGTTCGGTATCATAAGGATCAAGATGACAACAAGCACCTTTCAAACCTTCAACGCCACAACAATTCCCAAGACACGTTTCTGTTGCAACCTCGTCAGTAAAATGCTTTCGATCCTCCAGTGGTTTTGAAGGCCATTCGTGGTTGTGATTGATATTCAACACAGGAAGATAAAACCTATCCTTCTGGGTTTTGATTGAAGCCTCGGAAGAAGTTACTTGCTCTTCTGAAACCAATTTGGTTGATTCGGTTTCCAAAGCTTCCGGGGAAACAGAACCTTTATACTGGATTTTCATGCTGACCCTTTGTAACACAGTCTTTCATGCGAGGCAAGCAAAAACGTGTTCAGGTCTCAAAAGATACTTACCAGCACTCTCAAAACACGAGAAAAAGGAAAACCCCGCAATGTGGAAAGAATACACTAACAGATTGGTTGAAGCACAAGAGGCTCTGGTTTCAAAAGGAATCTACCCAATTGATCTCTTCCTCCACGAACAAACAGAAACCTTGGCAGTAGCAGAATCAATCGAGAAGCTGGAGGAGGCTGTTTCCAAATACCAAAAGCAGACTCCAACACTGTTCCATCTTGTTTCTGAAACGGGAAAGAACTTGAGTGAATCAAGAAGAGATCCAGCCCTGGCAGAATCCACTCTCTTGAATTATACCTTTGTCTCCGAAGCTATCGGGAAATGTGTTGGAGAAGCCGTCAAGATGCTTCAGAAAAAACATAGTCCAAAGCAGACACTCCAAGAGGCTTACGGAAAAGATTCACAAAAACTTCTGGAGTTTTGCATCTCCAAAGCAAACTCACACAGCTTTCTGGTTGGTTCCGAACAACTTGTTTCAATGATCGCTGAAGAACTGTCAAAGATGACAATGTTGGATCTGGGAGTTCTGTGTGAGTCAATGCCATCCATGAAGCTCTATGTCTCAATGAAGACACACAAAGAGTTGGCAAAGACCGTTCTTAGTTCCTGACCAATGCCCCGGCAGCAGTGAAATAAGCCGTTGCAAGTTCCACTCCCATCCTCACAGACAACCACAAACCAACACTCGAAACTTTCTCACCTTCCAGATTTTTGATCGCACCCAGGTGAGCTTTTCTCCACATGGGCTCCAATCGCTCCAGGTTGATTTCTAGCGGCTTGCAATAACCGTAGGTGATGGAAGTACGACAAGCCCGAATGGCGTTGTCTATAATCCCCCTGAAGCGATTAACGTCCCCCTTTGGAATCGTTACCTTCACAAGATGTGCCAAAAGATTCTGAATCCTCTTTGAAGTCAAATCTGCCAAATCTGAAACCTGTGATGTTTCTGCTTGCTCAACCCTTCTCTTCTCCAGATAACCAAGGTGAGAAAGAACATTTCCTCTGGTTCTGGAATTGTGAATTGTCAAAACGTTTCCGGTGATTGAAGCCTTTTCAACTGAACCAAGGGAATCCAAACCCACTGTTCCCAAACGTTCTCCTTTGAGTGTGCTGATAACATCGGTTCCAGAAACAACAGCAATGTCATTCATAATGTTGATTGCTTCCAAGTTCTGTTGAGTTCTCAAAGGAAAAACATCCAAAGAACCTCGGGAGTAGTTTGCGTGAAGGGTTGCAACTACCTCTTCTGAAAAACCTTGTGCAATCAAGATCACCGGGATTTTGCTGGAGTAACAACCATTTAGAAGCTTGTCAATTTCAGAAACAGATTCAAGCATTCCATCTACCAGCATAATTTTTGTTTCCGCTCTCGTCCAAGTTCCATTTGTTGGGATGAAACCCTTAAATGGGTTCATTGAGAAGTTATAGCCAAATTGCAATTCAACCAAAACAGATGGGACTTCCTCCTCTGCCAAGACAATATTTCCCTCGACCCCAGCCAACCTGATTGCCTCTTCGACAGCAGTTGCCGGGATTGAGAGGTTTTGACAAGCTCTTTGAATTTCTTCCTTGATGGAAGATGGGGAGGAAGGGTAGCAGTGAGGAAGTATTTCTTGAGAGTATCTTTGGTTGCTCTTCTGGTTATCCTCCACAAGCTCTCGGTAAGACCCTTGTTTCCTCGTGATTTCTCTCGCTGCTGCTGCAAAGGCTCTGAGAAACATCGGGGATGAACCCTGACAACGCATTTCAAGTTGGTAGCACTTCTGAACAAGCTCTTGATACAGCATCCTCTCCCAGGGGCTAGACGGAAGAAGAAGTTTGGTAAGAAGTTGAAAAGAATTTTCGGTGAGATATGTTTGGTTTGGAGAACTGATAGCAAGAGTGATCGCACTCATTTGTCCCTCCAGCTTGTCAACGGCCCGAATTAGATTGTCTTGAACCTCTTGTTTCTCAGCGAAATAATTGTGCGACATTTTTGTCAACCTTTTTCCTGGTGTATTTATTCCGGCGAGGTGACGATATGGCTCAAAGTGAAAGAGAACTTCTGGAGAGTATCGCTAGGAAAATAAGCGAATCCAAGGCGTTGAATGGTGGGTTTGACCGGATGTGTGTTATGATCGAACACATCCAGGACAAGCAGGAGGAGTCGGGGAAAAAGTTGGACAAGGTTTCAGAAGCTCTTTACGGACCGGACAACGGCTTGTTCTCCAGAGTCAAAACAATTGAGTCAAAGCTCGACAACAACCTCAGCGACCTCGAAGGAAAAGTTAAAGAGATGCCCGCAATTGTTGTCGATGTCACAGACATGAAGAAGTTCAAGGATTCCATTGAGCGTGTCGCTGGAAAACAACTTGAAGAACTCAATGACCTTGTGAGACTTCGCAAACACCTTTCCAGAATTTACTGGACGCTCGTTGCTAGCGTTCTTGCTTTTGTCGGTTCCGTTCTCTACCAAGTTATCACCCGCCGCTAATCTTCTCCCAAAACCCTTCCACGACCTATACAAACGCCATTTCCACTTGGAATTTATTCTTGTGTAATCCCGAACCATTGGGAAGCACTAAGAAAAGAGAAAGAACATGGCAAAGAAGACAAAGGCTGTTAGGGAAATGACTGCTGGTGAAAAGCAAGTTTTGGACTTGTGGACTGAATTCAGGGTTTTGGTTGAGCAGGTTGATGCAGAAGTCAACAAGCTTGCGGTGAAGGGTAATCTTTCTGCTGGTGTTCGTGTGAGGAAGGGAACGAGGGCTCTGCGCACTCTGGGTGTGCTCGTTGGAAAAGCAACTCTGGCCGCAAGGGAAGAAACCCGACTCGCACGTCTCGAACACAAGAAAGCCGTTGTTGCACCTGTTGAGACTCCCACAGACGACGGAGACGAAGACGAAACCGAGTGATTTCAAACAAAAGGCAGTCTAACTAATGGAGGGGGTGGCATAACGCTACCCCCTTTTTAGTTTCAACCGTCAAGTGACAAACAGAAAGAAAAGCACAAACCCATGACAAAAAAAGCCCGCAAGACCTACATCCTTGACACAAACGTTCTGTTGACTGACAGCAACAGCCTGTTTGGTTTCGAAGAGCATGACTTGGTGATTCCTCTCATTGTGCTGGAGGAACTTGACAGACACAAAGACCGTCAAGATGAAGTCGGCAGAAACGCCAGAGAAGTTGTCAGAAAACTTGCTGACTTGACCAAGGTCCACAAAGATTTCAAAGCTGGAATTCCACTCGGAAAGAAGTTGGGAACCCTCCGTATCCTTGCACTCTCCGATTTGTGTGCCGATGAGAAAACAGCAATCGGTTTGCCATCTGAATTGGAGACAAAGAAGAGCGGTGACAACACCATTGTTCACTTCTGTCAAAACTACTTGGATATGGCAAAAGCTGCTGGTGAAACCGCATTCCTTGTCACAAGAGATACAATCCTTCGATTGAAAGCTCAGGCCCTCGGAATTCCCTGTGAGGATTACCGTAAGTTCAATGTCGCAACAAGCGTGAACAGTCTTTACTCGGGCGTAAAAACGATTGATGTTTCCAGCCGCGATGAAGCCGTGGTTGATGACTTCCATGACAACAAAAATGATTACACACTCCCCGAAGACCTCCAGCAAGACCTTCATCCTAACCAGTTTGTTGTTATCAAAGACGGACAACAATCAGCCGTAGCAAGGTTTGTATCCAAAAACAAACCACTGCGGCACCTCACCCCATCCCCAGGAAAACTTCAACCAAGAAACAAGGAACAAGAATTTGCTGCCGACCTCCTCTTCGATCCATCCGTGAAACTTGTCACTCTTGCCGGAAAAGCCGGTGTGGGAAAAACACTTAGCGCAATCAACGCTGGACTTGAACAAGTCTTGAACACAAAACGGTACAGAAGTCTGCTCATCTGCCGTCCAATCATGCCCCTCGGAAAAGACGTTGGGTTCCTTCCAGGAGATTTGAATGAAAAACTGGAACCGTGGCTTGCTCCAATCAAAGACAACCTACGCTTCCTCATCGGCAATTCAATGCAAGAAGGTGGAAAGAAAAAACAACCACGACATGACGAGCAAGTTCTTCAGAGTTACTTCGACGAAGGAATCATTGAAGTTCAAGCAATGACCTTCATTCGTGGACGTTCCATCGCCAACGCTTTCGTGATTATTGACGAAGCTCAAAACACGAACCTGCACGAAATGAAAACAATATTGACTCGTGTTGGAGAAAACACCAAGATTGTTTTGACTGGAGACTTGGAGCAGATCGACAACACCTACGTTGACTCAGTTTCCAATGGTCTCTCAATTGTTATTGAACGCTTCAAAGATCAAGATATTGCCGGACATGTGACATTTTTGCGCGGGGAAAGGAGTTTGCTCGCAACAATCTCCTCCGAAATCCTCTGAAGCCTGGAAAACAGGGGTTTTTGAACTATGTATTCCATGAAAGGTTACGTCCTGTGGAATACAAGTTCGGAGGGAAATCGAATGAAGGCGGTGTGTATAGACTCAGAAACAAACTCAACGAAAGAGTCTATGTTGGTTCGGCAAAATGCTTCAAGGTCCGCTGGAATCAGCACACCGCTTCCCTAAGAAGAGGGAAGCATTCTAACCGTTATCTGCAAGCCGATTTTGACAAATGCGGGGAAGAGGTATTCGTGTTTGAGGTTCTGGAAGTCGTTGGTGGTACCAAGGAAGATCGTTTGTTGGTAGAACAACGCTACATTGATTCTTCTTTTGGTAAGAACAAGTGTTACAATCTCAGAAAAGATGCTTCTTCCCCGCACGGATCCAAGAAGGTGGGAAAACAATACAGCAATATTCAACTACTCTCACCGGATTTAATTCTGTATACAAGTGTCGATTCCGTTACAAGTTTTGCAGAAGAACACCATTTGAATCCGAAGTGTTTGTGGAAGTTGCTAAATCGACAAGCCCCCAGCACAAAAGGGTGGACTTTGGTTGGCACGGAAAAGAAAAAGCTTGGTCCAAAAAATGTGTTGAAAGGTTCGAAGCATCCTAATTTCAACAAACATCACACCGAAGAATCCAAGCAAAAAAATCGTTTGGCCCATTTGGGTAAGAAGATGGGAACAGAACATCATAATTCAAAAACCTATTTGGGATTACAACTGATCGGCCCCGATGGGGTTGTGATAACAGAAATTCAATGCTTGGCAGCTTTTTGTCGTTTGTACGGTCTTGCGCCAACAAAATTGTGCGCGGTTCTAAAAGGGCGCCGCAAATCCACGAAAGGCTGGTCGCTCGCAACGATCTCCTCCGAAATCCTCTGAAGCCTTCCCACCCCCGGTTTGGCATAGTTACCCACACCAACTATGCCAAACTCTCCCGATTTTCGTTCCGATCAAATCCAAGTAAACAAACTGATTGTCAGTGGGGCCAATGCTGGATCCGCCGAGTGCCTTCTTGTTTATCCTTTGAGTTCACAAGGAACCCCAGCCAATCAAGGCAATATTAACCCCGCCGTTTTTGACACCTCACCAATCGGCTCTGACGCCTTTTTCTACGTCTCTGGATCAATGGGAGGCAAGGGAGGTAGCACACCAACAATTGCGGTTTTTGGAGGCGATCTACACGTCTCTGGGAACCTGTCTGTTGATGGTTCTGGCGCAGGTGGGGGCAGTGCCCAAATCTGGTTCTCAGACATCTCAGGTAGTACCTACTCCACTGGATCTGTTCAAATCCGAAATGAATTTGTTGGGGAAATCGGTCTCGTTGTCACAGGATCCAGTGTGATCGCTGGAATTGGCAGCTATGCCACCGGATCTTCTGTCGCATCAGGAGAAGAAACAGTGGCTTCGGGTTTGTGTAGTCACTCGGAAGGCCAATATGGAGTCGCTTCGGGCGACTATTCTCATTCGGAAGGGTACAATTCTACTGCTTCTGGAAATCATTCGCACGCAGAAGGTTTTGCAACAACGGCATCAGGTGCTGGTGGTCACTCGGAGGGAGATGGTACACTCGCCAGTGGAATCAATTCCCACGCAGAAGGGAGAATGGCGACTTCTTCAGGTCTTGGTTCCCATGCAGAAGGCACAATGACAATTGCTTCTGGCGATTCTTCCCACGCAGAAGGGAGAATGACAAGAGCACATGCCGATTTTAACCACGCAGAAGGGGAAGGCGCAGAAGCGTTTGGGGTGGGATCGCACGCTGAAGGATTTGAGACAAACGCTATTGGAAACTGGTCTCATGCCGAAGGTTCCTACACCGACACCCCAGGCGACTTTTCACACGCTTCCGGTATCCGAACAATCGCATCTGGCTCTGGACAAAATGTAGTTGGAAAGTATAATCTTCGCAACAACGATTTCTCATTGTTCGTTGTTGGAAACGGAACAGATGATGATGATTTTCTCAGATCTGATATTTTCAGAGTTAATGACACCTCGGTTGAAGTAACTGGGTCGTTCATCTCTTCAAAAATCACTGGTTCTTTGAGTGGTACCGTCGATGGTAGTCCGTTTTTGATTGGTGGGCCGGGTATCACAACAGTCTACAACACAATTGGTCAGTGGGAACTCTCTGCCTCAAGTAAAATCCCAATTCTGGCTGGGGTTGTCACAACAACCCTTTCTGCAAGCACCATCGCGGGTTACGCTCTTTTTACAGATCTAAATTCT
>JACCDT010633584.1_pt1 | contig 100959 bp, 83 predicted proteins | sample 7446291 | NCBI WGS metagenome assembly JACCDT01 (sample SAMN15323446, study PRJNA562643) | freshwater metagenome | isolation source: river surface water | place: USA:Blue River Watershed | collected 2017-08-17 | reverse complement strand
GGTGCGTTTGGCGGCCTCCTGGTTGGTGGCGCGCTTGCCGCTGGCAGGTTTTTTCGTGGCCAAAGTCGTTATCGCAACGCACGCGCTGGGAATCAGCGGTCTTAGGTTGCGGCCATGCAATCCCGCGATGACCCGCACGTCGACGCGGACGCAGGATCGTCTTCCTGCGGACACTGCGACCACCATCACGAGGAGAGCAAAGCCGAGTCGATCAGCCTGATTGTCTCGGGCGTGCTGGTGGGGGGCGCCTTGCTGCTCCCTCGGATCGACGGCCTTTCGTCATGGGCCACGGCGGCGACGGCCTTCGCCGCGATGCTGGCGGGCGGTTGGTTTCTGCTGCCGAAAGCGTGGCGTGCGGTGCTTCGCCTGCGGCCCGACATCAACCTGCTCGTTACAATCGCGGCCGTCGGCGCGTCCATCATTGGCGAGTGGGTTGAAGCGGCGACCGTCGTGTTCCTTTTCGGCGTCGCGGAATGGCTGGAAGGATGGGCCGACCGCCGTGCGCGACGCGCGGTGGAAGCCCTGCTCGAGATCGCGCCCAAGACCGCGGCGATCAAGCGCGGCAATCAGTTCGTGGAGACGCCAGTCGGAGAGGCAAAGATCGGCGATGTCGTGGCGGTAAAGTCCGCGATGCGCATTCCGCTTGATGGAGAAGTCGTGGCGGGAGAATCCGCGGTCAACCAAGCGCCTATCACCGGCGAGTCGGTTCCCGTGGACAAGAAATCCGGCGATCAAGTCTTCGCGGGAACGATCAACGGCGAAGGCTCCCTCGAAATTCAGGTCACGAAGGTCGCCGGCGATTCCACGCTCGCGCGCATCATTCGCCTGGTGAAAGAAGCGCAGGAGCAGAAGGCGCCGACACAGCGCTTCGTCGACCTGTTCGCGCGCTATTACACGCCGAGTGTGACCATTGCCGCGCTCGCAATCTTCGTGGTGCCGCCGCTTGTATTCGGCGGTCAGTGGTCGGACTGGCTTTATCGCGCCTGCGTTTTGCTGATTATTGCCTGCCCGTGCGCGTTGGTGATTTCGACGCCCGTCAGCATTGTCGCCGGGCTGACCGCGATGGCACGTCGCGGCGTGCTCATAAAGGGCGGCGCTCATTTGGAGTCGATTGCTCGGTTGCGGGCGCTTGCGGTCGACAAGACCGGCACGATCACCGAGGGCAAACCCACGGTGCAGGGAGTGGAGGCGATTGCGCCTCACACCGCAGAGGATGTGCTCCGGATCGCTGCGGCCATCGATTCTCATTCGGCTCACCCGCTGGCTTCTGCGGTGGTGCGCCATGCCGAGGAGCGCGGCGTAAAATACCCGCGCGCGCTGGACTACCAAAGCCGCAGCGGGCGTGGCGCCCAGGGTGTCATCGATGGGCATGCTTACTTTGTCGGCAATCACCGCTTCACCCACGAACTCGGCGTTTGCTCCGAGGAGATCGAGCGGAGGCTCGCCGCCATCGAAAGCCGCGGGCAATCCGTCGTCGTCGTCGGTCATCGGCCGCACGACGATTGCAACGGCGAGGTCCTCGGCATCATCGGCATCGGCGATGCCGTCCGTGAGAACGCAGCCTCAGCCATCCAGGCTCTGCACCGCGCTGGCGTGGAAGCGGTGGTGATGTTGAGCGGCGACAATCAGCGCACCGTCGATTTCATTTCGAAGCAGGTGGGGATCGATGAGGCGCGCGGCGATTTGCTGCCGGAGCAGAAAGTAGCCGTGGTGAAAGCGCTGCGCGACCGATACGAGACTGTCGGCATGGTCGGGGACGGCGTGAACGATGCCCCCGCGATGGCGACCGCGACGGTGGGAATTGCGATGGGCGTCGCCGGCACCGACGCGGCCATCGAGACTGCGGACGTCACGCTGATGCAGGACGACCTCGCGAAGATTGTGGAGACGGTGAGTCTCGCCCGGCGGACGCTCGGAATCATCCGTTTCAACATCGTCTTCGCTCTCGCGCTGAAACTCGTGTTTCTCGTGCTGGCGCTGGCAGGCTACGCGAGCCTCTGGCTTGCCATTCTCGCCGACACAGGTGCAACGCTGCTCGTGGTGGCGAACGCTCTCCGGTTGCTCCAAGCTCCACGAAGCGGCTGACGCCGATCCGGGGCAAAAGGGAGCCGAACTCGGAATAACGGTCGTTTACATCCAGGACTTGAGGGCCGGGCGCAGCTTTTCCCGGGCACGCGCGACGCGGTTTTCCACCACCTTCGGCGAGACTCCCACGGCTTCGGCGATTTCCGCTTGGGACATCCGCTCGTATTCGAAGAGCACGAGTGCCTCACGCAGATCGGGCGGCAGTCCGGCGACGGCATCGCGCACCGCGCTCGCTCGTTCGCTCCTTTCCAGGCCACGTGTTCCGGTGGTTCCAGCGACTTGCTCGTCGGGGAGGGCTTCCGTCCAGTCTTCGAGCGCGACGACGGGGCGCCGCTTCCACCAACGCAGTCGATTGCGGGCAAGGTTGACAGAGATGGCAAATATCCACGGACGAAACGCGGCGCCCGCGCGGTATTTTTCCCGCTGCTCCCACACGCGCACAAAGGTCTCCTGCGCCAGTTCTTCGGCTTCGCTCGAGTTCAGAACGATCCGTCCGATGACGGCTTTCACCGCCAGCTCCCAACGTTGCATTAAGGCCCCCAGCGCGGCCTCGTCGCCGGCTTGCACGCGCCGCATGAGCTCCGCGTCTTCACCCGGAGTGGTCAGTGGGGCCGCGTCGGGTGACATGATTTTAGTGCCCGTGCTTGTTGAGCTGAAGGTCAGGCGGAGCCTGGTGGTCGAAATCCTTGATCTTGGGCAATATCAGCGCGAGGTAGCGCTGGCCCGCCTCCGGGGACATTTGAGCGGCACATTCGCGGACGTGCGTGGCGATGGCGGACTCGCATACCAGGCGAAGCTCCTCAACGCGGCGTTCGGCAGTCGCGATTGCGGGCGCGTCTGCTTGCGGGGCGGCCTTCAGCTCGTTGCGCGCACGCACCGCGCGCATGATTTCCCGACAGTGTTCTTCGCAGACGACGGAATACGCGTCGTGCAGCTTCTTGATCGCGGTGAATTGAGCCTCGTTGAGGTCAAAATCCACGCGCAGCCATTCCATCGCGTCCTGCTTGGCGAGCGCGCGTGAAACCTCGGGATCGCTGGTGGCCTGAAACGCGACGAAGCCGGCAGCGGCGGCGGCAAGCAGGGCGATGGTGGCAACCAGATGCTTCATGGTGTTCAGGGGCGAAGTTTCGCCATCACGCGTGGATCGAGATTGCCAAGGTAGGACACAACCATCTGCTCGCGGCTCGAATCGAGCTTGGCGCGGGCGAACAAGTGGCCGGTCCAGCTGGCGGCGACGAGGGCAACGGCACCCGCAACAGTCCAGGCGGCGAGGTGAGCCCGCACATAAGCCGCCCAGGTTTCGCGCGAGCGCTGCCCGATGCGCTGCCACACCGCCGGACGGAAGTTCGGGTCCGACTTCGGACTCACCCGCCAATCGGCGAGGGTCCGGGAGAAAGGATCGTTGGGAGGGGACGGGTTCATGGAGTCTTCTACCAGCTATAAACCTGAGCGCGCAAAATCCCTCGAAGAATTTTCGAGGGATTTTGCGTTTCCGGGGTTATAGCCCCTGAACACTCCTCTATGCATCTCAAATCATACCTCTCCGCCCTCACCGTAACGCTGGGACTGCTCTCTGCGGTCTCGGCCTTTGCGCAACACGACCACCACGCATCTCCTTCCAAGGGCCAAGCCGACGCCAAAGCCGGCCAATTGCTCAAGGTCACCGAAAAAGACGCTGCTTGGGCGGCCAGGGAACGGGCGAGCTATCCCTTGGATGTCTGCGTCACTTCGGACGAAAAGCTGGGCAGTATGGGCAAGTCGCCGGAATACATTTACCGCGCGGCGGGGAAACCGGATCGGCTCGTGGTGTTCTGCTGCGCGGGTTGCGACGAGGATTTCCTGAAGGACGCCGCGAAGCATCTCGCCAAGATCGATGCGGCCAAGGGCCGAAAGGCGGGCAGCACTGGCGCGGCCAAGGACGCGCACAAGGGACATCATTAATTCCTTTTCGTCCGCCGCGTTAGATTCGCCGACCTGCTCCGTCCTCCCTTCCGATGCGCCTCACTCGACTCTACCTCCCACTCGTGCTCCTCGCGACTCTGACCACGGGAGCCGGTGCGCAATCGCCGTCCGTGCCTCACGAGCAAGTTGAGCTGCTGCGTGCCGTGGCGAACGCTCCGGCCTTGAACGCGGCGGCGCGCCGGACCACCGCAGCCCGTGAGCGGATCGACGCCGCCGGCCGGCTGGCAGACGTGGAAGTAGAAGGGATGGGTTCGCGCATGGTCGGCCCCATGAACGAACGCGCCACGATGTGGGAAGTGAGCGTCCGTCAGCCCTTGCCGAAACGCGGCGAGCGCGCCGCGGATCGCGAACGCGCCCGGGCCGTGGTTGCCATGTCGGACGCGGACTACGCGCTGATGGCCGGCGAAATGGCCGCCGATACCGCGATGGCGCTGGCCGAAGCGGAAGGCGCGAATGCGCGGATTCGGTTGCTCGAAACACAGGTGGGGCGGCTCGATGCGGTGCTCCGCAGCATCGAGGCCAGGATCGCCTCGGGCGGCGGCCGCCTAGCCGATCGCCTGACCGTGCAATCGCGCGTCGCGTCGATGCAGTTGATGATCGAGGAAGAGCGCCGGATGGCGGCCGATGCGCTCGCTGAGGCACGCGGGCGACTCGGACTGAGTCCGGAAGCCCCGCTGCCGTCCTTCGCGGCGCCCACCGTCGTTGACATCAAGGCCGACGAGGCCGCCGCCGTGCGGCTCGCCGCGGCCCGCACGGAGGAGGCCAACGCGATGGTGAAAATGGCGCGGGCTTCCGCGAATCCGATGACCTCGGTGGGCGTGCGTTTCGAAAACGAACGGCGCGCCATGGGCGACGAGAACACCCTCGGCCTCGCCTTCATGACCGAGATTCCCTGGCGCAGCCGCCGGTATGCTCGCGCGGAGGTCCGCGCGGCCGAAGCGGACCGCGCCGCAGCCCAGACGGATGCGACCGCCACGCGCTACCGCATTTCCTCAGCGCTGACCCGCGTGGACCGCGCGGAGCGGCTGGCCGCGACCGCGCGGCGACTGAGCCGTGAAACGCTCGCACGACTGAACGCCGAGTTCGATTCGATGATCCGCTCCGCCGGAGTGGGCACGCCGATGGGCGAATCGACGATTCTGCAGACGGTCGAGATTCTCGAAAAGTCCACCGACACGGAAATCCAGGTGATCCGGGCCGACACCGCGGTCCGCACGGCGCGCGCCGAGCTCTGGCGCTACATGCCCGCCAGCCAATTTCAGAAAGCAAACAACTGATTCTTATCATGACTCGAAACATTTTCATTTTCCTCGGCACGTTTGTCGCCGGTGCGCTGATCGCTCTCGTCGCGCGGGCGGCGATGTTTGCCCCCCACAAGGGCCACGAAGGTCACCCTGCTCCCGGTGGCGACTATGCCGGCATGGTTTCCAATCCGCTCACGCCCGCCAACACCGGCGCCAAGAAGTCGGAGGGGGCCACGTCGTCGTCCGCGAAAGCGGCGGCAGATCCGCATGCCGGTCACAGCGCCGCCGCGACTACCCCGGCGAGCGACAAACCGGTGAACACCGTGTGCGCGATCTGCGGGATGGACGTCGATCCGAAGCTTCCGACGCTGGACTATCAGGGGAAGAAAATCGGCTTCGGCTGCAAAATGTGCCCGCCGAAATTCAAGGCCGCCCCGGATCGTTACGGCCCGTTCTACCTGCGCAACGAAGTCATCAAGAATTAACCTTCATGCGCTCTCCCGCCCTCATATTTGCCGCCGCCGGCCTGGTGCTGGGTGCCGGCCTGATCGCGCTCCTGCCGCGTGACGCGCTTTTCGCCGTCTCCGGGCAACATGACCATGCGGCCCAGGCTGCCGTGCCGGGTGAGCGCTGGGCTTGCCCCATGATGGATTTCATCGGCAACAAGCCTGGCGATTGCCCGGTGTGCGGCATGAAGATGACGAAAGTCACCGCCGGCGAATTGAGTCGCGAGCAGCAGCGGCGCATGGACGTGCAGACGGCCACGATTACCGAAGGCCCGGCGCGCAGCCTGATCCGCGCGTATGGTGCGGTGCGTTACGATGACCGCACCCTGCAAGTCGTGATTCCGCGTGTGAGCGGCCGGATCGTGAAGCGCCACAATGCCGCGCGGCACGTCGGCACGCTCGTCAAGGTCGGCGATCCCATTGTCGATCTCTACAGCCCCGAGACGTTCGCCGCCCAGGGTGAACTCGCGGCGGCGGTGAAGCTCGGCGATCAACCGACGATCCGCGCCCTGGCCGACCGCTTCGAACGCTGGAATCTCGGCGCCGTGGCCAAGGCGATTCTCGACGGTGGCGCACCGGTGGACACGCTCACCATCACGAGTCCTTTCGCCGGCCGGGTGGTGCTGGCGCTGGAGGGCGAAGGCGACGGCATGAAGGGCGCGACGCTACCGCAGATCGGCCAGGAAGTGATGGCCGACGCCCCGCTGCTGCGGCTCGTCGATCCGAGCGCTTACATGCTCGTGATTCATGTGCCGGAAAACCGCGCGCATTGGCTCGCTGAGGGGCAACCCACGCGCCTTTCGTCCGACGACAAAGGCGACCTGCGCGACATCGAAGCCACCATCGCTTGGGTCGCCCCGGAGCTGAATCTGGAAATCCGGGCGCGCGAGGTGCACATTCACTTGCGCGATCCGAAAGGCCGGCTTTTGCCCGGAAGCCTCGTCAATGCGCGCTTTGAAACCGCGCTCGGCGGCGACTTGGAAGTTGCCGATGTGGCCAAGCCCGACACTTGGGGCAAATTCCCGCTCATTCCGAAGACGGCCGTGCTCTCGACCGGCGTGCGTCACGTGGCGTGGCGTGTGGTCGAGCGTCAGCGCGATGGCCGACTGCGCTTCGAACTCGCCGCGCTCGCGCTGGGGCCGCGGCTCGAGGACGAATCGGGCAACGATGTTTATGTTGTCCGCGCCGGCCTGAAGGCCGGCGACGAGGTTGCGACGCAGGGCGTCTTCCTGATCGACAGCCAGGCCCAGCTCGCGGGCACCGCCAGCTTGCTTTTCCCGAAGGGCGCGGTCGCGCCCGCTGGCGGTCACCAGCACTAAACTATTCCAACTGCGCACCGGACTCCGCGTCGCACTCACATTCCCGCTTCGATGCTCTCGTTCGTCATCCGCAATACGTTTCTCACGCTCACCGCCTCGCTCGCGCTTGCGGTCGCCGGGTTTTGGGCTTGGCGCCACGTGCCGGTCGACGCGATTCCCGACCTCAGTGACAACCAAGTGATCGTGTGGGCGGAGTGGCCGGGCAAGAGCCCGCAGGACATGGATGCGCAGGTTACCTCGCGGCTCGCCCGCGAGCTGCAGGGGCTCCCCGGCGTGCAGACGGTGCGCGGGATGTCGCTCTACGGCGCGAGCTACATCTACGTGATCTTCGAAGAGCGGCGCGATTTGTATGAATGCCGCACGCGCGTCCTGGAACGGCTTTCCCAGCTCCAAGGCGTGCTGCCGGCCGGCGTGAATCCGCGGCTGGGGCCCGACGCGACCGCGATGGGCCAGGTCTACGCCTTCACGCTGCAAGGCCCTCAGAGCATCGAGAAGAAACGTTTCATCCTCGACCAGATCGTCGTGCCCGCCCTGCGCGCGGTGCGGGGGGTCGCCGAGGTCGCGCCTGCCGGCGGCGTCGTGCGCGAATATCAAATCGACGTTGAACCCACGCGATTGGAGGAACAGGGCGTCACGCTGGAGATGCTCATGATGGCGGTGCAGAATGCCGGCCGCGACGTAGGCGCGATGAGCGTGGAGCAGACCGGCGTCGAGACGATGATCCGCGGCGTGGGCTTCATCCGCTCCGTTGCCGACGTCGAGAACATCATCATTCGCGGCGACCGGCTGAAGGGCGCGGGCCTGCGGCTCGGGGATATCGCCGACGTGCAGCTCGGCGGCCAGTTCCGCCAAGGCCTGCTGGCGGACGGGTATCAGGAGCACGTCGGCGCGGTGATCGGCATGCGTGTGCAGGAAGACCCGAAGACGGTGATCGGGGCCGTGAAGCAGCGGCTCCTCGATCTCGCCCCGACGCTGGCCCGCGAGCAACTGACCGCCGTGTCGTTTTACGACCGTTCCCAGCTCATCCGCGAGACGACCGCCACCGTCACGAACACCCTGCTCGAAGCCATCATCACCACCGTCATCGTGGTCGTGGCGTTTCTGCTGCACGTGCGCGCGAGCCTCGCCGTCGCGGTGAGCCTGCCGCTCGGCATGCTCTTCACGTTTCTCGTGATGCATCTCTTTGGGGTGAGCGCGAACATCATGAGCCTGGCCGGCATCGCGATCGCGATCGGCGTCATGGTCGATTTCGGCATCATCATGACCGAAAACATCACGCAGCACCTCGTGGACCTGCAGGAGAAGTGCAAGCGCGAGGGGCGGCCGATGCCGACGTCGCCGTTCAACGCCGAGATCACGGACACGGTGGTGCACGCGGCACAGGAGGTCGCCCGGCCGCTGCTCACCTCCGCCGCGACGACCGTCATAGGCTTCCTCCCGATCTTCGCGCTGACGGATCAGGCCGGCCGGCTGTTTCAGCCCCTGGCTCTCACGAAGTCGCTCGCGATCAGCGGTGCGGTTCTCTTCGGCACACTTCTTGTGCCCGTGCTCTGTCGACTGCTCCTGCCGCCGTGGCACGTCCGCAAGCCGCTGCTCATCGCGCTGACCGGCGTGGCCGGCGGGCTCGCCTTCGGGTGGTTCGTGCGCGACGGCTGGTCGCTGCCAATGGAATACGGGCGCTGGGCGATCACGATTCCGGGTTGGATTTTCGCGCCGCTCTTCGCGGTCCTCGTGGGCTCCGCCATCTGGCGGATCGGTCGCGAGCGACTCGTGAACTACGAGGAGAATCCGATGAGCCGCGGAATTCACGTCGCCTACGAGTGGGCTTACGAACGCATCCAACGGCACAAGGTCACATTCACCATCGCTATTGTGACGATGGCGCTCGGCGGCTATCTGCTCGGTGCCGGCTGGCAGACGCTGAGCTGGCCGCTGCGCAAGGTCTTCACGGTCGCGGGCGCGGATTTTTCCCAAACGCACCTCGATGCGGCCATGACGAAATGGTTCCCCGGCGTGGGCTCGAGCTTCCTCCCGCCGCTCGACGAAGGCTCGCTGCTGTTCATGCCCTCGATTCCCGCGACCGGCGGTCTGGGCGAAACGCAGCGGATCATGCTCGCGCAAAATCGGCTCATCGAATCGATCCCCGAAGTGGCGAGCGTCATGGGCAAGATGGGGCGCGCGGAAACCGCGCTCGATCCCGCGCCCATCGGCATGATCGAAACGGTCGTGCTGTTGAAGCCTTACGCGGAATGGCCCACGCACGAAATCACGCGGCCGGACGGCAAGGTGGAGCATCGTCCCCGCACGCTCGCCGAGGTGCGTGCGGCGCTCGCTGCAATCAGCGATATTCCCGGTGTCGCGCCGAGCTGGTTGCAGCCCATTGAGACGCGCGTGGTGATGCTGTCGACCGGGATTCGTAGCCTGATCGCCCTCCAGATTCTCGGTGACGACACCGACGCGCTCGAACGCTTCGCGGAAGCGGCGGAGAAGATCATTCAGCCGACGCCGGGCGCCGCCGACGTGCAGATGCAGCGCGAGGGCGGGAAACCGTATGCCGAAATCCGGCTCGATCCTGCGAGAGTCGCGCGCTTCGGCCTGAGCAACGAGCAGGTCATGAAATCCGTCGAGAGCGCGTTCGGCGGCATGGCCGTGACCTATTCCGTGGAAGGCGCGCTCCGCTATCCGATCCGCATCCGCTACCTGCGCGAGCGGCGCGACGATCCTGACGAGCTGCTTCAGCTGCAAATTCCTGCTGCCGCAGGTCACGGCGCCATCCCGATCACGAACCTGCTCGCGATCCCGACCGTGCATACGCTGGAGTTCGCCGAGAACGGACCCGACGCCGACGCGTTGCTGAGTCGTCTCCCGCTCGCGGCCCAGCGCAACTTCACGATTCTCGCGCCGCGCCGGGCCGAGCTGACCGTGCCCGCGGGCGATGCGCTGCCGCGCGAAGTGCGCGACGCCATCGCGGCCCAGCAGGTCCGCGTCTCGCGCGAGCGACCGAGCGAAGCCGGTCTCACCTACACGATCGGGCCGATGGCGATCCGCTCCGAGGGCGGCAAGCGCACGCAGTATGTGCTGCTCAATGCGCGCGGCCGCGGCGAAGTCGAAGTCGTGCGCGATGCCGACGCGCGGGTGCGCGCGGCGTTGGCCGACGGCCGTCTGGAATTGCCGGCCGGCGCGACCTATCGCTGGGTCGGACGCTACGAGCAGAAGATCAAAGCGGACGAAACGCTGCGCTGGATCATCAGTGCCTCGATGCTTGTTATGGTGATGCTCATCTACATCGGCACGCGGTCGTGGCTCATCACGAGTATCATCGTCCTGTGCAATGCGACCGTGACGACGGCGGGGGGATTCTTCTTCGTGTGGCTGTGGGGCGCCGAGATGACAACTGCGGTCGTTGTGGGCTTCCTCGTCCTGCTCGGCGTGATGTTCAACGACGGCATTCTGCTCGGCACGTATATCCAGGAGCAGTTCAAGACGCATCCCGGCACCGTGGCCGAAGTGCACCGCCGCGTTTTCATCGCCGGCCTCCGGCGCCGCCGCCCGGCTATCATGACGAACATGACGGCGATGCTGTCGCTGATTCCGGTGCTGTGGTCGACCGGCCGCGGCTCGGAGTTGATGACGCCCATGGTGCTGCCGGTGGTGGGCGGGATGATCTTCGACATCGTTTCGCTTTTCTCGGTCCCGGTCTTCTTCACGTGGTATTGGGAGCGGAAGCTTGCCCGTGAAGCGGAAGCGGGCGTGAGTGCGGCCGAACCTGCCCCGTCCGCTTCGTGAAGCCCCTCTATTCCCGCCTTCGTGACCTTCATCTCTATGCGGGGCTGTTCCTGTGTCCGTTCGTCCTGCTGTTTGCCGTCAGCACGGTCCTGTTGAATCACCCTCCGCGGTCCGCCCCGGCCAAGGCGGAAGCGAAGCGCGAAACGCCGGTGGAGATTCCGGCGGGCGAGCCGGGCTCCATCCCGCATGCCCGCGCATTGCTTCAGCAACTAGGCGTGACGGGCGAGATGGACTACGTGCGGCACAACGCGAAAAGCGGGCGGCTGCTTATCCCGGTCTCGAAGCCGGGCGAGAGCACCCGGGTCGAGGTGGATCTCAACGCCAGGACCGCGACGATTGAGCACGAGATACGGACATTGGGCGAAGCGCTGAACTATCTCCACAAGATGCCGGGACCCCACAACGTCCGCTTCCGCGGCAACTGGGTTTATATGAGCTGGTGGGCGGTGACGGCCGACGCCGTCGTGTATGGCATCCTGTTTCTCACGGTCTCCGGACTCTACTTGTGGTGGAAGATCAAAGGCGAACGCGCCGTGGGCTGGGCGCTGCTCGCCGGCGGAGCCGCCAGCGTCGCCATGCTGGTTGGCGCCATCGTGACCGCATGAACGCCGTCGACTCGCCCGCGGTGGCCTCGTCCCGCCGCTCATGGAAAACGTGGAATCAAAAGGTCCACACCTACCTCGGCCTCTACTTTTTGGTCTTCCTGTGGCTCTTCGCGCTTTCGGGATTGCTGCTCAATCACGGCTGGAGCTTCACGGAGTTCTGGCCGCAACGTCAGGAGAGCAAGCGTGAGCAACAGGTGACGTTGCCGAAGGCCGGGACGGATTTGCAGCGTGCGCAGGATGTGATGCGACAACTCAGCCTCGCGGGTGAGATCGAGTGGACGACTACACGGCCGAGCGCCCAACGCTTCGATTTCCGCGTGCAGCGACCGGGGCGCACCGTCGACGTGCGGATCAATCTGGAGACCGAGACGGCGGCGGTTCAGGAAATCCGCGTCAATGGTTGGGGCATCTTTCGCGCGTTGCACACGTTCACCGGCACCCGCGCCAACGTCGCGACGGCCGAGCGGGACTGGTGGCTCACCAAGCTGTGGAGTTTCTCGATGGACGCTCTCGCCGCGGGTCTCGGGATGATCGTGGTGACCAGCCTGATTCTCGCCGTGGAGCGCCGGGAGAAGTGGCTGCCCGGCATGGATTCGAACCATGACTAGGCGAGTCAAAGTCGCCTGTGCTACCATTACACCACCAGGCAAGGAGGGTGAAGGAAGCACGCTGCCGGATTTTGCCGGAGCGTCAAGGACTCGAACGGCGAGCCAAGGATTTACTTTTTCCCCGTCCTTCTCTCTCCTGCGGAATCGTTTCCGCTCCCGGGGACGCCTCCTTCCCTCCCCGCGCGGTCCACGAGCTCCCACTCCTGCCAGCCCTTGCTGTCACGTCCCGTTTCGCGACCTGCGCTCCCTCTTATCCGCCTCCATCCCCCTCCCTCCCTTTCCACCATGCTCGTCCACACTGTCTTCTTCTGGCTCAAGCCCGATCTCACAGCCGAACAGCACGCCGACTTCCGCCGCGGGGTCGAGTCGCTCGCGACCATCAAGTCCACCGAGAAGGTCTTCGTCGGCACGCCTGCCGCCGTGCCCGACCGGCCCGTGATCGACAAGTCGTTCAGCGTGGGCCTCACGGTGCTCTGCAAGGACGTCGCCGCCCATAACGCCTACCAGGTCGATCCGATCCATCTCGCGTTCATCGAGCGCTGCAAGCCGTACTGGTCGCGGGTCCAGGTCTACGACTGCGAGTAAGCGCCGCGGCGGCACGGGCTACCACGGCATCCAAGTCAGGCCGACGGAGACCGCCGAGCGCACTCCGAGACCGAAACCGGAGCGTTGTCCGCCACGGTACCACGCGGCGCTGCCGTCTCCCGCGTTCACGGTTTTCGGATCACCCGACCGCGCAGGCGCGAACGGACAAGCTCCGCAGCAAACGAGACAGCCCGCCGGTCCGCCGGTCAGCGACGTTCAAGGACTGGCGAGTCACGGGTCGCAGAGGCCCAATGATGCCGAGAAGTGGTTCCACGAGGTGCCGGTCGACCCCGGGGAAAAGCCACGTGTCAGTCAGCCCGCTCCACCGACCGCTTGGCTAGCCTCACTTCGCGTGCGAACCGTCGCAGTGGCCCTGCGGGCTCTTGGTCTTGCCGCAGCCGCACTTCTTCGGCTGGGGTGCCGGCGCTGGCGTCGCATGCGAACCATCGCAATGGCCCTGCGCGTTCTTCGTCCGTCCACAACCGCACTTTTTTGCTTCCATGGGGACAACGTTATCCATGCGTCGCTGAGGATCAACCCGGAAGGTCGATCGTCTCGTCGTCCACCTGCAGCCCACTCCCCCGCGCACCGGAGGCGCGCGGGGTGACCCAGCCCTCCAACTTGGGGGGGCCGGTCAATCCGTACACGTACTAGCGGCTGCGCATCGGCAAATCGGGCCGCATGCTGGGACGGTCGCTGCGTGCCCGCACGCGTTGCATCGCGCCGGAGGCCGCAACCGCCGGCCGGGCATCGTTGGCGGGGCGCGCCAGATTCGGCTTACGGGCCTTCTTGGCTGAGCTCTTCTTCGCGGCTTTCTGATTTTCCTGTGGGGTCTTCTTTTTCATGATGGGACTCTACGAGTTTGGATCTGACGTTACTAGTTCCGCTAGGTACGTATCCACTTTACTCCCATTTATCAATGCCGCTGCGCATTCGCTGGTAATTCCTGCGCACATTCACGCTTTGAGACAGCAAGCGGCGCGGTGGGTCGGACAAGAAACGCGAGGCAACAGACTCCGGCCTCTGTCATCATGGACACATGATCACTCCCCACCCCACATCCGAGACTTCCACCGGCGAGAGCGCTCCGGATCCACGCTGGAACTGGCACTTCCGTACGCTCATCAACCTGCGCAACCGCCTGCTGAAGGCTCACGCGGAGCACGGCGAAAGCGCTGCCGATCGCGCGGAGCTCCATTCCGTCGATATCGCGGACATCGCCGAGGACCGCATCGAGCACCACGTGCTCCTCGCTGAACTCCACGCCGAGGCCGATCGTCTGTCTGAGATCGAAGGGGCGCTGACCCGCATCCGAAACGGGACGTACGGCGTCTGTGAGGTCACGGGCGAACCGATCAGCGAAGCGCGGCTCCGGGCCATTCCGTGGACCCGATTCTCGATCGGAGCCGCCGAGCGTGCCGAGCTTCAGCTGCTGCCACCTTCGAAGCGCCCGCGGCGGCGGGCGGCGGGCGCCTAGACACGACTTCAGGGAGGCGGCGTGCCGCCGGAGAACGCTCCGCCGCGGCGGCGCCGGTGCCCGTGATCTAGGGCAGAATTCCCTCCGGGCCGCGACGCAGCCCCCCGTCGTCCAACGGCGGGCGTGGATTGTCACCGTTGCTCAGCAAGTGACCACGGCAACGGCGCCGCGCGGCCAGGAGTGCCGCAAACCGGATGCTCGGAAAGATCCCGTCGAGGGCGCAGCCGCCTTATCCGGTGCGCGGAAAGAGCTCGTCCACGCGCCGGCGTCGGTAGGCAAAGATCGTCTCCAGCTGCCGCCCAATCCACACGGCGTGGACCGCTTCGCCGAGCCAGCCCCAGCCGACCTCGTACGTGACGCGGTCGATCATCCGCACACCGCGCCCGTCGGGCCGGGGGATGAAATGGTGCTCGTGGTGCCAGATCCGGTACGGCCCGATCCGTTGCTCATCCACGAAGTACTCCCCTTCCCGCACGTGGGTGATCTCGGTCAGCCAGCGGGTCCGGATGCCCGGCAGCACGCCGATCCGGTACTCGATCATCTGCCCCGGAAACATCCGCGGGGCCACATCGCCGACGATGCGGAACGACAGCGACGACGGGGTGATCGTGTCGAGGTTGTGCGGCGAAGCGAAGAAATCCCAGATCGCAGCCGGGGCACCCAAGACATCCTGCTCGCGGACCAGACGATGAATCATCCGCCTACCGGATGCAGAACGGCGTCCAGTGCAAGCCTGCACCCACCCCGCCCAGCTCCCTCAGTACTGCGCCCCCACGCGCCGAGGTCCAGGGCCCGCCGCAAGCTCAGCGCAGGCGCAGGAAAAGCCAGATCCCGAGACCCAGCATCGCCGCGTTGGGCAGAAGGGCGGCAGCGACCGGCGGAATCACATCCTTGCCGCCAAGGGCGTAGCTCGCCTTCACAAGCAGGAAGTAGAGCGCGAAAAGGCCGATGGACTTGGAAACACCGACGGCAGGATTCACCCGCACGCCCTGGACCGCGAAGGGAATCGCGATCGCGAGGATGATCAGGGGCCCCAGCGTGTCGAACCAGAGCGAGTAGTAGCGCGTCGCGTAAAGCGGGAGCTTCGGGCTGTCATCCAACTCGAAGTGCCCCAGAATCGTCCGCAGCTCGCTAAAGGAAAGATCACCCGGCTTCCGGTCAAAGACCTGCATGAGATCCGGATCCTCGCGCAGGTGGGGGACCGGTTTTTCCGCAAAGAAAGTCAGCCGCACCGTTTCTCCTGATTCGGGATCGAACCAGATTTCCTGCCCGTCCTTGAACACCCAATGCCCCAGGGTCGCATCGCGCCACGCCTCGCGGGCCAGCAGGCGCGTTTTTTCCCGACGCTGCGGATCCAGTTCCGTCACGCTCACCCCATACCCACGGCCCGTGTAGGGCGAGAAGCGGTTCATGAACCAGACGCGATGCTCGCGCTGGTTATCGAAGGCGACGCTCTTCACCGCGCCGATCCGGTCGCTCGGCCCCGCCTGCCCGTCACGCTCATACCGCAACCGGTCACGGAGGGTCCTCGCCTGCTCGAGTGAATGCGGGATCACCGAAGCCGTGAGCCACCACGATACGCCGCACAGCAGCAACGCACAGACCCACAGGCTGCGCGTGATGCGGAACATCCCCACTCCAGCCGCGCGCATCGCCGTGATCTCGTTCGCCCGGTGCAACTGACCCAGCGAAAACAGAAGCGACACCAACAGCGCCAAGGGCAGCACCACCGAAAAGGACGCCGGCATGCTGATCAAAAAGTAGTACGCGATGTCCGACGTGACTGCACCCTCCTTCAGCAGGTCTTCAAAGTCATCGTAAAGCGACTGCATCAACAGCAGGCCCAGCGTCGCCCCGAGGACGAGGCTGAAGATCTTCAGCCATTCGCGGAGGATGTGGCGGTCGATGAGGCTCACCGGAAGCAGGCAAGCTGGAGCGCCCGGAGATTGGAAACGAAAAAACGGCCACGGGGGAGGCGCCTGAATTTTCAGGGCCGGTGCCTGTCGACTGATTTCCAAGGGGGGTACCGTTTTGATTGAAACGGGTGCCACCCACGCCTTTCCTCGCTCGCAGTCCCTTTTCCCTCCCTCCTGCAACGCCCCGCGTCCCCGTTCCCCGCATGCGCCGCCTTCTCACGTTCACCCTCAGTCTGCTCGCGCTCGGTCTGAGCGCCAACGCCGCCGAACCGATCAAGGTCGGAGAGTACGCCTCCCTGACCGGCAAGGAAGCCACGTTCGGGCAATCGTCGCACAAGGGAACGGTCCTCGCGATCGAGGAGGCCAACGCCGCCGGCGGCGTGTTGGGCCGCCCGCTGCAGCTGGTGGCGGAGGACAACCAGTCCAAGCCGGGCGAGTCCGGGACGATCGCCACCAAGCTGATCACCCGCGAAAAGGTCGTCGCCCTGCTCGGCGAGGTTGCGTCCAGCCGCTCGATCGAGGCCGCGATCGTGGCCCAGCGCTACCGCATCCCGCTGATCTCACCGTCGTCAACCAACCCGAAGGTCACCGAGATCGGCGACTACATCTTCCGCGTCTGCTTCATTGATCCTTTCCAAGGCACCGCCCTCGCCAAGTTCGCGCACGGACACCTCAAGGCGAAACGCGTAGCCATCGTCACGTCGGTCTCGTCGGCCTACTCCGTCGGCCTCGCGAAGTACTTCCGCGAGCAATTCCTGGCCGATGGCGGCACCATCGTGCTCGAGCAGAAGTACGCGGAAGGCGACAAGGACTTCAAGGCACAGCTGACGGCGATCAAGGCGACGGCGCCGGACGCGATCTTCGTCCCCGGCTACTACACCGAGGCGGCGCTGATCTGCAAACAGGCGCGCGATCTCGGTCTGACGATTCCGCTGTTCGGCGGCGACGGTTGGGAAGCGCCCGAGCTGATCTCGATCGGCGGGGCCGCCGTGGAGGGCACCTACTATTCCACGCACTACTCGCCCGAGTCCCCCTCGCCGGCCGTGAAGGACTTCATCAAGCGCTTCCAGGCCCGCTGGTCCGGGGAAACGCCCGATGCCATGGCGGCCCTGGGCTACGACAGCGCACTCGTGCTGGTCGACGCGATCCGCCGGGCCGGGACCACCGAGCCCGCGAAGTTGCGCGACGCGATCGCGGCGACCCGCAACCTCGAGGGCGTGAGCGGCCGCACGACGATCGACGCGCAGCGCAACGCCTCGAGGCCCGCCGTGATCGTCGAGGTGCGCAACGGTTCGTTCCGTTTCGTGCAGGCCGTCGAGCCCTGAGCGCGGAGCGTTCCAGCGAGCGATGACTGAATTCCTGCAGCAACTCCTGAACGGGATCTCGCTGGGCGCGATCTACGCGCTGATCGCGCTCGGGTACACGATGGTGTACGGCGTACTGCGCTTCATCAATTTCGCTCACTCCGACGTCTTCATGGTCGGCGCCTTCGCCGGCTATTACCTTGGCCAGCACGTACCGGCCGGCACGATCGCCGGCGGCCTCGCGGTGATGCTCGGCGCGATGGTGATCTGCGCGATCCTCGGCATGAGCATCGAACGGCTCGCCTACCGACCGCTGCGCGGTGCCCCCACGCTGAACGTACTCATCACCGCGATCGGCGTGTCACTGTTCCTCGAATACACCGGACAGCTCGTCTTCGGCGCCACCCCGCGGACCTTTCCCCAGCTTTTCCCGGTCACGACCCTGCAGATCGGGGCGCTGTCGGTCTCGAGCAACCAGCTGCTCGTCATCGGCGTGGCTCTCGTGCTCATGATCGGCCTGCAGCTGATCGTCTTCCGGACGCGGATCGGCACGGCGATGCGCGCGGTGTCGCTCAACCCGAACGCCGCCCGGCTCGTGGGCGTGAACAACGACGTGGTGATCAGTTTCACGTTCGGCCTCGGCTCAGCGCTCGCGGCAGCCGGCGGGATCCTCTACGCGATGAACTATCCGTCGATCGACCCACTGATGGGCGTGATGCCGGGCTTGAAGGCCTTCGTCGCCGCCATCCTCGGGGGCATCGGGAACATCCCCGGCGCGGCCTTGGGTGGTCTGCTCCTCGGCACCGTCGAGACCTTTGTCGCCGGCAGCGCGTTCTCCACCTACAAGGACGCGATCGCGTTCGCGATCCTCATCGTCATCCTCCTCTTCCGCCCCGCTGGGCTGCTCGGGCGCTTCGTCGCCGAGAAGGTCTGATCCCGCATGCCGCGCCCTCTGCTGCACTTCCTCGCCGCCCTCGCGGCCAGCATCGGAGTCTCCGCACTTTCCGGCCAACTCGACCCCTACCTGCTCGATGTGTCCATGGGCGTCGGGATCGCGATCATCCTCGCGGTCTCGCTCAACCTGGTCAACGGGCACACCGGCCAGTTCTCCCTCGGCCATGCAGGATTCATGGCCGTCGGCGCTTACCTGTCCTCAACCGTGACCCTGTTCCTCGGTCCCACCCTGCTCGGAGGAGACGGTGGCAACGCGCTGACGCAAGGGTTGCTCTTCGCTGCGGCGCTGGCGTTTGGCGGGGCCTGCGCCGCGTTCGCCGGGCTGCTCATCGGCCTGCCTTCACTCCGCCTGAAGGGTGACTACCTCGCCTTGGTCACGCTCGGCTTCGGCGAGATCATCCGCGTGATCTTTCAGAACGTCGAGGCCCTCGGCGGCGCGCTGGGGCTGATCGGGATGCCACCTTACACGACGTTCGGCTGGATCTACGGCTGCGCCGCGCTCGCGGTCTACACCGTCGCCTGCCTCGTCAACTCCACCTACGGGCGGGGCTTCCTCGCCACCCGCGACGACGAGATCGCCGCCGAAGCCGTGGGGCTGGACACGACGCGCTACAAGATCGTCGCGTTCGTCACCGGCGCCTTCTTCGCCGGGGTAGCCGGAGGCCTTTTCGCCCATTTCAAGCTCGCGATTGACCCCCGGGGCTTCGACTTCACGCGCTCGATCGAGATCGTCGTGATGGTGATCCTCGGCGGCATGGGACGGACCGCCGGCGTGATCGGTGCAGCCATCCTCCTCACCCTGCTCCCTGAAATCCTCCGCCCGGTCGCGGAGTACCGGATGATCCTCTACTCGCTGCTGTTGATCGTGCTGATGCTGGTCCGGCCGCAGGGGCTCTTCCAGTGGTCCAAGAAGGGAGGCCAGCCATGAACGAGGCAGCGACCACGGGCGCGGCGGGCGAGCCCCTCCTGCAGCTGGAGAAGGTGACCCTCCGTTTCGGCGGGCTCACGGCGGTGAATGCCGTCGACCTGACCCTGCGCCGCGGGGAACTCGTCGGACTCATCGGTCCGAACGGCGCCGGCAAGACCACCGTCTTCAATCTCGTCACCGGAGTATACCAGCCGAGTGAGGGCCAGGTGATGTTCGCCGGAGAGAACCTGGCGGGGCGGCGCGTCAACGCGATCGTGGGCCGCGGGATCGCGCGGACCTTCCAGAACATCCGGCTCTTCGGCAGCCTGAGCGTATTCGACAACGTGCGTGCAGCCTGCAACCGCCAGCGCGCCACCGCCCCGTGGCACGCGCTGCTGCGGCTCGGTCGCTTTCAGGCGGACGAGGCGGCGGTCACGCGGCGGGCGGAGGAACTGCTGGAGATCTTCAATCTGGGTAAATTCCGCGACGCACCCGCGCGCAGCCTGCCGTACGGCGAACAGCGGCGCCTCGAGATCGTGCGCGGCCTCGCGACGCAGCCCAAGCTGCTCCTCCTTGACGAGCCGGCCGCCGGCATGAACCCCGCGGAGAAGCTCGAACTGGTGCGCCTGATCCAGCAAATCCACCGGCAGTTCGATCTTACGATCCTGCTCGTCGAACACTCCATGAAGGTCGTGATGGGCGTCTGCCAGCGCATCGCGGTGCTGGACTACGGAATCAAGATCGCGGAGGGCACGCCGGCTGACATCCAGCGGGATCCGAAGGTGATCGAAGCCTACCTCGGCGAGGACCACACCACGCGCCGCGCGCACCACTGAGCACGCCCCGACGCCCCGCCATGCTCACCGTTTCCGATCTCCACGTTTCCTACGGCGCGATCAACGCACTTTCGGGCGTCTCCTTCACGATCCCGCAGGGGGCAATCGTGACGCTGATCGGCGGCAACGGCGCGGGCAAGACGACCACCCTGCGGACGATCTCCGGGCTGCTCCGTCCGCGCAGCGGATCCATCACGTTCCGCGGCGAAGCGATCACCGCCCTGCCCGCACACACGATCGTCGCCCGCGGCCTTTGCCACGTGCCGGAAGGGCGCATGGTGTTCGCCAACTTGTCGGTCGACGAGAATCTCGCGATGGGCGCCTACCTTCTGCGGGACCGCGAGCGAATCGCGCGGAATCGGGAGTTCGTCTTCGGCGTCTTCCCACGCCTCAAGGAACGTCTCCGCCAGACGGCCGGCACCCTCTCCGGCGGCGAGCAACAGATGCTGGCGATCGGCCGTGCGCTGATGGGGAATCCGACCTTCCTCATGCTCGACGAGCCGTCCCTCGGCATCGCCCCGCGCCTGATCGCGACGATCTTCGAAAAGATCGTGGAGATCAACCGCACCCAGGGCATCACGATCCTGCTCGTCGAACAGAACGCGAACCTTGCCCTCGAGGTCTCCTCACAGGCCTACGTGCTGGAGACCGGCCGTGTGGTGATGCAGGGGCCGAGCGCTGAACTCCGCGACGATCCGCAGCTGCGGGCCACGTACCTCGGCGGCGGCCCGGTCGCCTAGGCGATTCCCGAGGCCGACAGCGAGACTGCCCTCCGGGGCGCGCACGGGGAATTAACCGTTGCCGCCGCGAACCGCCTGCCTTGTGCTCCGCGCATGGCGCAAGCGAAAGAAGCCTGGTCCTCTCGCCTCGGGGTGATTCTTGCCGTCGCGGGTTCAGCGGTCGGTCTCGGAAACTTCCTCCGGTTTCCCGGCCTCGCCGCGCAGTACGGCGGAGGGGCCTTCATGGTCGCTTACTTTGTGTCACTGCTCATCATCGGCCTGCCGCTGGGCTGGGTCGAGTGGACCCTCGGCCGCGAAGGTGGTCGGCGCGGGTTCCACTCCACGCCGGGCATCTTCCACGCCCTGCTCGACCGCCCTTGGGCGCGACATCTGGGCGTGATCGGATTCTTCACCCCGGTGCTGATCTACATGTACTACGTGTACGTCGAAGCCTGGTGCCTGGGCTATGCGGTCAACGCGCTGACCGGCCGCCTGCATGAGCCGGGTTTGGACTTCCGACAATTCTTCGCGTCCTTCACCGGCGCAGGCGAGGACGGCGTCGCGCTGAAATTTGGCCCCAGCGATGTCGGGATCTTCCTGATCATCGTCTTCATCCTCAACTTCGTCTTCATCTACCGCGGGATTTCCAAGGGAATCGAGAAGGTCTGCACGTACGCGATGCCCGCCTTGGTCGTGATCGCGCTGATCATCCTCGGGCGCGTCCTCACCCTCGGCACGCCGGATCCGACCAAGCCCGACCAGTCGGTGCTGAACGGCCTCGGCTACCTGTGGAACCCGGGCAACGTGCTCGAAGGGCTCCGCAACCCGGAGCTCTGGCTCGCGGCCGCTGGGCAGATCTTCTTCTCCCTCTCGGTCGGCTTTGGAGTGATCATCACCTACGCGAGTTACCTGCGGCGGCGCGACGATGTGGTGCTCTCGGGCCTCACGGCCTCGGCGGCGAACGAGTTCTGCGAAGTGGGCCTGGGCGGACTCATCACGGTGCCCGCGGCGTTCATCTTCCTCGGCGTCGCCGGGATCGCCGGCCAAGGAACATTCGCACTCGGATTCAACGTGCTCCCCGAGGTCTTCGTCCGCATGCCCGGGGGACAGACATTCGCGGTGATTTTCTTTGTCCTGCTCTTCCTCGCCGCCATCACGAGTTCGCTCTCCATGCTTCAACCGGGCATCGCGTTCCTCGAGGAGGGCTTGGGCCTCGGCCGCAAGGCATCGGTCGCCCTGCTCGGGCTGATCACCGCCATCGGCACGCTCTTCGTCTGGTACTTCTCCAAGGACTTGAAGGCGATGGACACGATCGACTTCTGGGTGGGCACGCTGATGCTGTTCGTGCAGGCGACGATCCTCGTGCTGATCTTCGGCTGGCGCATCGGGATCAACGAGGGCTGGCGGCTCATGCACGAGGGCGCCGAGATGCGCGCCCCGGGCTTCTATCGCTTTGTCCTGAAGTACATCACCCCCCTCTTCCTCATCGGCATCTTCGTGATGTGGCTGCTGCGTAACGTCGCCGGTTGGAACTTCTCGTTCACCGCCCCGACTTTCCAGCCGAGCGGTTACATCACCGACCTGATCGGCACCACCCCCAGCCCGGTGGCCCGCCTGACCGTCGGCTTCATCGCCATCACCACCCTGTTCGCCCTCATTCTCACCCACCTCGCCGGCAACCGCTGGAACGCCGCCCGCGCGGCGCGCCGCAACCGGAACTCCTAAGCCATGACCTTCGGCGGCTGGATCAATCTCATCCTCTCAGTCGGCTTCGTCACCGTTCTCTTCGTCTACTGCCTCGTTCGCGTGCTGCGCGGTCCTCCCAAGGACCACACCCTCGCCCACGTCGAACCCATCGAGACCGACGAAACCGACGCTCGCTAGTCGCCCGGTTTGCGCTGACTGGTTTCGACCCGCGGTTACGACCCGTCCTCCAATTCTGCACTGGTGGACTTAAGTCGTTGCCCGTCATTATAATAACATACGCAAAGCCACTCCTTGGCTGCGCGGGTGGTCGCGGTCATCACTTGATTTTTCACCCGCCCGGCTAAACTAGCGGGCTCCGCTGGCACAGCCGGCACCGATCCCTATGTCGCAAGCTCCACAAACCTTCGAATTCCAAGCCGAGATCAAGCAGCTGCTCGATATCGTCATCCACTCGCTCTACACGGAGAAGGAAATCTTCGTCCGCGAGCTGGTGTCCAACGCGTCCGACGCGCTGGAAAAGCTCCGCCACCTGAAGCTCACGGAAAAGGACATCGCCGACGAGGCGAGCGAGCTCGAAATCAGCCTCACCACCGACGAGACGGCCAAGACGCTGACGATCCAAGATTCTGGCATCGGCATGACGCGGGCCGAGCTGATCGAGAATCTCGGCACGATCGCCCACTCAGGATCGAAGGCTTTCCTGAAGTCACTGTCCGAAGCCGGCCAGAAGAACGCCAATCTCATCGGGCAGTTCGGCGTCGGCTTCTACTCCGCGTTCATGGTCGCCAAGTCGGTCAAGGTCTACGCCCGCTCCTGGCGCAGCGCCGAGCCGGGCCACGTCTGGACCAGCGACGGCAGTGGTAGCTACACGGTCGAGGAGGCCCCGGACCAGCGTCGCGGCGTCCGCATCGTCATCGAGCTGAAGGACGACTGCAGCGACTACAGCAAGGAATGGAAGGTGAAGGAGATCCTCGAGCGCTACAGCGCCTTCGTCTCGTTCCCGATCACGCTCGATGGCAAGCGCATCAACACCGTCCAGGCAGTGTGGCTGCGCAACAAGGCCGAGGTCACCGAGGAGGAATACACGGAGTTCTACAAGTTCCAGGCCCACGCCTTCGATGAACCGCGGCTGCGCCTGCATTTCTCGGCCGACGCCCCGCTCACGATCAACGCGCTGCTCTTCGTCCCGAAGGAAAACACCGAGAAGCTCGGCTTCTCCCGCACGGAACCCAGCGTCGCCCTCTACTGCCGCAAGGTCCTGATCGACGCCCAGCCGAAGGACTTGCTGCCCGAGTGGCTCCGCTTCCTCAAGGGGGTCGTCGACAGCGAGGACCTGCCGCTGAACATCTCGCGCGAGACGATGCAGGATCGCGCTCTAATCGAGAAGCTGAACAAGGTCATCACGAAGCGGTTCCTCAAGTTCCTCGAGGAAGAGGCCAAGAACCGCGCCGAGGCCTACCAGGACTTCTACGCGCAGTTCGGCATCTTCCTCAAGGAGGGCGCCGCCCTCGACTTCACCCACAAGGACCAGCTCGTGAAGCTGCTGCGCTTCGAGTCCTCCCTCACCGAGAAGGGGAAGACGACGTCGCTCGCCGACTACGTTTCCCGCATGTCCGCCGAGCAGAAGGACATTTATTATCTGATCGGGCCCAACCGCGAGGCGATCGAGCACGGTCCCTACCTCGAGGGCCTGAAGGCGCGCAATCTGGAGGTGCTCTTCTGCTACGAGCCGGTCGACGAGTACGTGATGAACAACGTGCGCGAGTTCGACGGCAAGAAGCTGCAGGCCGCCGATCGCGGAGACCTGAAGCTGTCCGATCTGCCGAAGCCGCCGGGCGAGGAAACGCTCACCGAGGAGCAGACGAAGGCGCTGACCGAGTGGCTCAAGACCACGCTGGCGGATCGAGTCGAGGACGTGAAGGCCAGCGACCGTCTCGTCGGCTCTCCCGCCCTCGCAACGAACGCCGACGCCTTCATGTCGCCGCAAATGCGCCGCATGATGCGCGCCATGAACCGCGAGGGCGCCGACGCACCGCTCAAGGTGAATCTGGAGATCAACCCGCGCCACGCCGTCGTCCGCCGACTCGCCGCCCTCCGTGATTCCGCGCCCGATCGCGCCGCCCTCGTCGGCGAGCAGTTGCTCGACAACGCGCTCATGGCCGCCGGGCTGCTCGAGGATCCAACCCGCATGGTCGCCCGTCTCTACAAGCTCCTCGAAACGGCCTGAACCGTCGCTGCGGCCGGCCCAACGCAGGGACGCGTGGGCCGGTCGCCGCGTGACAATTCGGTGACGCGGTCGGTTCCCCCTCGTTCCTCCCGCCTCCGCCGTTAGCGTCCCCCGCGTTCTCCTCCCCGCCCATGCGCGCCTCCTCCCGGAAACGCCGACCGCCACCCGTCGAACGGGTCACCGAACCCGAGGTGCGCACGGCCCCGGTGGAGCCGTTCGTCCGTCCGGCCAAGGCGGCCTACTTCAACCGCGAGCTCTCCTGGCTCGCATTCAATCGCCGGGTTCTGGAGCAGGCAGAGAACCCACACCACCCTCTGCTGGAGCGGGTGCGTTTCCTCGCGATCGTCTCGTCGAATCTCGACGAGTTCTTCGAGATCCGCGTCGCCGGCCTCATCCAGCAGGTCGAGTCCGGAATCACCGAGTCCAGCATCGACGGCCAGGCGCCGCGCGAGCAGCTCCGCCGGATCCACTCGGTCGTCGCGTCCCTCGTCGAGGACCAGTACCGCTGCTGGCGCGAGTCGCTCCTGCCCGCGCTCGCAGCCGAAGGTATCGAGGTCAAATCCGCGAAATCCCTCACACCGGAAGAGCGGGCGTGGGTGGAGACGTACTTCCGCGAGCAGGTCATGCCGGTGCTGACGCCGCTCGGCCTGGACCAGTCGCACCCGTTCCCCCAGCTCGGTAACAAGACGCTGAACGTGGTCGTCTCGCTCGACCATCCGGACACCCCGGAGGTCGACCATATGGTGGCGATCCTGCCGGTTCCCCGCATCCTGCCGCGGCTCGTCCGGCTCGGGCCGACCAAGGCGTCCGGCGAGCGCTATCTGTTCCTTACCGAGATCATCAAGCTCTGCGCGGGGGAATTCTTTCCCGGCTATCGACTGCACGGCGCGTGGGCTTTCCGGGTCACCCGCAACAGCGATCTCTACATCGACGAGGAGGAAGCGGAGAACCTGCTCAAGAAGATCGAGGAGGAACTGCGCAACCTCCGGCGCGGCTCGGCCGTGCGTCTGGAGATCGAGGAGGGCGTGGAGGACCCGATCTTCAACACGCTCTGCGATCACCTCGGTCTGTCGCATGAGTACGTGTTCCGGCTCGCCGGTCCGCTGAATCTGCTGCGGCTGAACAGCCTGACGGAGATCGACCGGCCGGACCTGAAGTTCCCGCCCTTCGTGCCGGTCAATGTGTCACCGCTGCACCGCCCCGAGCGTGTCTTCGAGACCCTGCGCGCCCAAGACGTGCTGCTGCACCACCCGTACGACTCCTTCCAGCCGGTGGTGGACTTCATCGAGCAGGCGGCGCACGACCCGGCCGTCTTCGCGATCAAGCAAACGCTCTACCGCACCAGCGGCGACTCCCCGATCGTGCGCGCGCTGATCGAGGCGTCCCGCAACGGCAAGCAGGTCACCGCACTCGTGGAGCTGAAGGCGCGCTTCGACGAGGCGAACAACATCCAGTGGGCGCGCCAGCTGGAGGACGCCGGCGTGCACGTGGTCTACGGACTCGTCGGCCATAAGACGCACTGCAAGTGCTCGCTCGTGGTGCGACACGAGGGCGACGCGATGCGCCGCTACGTGCACCTCGGGACCGGAAACTACAACCCGCGCACCGCGCGCCTGTACACCGACCTGAGCTTCTTCACGAGCCGGCCGGAAATCACCACGGATGCCGCGAACCTCTTCAATTCTCTCACCGGATTCGGCCGCGCCCCCGAGTTCCAGCACCTGCTGGTGGCTCCGTTCAACCTGCACCGGCGGATCAACGAGCTGATCGCGAACGAGGCCGCCCACGCCGCCGCCGGACGCCCGGCGAGGATCGTCGCGCAGATGAACTCGCTCGTCGACAAGACGACCATCGACAACCTTTACGAGGCCTCACGGCAAGGGGTGCAGATCGACCTGATCGTGCGCGGGATCTGCTGCCTCGTCCCCGGCGTGCGCGGGCTGAGCGAGCACATCCGCGTCCGCAGCATCGTCGGCCGCTTCCTCGAGCACACGCGGGCGTTCTACTTCGAGAACGACGGCGGCGAGCCGCTCATCTACGCCGGCAGCGCCGACTGGATGTCGCGCAACTTCTTCCGCCGCGTCGAGGTCCTCTTCCCGATCCAGGACCAAGCGCTCCGGCGCTGGGTGCAGGACGAACTCTTCGACGCCGCCCTGCGCGACACCGTCCAGGCCCGGCAACTGCATTCCCACGGTGGATACCTGCCGGTCCCCGCTGCGAAGGGGACGGAGCCGTTCTCGGCCCAGTCCTACTTCATGGCGTCAGCCGCCGCCCGGGCACGGGCCGCCGGCGAAGGACGGCACCCGGACGCCGACCGCCGCTCCGCTGGCGTGAACCCGCTCGCCTGACTCCGCAGGGCCCCCGTTGCGGGCCGAGCCGCTGCCCTTGTTTCAAACCGTCCCCAAGGACAACGCCTTTGCCACCGCCACATTCGTCACCACGCCGTCACGGGTGTTGATCCCCTTGGCCAGGCCGCGGTTCTCCTCCAGCGCCCGCTGCACGCCGAGCTGCGCAAATTTTAGCACAAAAGGCTCCGTCGCCTGGGTCAGGGCGATGGTCGAGGTGCGCCCGACCAGCGCCGGCATGTTCGGGACGGCATAGTGGACCACGCCCGACTCCCGGTAGACGGGATCGTGATGCGAGGTCGGCCGGATCGTCTCCACGCAGCCGCCCTGATCCACCGCGATGTCGACCACGACGCTGCCGGGACGCATCGAGGCGACCGCGGCCCGGTTCACCACCACCGGAGCCCGCGCCGCCGGGATCAGCACCGCCCCCACAAGGAGGTCGGCATCGCGGACCGCCGCATCCACGTTGGCCGGGTTTGAGTAAAGCGTGATCACTCGCCCACCGTATTCCTCCTCGATGAGCTCCAGCTTCCGGGTATCTCGGTCCAGCACCGTCACCCGCGCGCCCATTCCGACCGCCATGCGGCAGGCATGCCCCCCAGAGTTGCCGGCACCGATGATCACCACGTGCCCGGGCGCCGTGCCGGGGATGCCGCCCAGCAGCACGCCGGAACCTCCGTTCTGCGTCTGCAGGAAGTAGGCCCCGATCTGGATCGAAAGCCGCCCCGCGATCTGCGACATCGGCTTCAGCAGGGGCAACGTGCCATCCAGCGCCTCCACCGTTTCGTACGCGATGCCGAGGACCTTCCGGTCCAGCAGCGCCTGGGTGAGTTCGCGGCCCGCCGCCAAGTGCAGGTAGGTGAAGAGCGCCTGCCCCTTCCGCATCCGGCGGTACTCCTCCGGCTGCGGCTCCTTGACCTTGAGAATGAGATCCGCGCCAGCCCAGACGCTCGCCGCCTTGGGCAGCACCCGCGCGCCCGCCTGACGGTACTCCTCGTCACGAAAGCCCGCGGACAGACCCGCCGCCTTCTCCACCAGCACGTCAGCACCGAGCGCGACACAATGGCGGGCCAGACTCGGCGTCATCGCCACGCGGGTTTCACCGTCCTTGATCTCTTTCGGGACTCCGATAGTCATCGGCCACCTTAGCCGATTCCAACCGGGACGCAAACGCCGCGGAGGTCCACCCGCTCCGCGGGCGTTGGCTCCGGGGAGCGGTCATCATTCGTCGAGTTCGACGTTCCAGTACGCGAGATCGAGGAAGTCCTTCCAGCGCTCGCGCTCCTGGTTGCCGAGCACCAGCGAAATCACCGGCCGCCACTTCGGGCGCACCGGCTTGCGGATCAGGCGCATGCTCGCCTCGTGCGGCAGCCGGTTCGCCTTCCGGGAATTGCAGCGGATGCACGAGCAAACGATGTTCTCCCAGGTCGTCTTGCCACCCTGGTCGCGCGGGATGACGTGATCGAGGTTGAGTTCCTCGCGGGGGAAGGTCCGGCCACAGTACTGGCAGTGGTTGCCGTCGCGCTCGAAGACGTTGTTGCGCGTGAGCTTCAGTTCCTTGGCCGGCAGCCGGTCGAAATACGTCAGCAGGATCACCCGCGGCAGGCGGATCGTGGTCCGCGGGGTCCGGACGATGTCCATCTCGGCGACCGGCGGGTTGCTCTGCGAGAAGTCCATCCAATCCATCAGGGAGAAGACCCGGAAGTCGTCCTCGTGGTGATGGACCACGCTCGCGTGGCTGCGGGCGAGAAGGGCAAAGGCGCGGCGGGCGGCGATGACGTTCACCGCCTGCCAGAGGCGGTTGAGCACGAGCACGGGCTGGTCGAGCACGGCGTCCATTTCGGGCCTTTGCGCTAAAGGTCGCCGGAGGTGGTGTCAAGCGGCCGCGCGCAACGGTCCGGCAACAGCCTCCGACGCACGGTCGTCCGGCCTCCCCCGATCCGCGCTCCGCCACCTCAGGAGGCGGCCACGGAGGCCGCGCGGGACTCAGCGCGCCGGGCGCCGGAGCTGGGCGGCATACGACTCGATGCCGGCGACGATGCCGGCCGCGATTTCGGCTCGGTAGGCCGGGGTCGCGATGCGGCGGGCCTCGGCCTCGTTGGAGAGGTAGCCGGACTCCACCAGCACGCCGGGGCAGTTGATCAGAGTCAGCACCTTGAAGCGGGCGAACTTGAGTCCGCGGTCATCCGTGTTCAGCCGGCCCACCAGCTGGCGGTGGATGGCATGGCCGAGGACGGCGTTCCACGGATCGGCGCGGTGGCCGGGAAGGCCGACCTGGTCGGACGGCTCGCGGCGGGCGCCCCCGGTCGAACGCTGGCCGCGCCGCGTGAGGATGTACGTTTCGGTACCGGTCACGCCCGGCTGGGGAAAGGCATTGAAGTGGATCGAGACGAACAGATCCGCCTTGGCCCGGTTGGCAAAGGCCGCGCGGTCCTCCAACTCGATGAAGCGGTCGTCCGACCGCGTCATGACCACGCGGTAGCCCTTGGCTTCCAGACTGCGCCTGACCCGCTGGGCCACGTCGAGCGTGAGGACCTTCTCATCGAGCTTCAGCCGACGGTTCTGCGTCCCGGTGTCGTTGCCGCCGTGACCGGCGTCGATGCAAATCACGCGGAGCGCGGGTGCGGGTCCGGGGATGGAGGCGGGGCGAACGATGGCGCCCAGCAGCGTCGCGGCATCAATGGTCCCGAGCCAGAGCTTGCCGCCCGACTCCACGATCGGTTCACCGAGGAAGATCCGGAGGCCGTTGATATCGACCTCGCGCCGGTCGGCCTCGATGACGAGGCGAGTGGTCTCATTGAAGAACTGCAGCCGACGACCGCGTTCGAGCCAGGCCACCTTCAGTCCCTGACGCGTGGCCCACGGCACGGCTTCAAGGTACGGGGCGCCGAGGAAGGTCCGGACGGTCGGGGAAGCCGAGGCGGCAGGCGCCGGCGAGCCGGATCGCCCGGCGGACGGTCGGGAGGGAGACGACCCCGTCTGCGCGAGGATGGTCGACGCCGAGAGCAGCCAGAACCCCAGCAGTGCCGCGACGCGGACGCAGGCGGGAAAAAAGACCTGACCGTTCCCAGCGGAACGAACAGTCGGGCGGCGCCCTCCGCCGCAGAGCGACGGCTTCGCGCACGCCCGCACTGGCTTATTCCTCATCATCCGAGCCGGAGCCCGTATCATCGATGGGCTCCTCGTCCGGACGAATGGTGTACTTGCGCTTCCGCTTGTTCGGCGGATTCGGGGTGAGCATCACGTTGATCTGCTTGCCGAGGAGTTTCGGCTCGCTGTCAGGGTGGCCCATCCCGTTGAGCTCGGCGAGTGCATCGGAGATGACCTTGAAGCCGATCTCGGTGTGCGCCATCTCACGGCCGCGGAACTTGAGCCGCAGCTTCACCTTGTTGCCCTTGTCGAGGAACTCCTCGGCGTGGCGGATCTTCGTGTGAAAGTCGTTCTCCGCGATGCGCGCCGAAAACTCGATTTCCTTCAGCTTGCTCGCGGTGGCCTTCGCGTGGCTCGCCTTCTTTTGCTCCTCGTAGACGTACTTGCCGAAATCCATGATGCGGCACACCGGCGGCACCGCGTTCGGGGCGACCTCGACCAGATCGAGGTTGAACTGCTGGGCGAGCTGGAACGCCTTGTCGGTTTGCATGATCCCGAGCTGCGTGCCCTCGGGAGAGATGACGCGAATCTGCGGGACCTTGATCCGCAGGTTGCGACGAATGCTGGCGAAGGGGTCGTTGTTGCGACGTTGCTGGTAACCAGAGCGGTTGCCGCCCGAGGGGGAGGATAAGGCCATCAAGGAGGAGGTTCGAAGTGTTGGGTCGGCGGAAATCTCGCCCGAGGACGCCCGGATGACAACTCTATTTCAGCCGATTGGCCGAAAGGCCCCCGCCCGACCCGGGGCGGCGGCGCGGTATGGTCAGACGCTGAAGCTTTCGCCGCAGGAACAACTGGCCTTGGCGTTGGGGTTGGCGAACTTGAAGCCGCCCCCCACCAACTGGTGCGAGTAGTCCAGCACGGTGCCGCGCAGGTACAGCGCGGTCTTGGGGTCCACGAGGACGGAGACCCCGGCCGTGCGGACGAGGATGTCCCCGCGCTTGGTCTCCGGCACGAAACGGAGTCGGTAACTCAAGCCGTTGCAGCCGCCGCCGCTGATCGCGATCCGCAGCCACGATCCCTGGCGGTCCCGGGCGATCAACGCCTCGACCTTGCGCCCCGCCGACTCGGTGAGGCGCACAAGGGTCTCGTTGCCGGCGCGCACCCCTTCTGGGAGCACCCCGGCGGGCTCCGCAGGAGCGGCAAGCGAAGCGATCGGCGAAGGCGACGGACCGGACATGCTCTCAGGGAAGCCACGGCCCCGCCCAGCGCAAGCCCTGAGGCAGGGCGGCGCCAGTCCCCACTGGCACCCTGTGACGCCGCCGCAGGCGTTCGGGACGGATTCCTTACCTCCCCCGTCGGCAGCACCTGCCCAGCCACCGACACCACCCCCGCTCTCAAGGACGACGCGCCAAGGCCCGCTCCGGCCCCGCCCGCCGCGCAAAACCGTCGTCCGTCAGCGTGCGCAGGAACGCCACGAGGGCGCGCTGGTCAGCGTCGCTGAGGCCGAGTCCGGTCGGTCCATGTTTCGCGAGGTTCGGGTCGAGGTTCGCCGCACGCTGGACGCCGTGATCATAGTGCGCCACGACCTGTTCGAGCGTCTGGAAGCGCCCGTCATGCATGTACGGAGCGGTCAGGGCGACGTTGCGCAGCGAGGGCGTCTTGAAGCGGCCGTAGTCCTCCGGTCGTCCGGTCAGGTTCTGCGCTCCGGGATCCGCCGAGACGCGATCGAGCCCGTTGCTCCGCGACCCGAAATCGCTGAAGAGCGCGCCGCCGTGGCAGTGGAAACAGTCCGCGCCACGCCGCCCGCGCACCGGATCGTTTTCGGTCATGAACAGCTCGAGGCCGCGCTGTTCGTCGGGGGTCAATGTGGCCCGTCCGGCCATCGCCGCATCGAAGCGCGACTCCGCTGACACGAGGCTGAGGAGGTACTGCTCCAGCGCCAAGCCGATGCGTTCCATGGTCACGCCCTCGTCCCCAAACGCCGCCGCGAAATCCCGGCGCACGCGCGGATCTTCCCCGAGCCTCGCCTCGACGTCGGCGGGGCGGGCATCCATCTCCACCGGGTTGGTCATCGCCGCGCGCACCTGGTCGCGGATCGTCCGGCGCGTGCCGTCCCATGCGAACGCCGGATGCCACGCGAGGTTGTGCAGCGGCATCGCGTTCCTGCGGCCGGGCTCCCCTTCGGCGCCCAGGCTCAGCGCGACGCGATCGCCCAGCCCGGCCTGCGGATCGTGACAGGCGGCGCACGACTGCGAACCGTTGCCGGAGAGCCGACGATCAAAGAAGAGCCGGCGCCCGACCCGCAGGCCTTCCTCGGTCAGGGGGTTGTCCGCCGGCAGCGCCGGCTGCGGGAATCCCGCCGGCACCGTGAAGGCATAAGGGGTGCCCCGGCTGGCCGGAGCCGGCGCCGCGGCCGTCGCGGGCACCCCGACCGATCCCGGCGTCGCCCCCAGCCAGAATACTCCGCGCTCCACACGCCGCGCCAGCGCCGCCGCCAGGGGATCGTCCGTCGCCGAATGCGTTGTATCCGTCCCATCCGCGACCGCGATCGTGAGGTCGCGAAAAAGCGAGGCCACATCCAGCGCCAAGGCCACGCGCGTGGGACCCTCGATCCGAAACGCCGTCTGCAGCCACACGCCCATCCGCTGTGGCGTCCGGGCGAGGTGGTACGAAAAGCCCGCGGCGTCCGCCGCGGCAGAAGTCCGCCAGTACCCCTCTAGGGCAAGAAAGACGTAGCCGCCCTGCCAGCTCCAGTGGAGCCCGTTGACCGCGGGATTGAGCGGATGCCCCGCTGGCCAGCGGCTCACGTCGGCGTGGTTGATCTCGTCCGGCAACCCGATCTCCACGCGCAGGCCCGTATACTCGCCGTCGGGCACGCCGTGCAGCCGCACCTCCAAACGCCCGCTCGACGCATCGATGAACCCGTACTGTCCATCCAGCCGCACCACTGCTCCATCCGCCCGCTGCCACTGGAATCCGGTCAGCAAGGCCGCAAGTCGGGTCACGCGCACCTGCTGCCCCGCCGGGGTGGCATGCTCGGCGTCCGGCCAGCGCAGCGGCTCACCCGCCCACCGGGGCTCGATCCGCAGGACGACGTCGGCAGCGGACAGCCGCGGCGCCGCCGCCGCGAGCATCAGCCCCGCAAGAAAGAGCCCAAGACGCCGCAACCACCCCGCCGGACTCGCGGACCAAGGCGACATCCGCTCCGCCCGCCGGTCGATGCCGCCGGCGCGAGAATGGGAGCGGCCGGACCTACGCCCCCACGGGGAAAGATTGCGGCGCGACTGCGGAACGGCACGATGCTCGGGTCCATGGAATCCGGAGCCCCAGGCCGCACCCGGCTGCTCATGATCGACGACGATCGCAAGCTCTGCCGTCTCGTCGCGGCCTACCTCGAGCCGCTCGCCATGGACGTGGTCGCCGTGCACGACGGTGCGCTCGGTGTGGAACGGGCGCTCGACCCGTCTGAGCGCTGGCACGCCGTCATCCTCGACGTGATGCTGCCGGGAATGGATGGCTTCGCCGTGCTCCGCGCCATCCGCCAGCGCAGCCAGCTCCCGGTGCTCATGCTCACCGCGCGCGGCGACGAGACGGACCGCATCGTCGGTCTCGAGATCGGCGCCGACGACTACCTGCCCAAGACGTTTTCCACGCGCGAGCTCCTCGCGCGGCTCCGCGCCGTGCTCCGCCGCTCCGCGGGAGCCGGTCCCGTCGCCGCCTCGCCCGCCGCCGAGGAAATCGTCGTCGGCACGCTCCGCGTGAACCTCGGCGCCCGCCGCGTCACCGTCGGCGACGCCCCCGTCGCGCTGACCGCGGTGGAGTTCGACCTCCTCGCCAGCCTCGCCCGGGCCCCCGGCCGCGTGAAGTCCCGCGAGGCGTTGCTCGACGAATGCCGCGACCGGAACTACGAGGTCTTCGATCGCTCGATCGACGTGCACATCTCCGCGTTGCGCCGCAAGCTGGGCGACGACGCAAAGCAGCCGCGGCTCATCCGCACCGTGCGCTCCGCCGGCTACCTGCTGATTGATCCTCGGGCCGAGTAGCGTCATGGCGCGATCCTAGGGATTCTGCACCGTCTCGGACGTGACGTCCTGACCGTTGCGCACGAGGACGCCGCGATTGGTCTGCGCGGGAGCGACGCGGTTGTGCGAATCCGTCCCGGCCGTCATCCGAACCCGCGTGATACCGTCGATCTGGATCGTCTGGCCGTTCGGCTGATAGAGGTCGCCACCCGTCACCCGCGTTTCGCCCCCGATCGCACCGGTGAGCAGCGCCGGCGTCGCGGTCGACAGCGCCATCACGTTCCGCAGGTACAACGGACCGTCGAAGGCGACCCCGGGTGCCCACACGCCCACCAGCCCGGCATCGCGCGAGCACTCCGCCCCACCCGCGCGCAAGCCGCCGAACCGGCCATTGGTGCTCGCCAACGCGACCAGCGCGACGTCCGCCACGCCGTCGTACGCCATCCCGGCGATGAACAGCGGGCTGCCGTTGTTCGCCGGGTCGTTGGCCGCACTCGGCGCCAGCGCCTCGTTGAAGCGCCCGGTCGGATCGTAGGCGGTGAGCTTGCCCACCGACGTGATGCTGAGGTTCGTGGTCTCGTTCGCACCGCCGACGATCAGCACGGCGCGACCTTTCACGTAGTTCACCGTGGATTGGTTGTACTTCGCCGGCGCCGCCGGACCCGACGCTCCCTCCAACTGCACGGTCAGCGCACCGGCGCCGGAGAATTCGAGGCGCATGATGTCATCGTCGAGGTCGATGAAGGACACGCGCGTGATCTGCCCGGGATCCGCCGTGACCGTTACCGCCGCTCCAGTGAGCAGCACCTGATCGTAGATGTTCCCGTTCGTGTGCACGAGATCATTGGCCACGAGCGTGCCGGAGCCGACGACCGGTTGCGTCGCCGCAAGACCGAGCACGGCCCCCGTCGTGGTGGTCGTCCCACCCGCGCCGGTCACAACGGCGGCGTAGACGCCGGCATCCGCAGGCTGGACGTTGGCGAGATCCAGGCTCGCGCTGCTGGCCCCTGGGATCGTCACGCCATTACGCGTCCACTGGTAGCCAGTCGCGCCGGTCGCGGTGACGCTGAAGGTCACCGCCTGCCCGATCGCGGCGGTGCGGGCGGCGGGCGGCGCAGTGATCGCCGGGGGAGCCACGTAGTCGAGGGTACCGGTGGTCCCGACCGGCGTTCCGACCGTCGCCTGAGTGTCGTAGGTCGCGATCGCGGTGAGCGTCACGCGAAACTGCGCCGCGGGCGCTGCGGCGACGTAGGAGGTGGTCGCCCCGCTGCTCGTCACCGCACTGGCCAGCGTGGTCCACGCCACCTTGTCCGCAGACGACTCGACGCGGTACGTCGCGCCCTCGGCGGAGTTCCACCGCAGGGTGACGCCGTTGTCCCCGGCGGTGCCGCGCAGAGCGATCTCAGCCGCGGGTGCGCCGCGGGTGTACTCCGTCACGGACTCCGAGATGCTCGTGACCGAGCCGCCCACCGGGCTGCCGTAGAATTGGCGTCCGATGATGTAGGGAAACTTCGGGGTGCCGTCGGCCTCGATCGTGACGAAGTAGGCGTAGGTGCCGCCGGGGAATTCCGGGGTCACGCCGAACCGGCCGTTGTGCTCGTCGAGATCAAAGTCCACGCCCTGGGTGCGCCCGAGGTCGCCGAGGTAGTCGTAGTCCTCGATGTAGCGTCCCAGCGCGTACGCGGCGCTGACGGCCGGTCCGGACTGCGCCGCGGTGAGCGTGGTCCGGTTCTGCGCCCGCTGGGCCCACGCTGGCAGCGACGTGCGGCCCGTCGCGGACAGATGGGTGGTGCCGTTCGCGCCGTCGCGCATGACGTAGCCCGAGACGAGCCGGCGCACCCCGGAGGCCGGGTCGTTGGGCTTGTTGTATCCGTAGGGTCCGTACACCGGGAAGCCGTCGGCCATGAAGCCGAGGATGGGGGAATGCCCGGCCGGCGGGGTCGAGCGCTCGGCGTAGCTGCGCGAGGTGGCGTTGTAGTCGACGTTGTCTCCGAGGAGGTAGCGCAGCGCCGGCGTGTTGGCGTGGTAGTGATACTGGGCCATGGCCTGGTGGGCAAAGGCGGGGTCGAAGGTGACCGCCTCGTTCACGTAGGCATCGCGGTTCCAGATCCCGTCGCCCCGCAGCCCGTTGTTCGGCTGCGCGTCCATCCCCGATGCGTTCGAGTACGAGAAGGCGTCCCGGTTGTCGAAGAACACCACGCCGTCGACGCCGAGGCCGATGGCGCCGAGCGAGGTGAGGCTCTTGGCAGTCGGGACGACCGGCGTGCGCGGCACGCGGACGAGGAGGTTGGTGTTGGCGGGGAAGTTGGGGAAGTTCTGGGTGCGGGCGGCGTTGCCGTACCACGGACCCATCACGTGGTAGCCGAGACCGGTGGAACGCACGTAGACCCAGCTGTTCGAGTACGAGACCTGTGTCACGCCGGCGTAGGCCGGGGTCGACTGGTTGCCCGCGCCGCGGCTCCACGTGGTGGACGCGGTGCCGGCCGACTTGGCGGCATCGCTCTGGTAGATCCGGGCGTAGTTGCCGCTCGCTCCGCCGAGCCAGGCGTCGAGGCGCGGGTCGGCGGCGGCGGCACGCAGAGCAGGAAGGCAGATGCAGCCCGCAAGCAGGAGACGGGCGAGGCGAATCATCGGCAAGGGGGGGAGCATGCGGCGATTCAACCAGACAACCATTAAGCCAGCATGAAGCCAGCGCCTGAAAGTGTTAAGGCTGGGTAAATGGGCGGGATTTTCGGCGAACGCGCGGATAGGGTGACGGGGCGTGACCGTTCGTTTTCCACTCTGGGCCAAGGTCTGGTTTCTCCTCGCGCTGAATTTCTCGCTCTTCGCGGCTGTCGGCGTCGGCTGGTTCCTGACGCGCGGCGAAGCGGGCTGGGGCACCCTCGTGCAGGGCCCGCTCGGCGACCGGGTCGCGGCCCTTGCGGATCGTCTTTCCGGACAGCTCTGGGCTGCCTCCCCCGCCGAGCGTGAGGCCCTGCTGGCCGCCGAGGGCGCGGCGCACGGCATGACCTTTGCGTGGTGGCGCAACGACGGCCGCGTGCTTGCTGGACCGGCGACCGCGCTGCCCGCCGCCGTCCAGGCGGAACTTTCCCGCGGCGCAGGCCCCCCCGGGCCGCGGGCCGAACGGCTCGCTCCTGAAGCCAGTCCCGGACCGCACGGCGAGGCCGCGCGGGGCGGACGGTTCCTCGTCGCGGCGGACGGGGCGTACTGGCTGGGTCTCCGGCTGCATCCATCACCCGATGCGTTTGCTCAGTCCGCCCCCCCGCCCCGCACCACCCTGCTGATCGCCAGTCCGTCGACGCTGCGGCTGGCGTGGCTGCTTGGCCTGCAGTGGTGGATCGCGATCGCTGGGTTCGCCCTCGGGCTATCGGTGCTGTTTTGGCTTCCGTTCGTCCGCTCCGTCACCCGGCGCCTCGCTGCGCTGACGGAAGCGACGGAGCGGATTGCCGAGGGGCGCTTCGACACGCGCACGGCGGACGGCCCGGACGAGATCGGTCGGCTGGGCGCATCGATCAACGGCATGGCGGCTCGGCTGCAATCCCACGCCGAGGCGCAGCGGCGCTTCCTCGGCGACGTCGCCCACGAGATCGGCTCTCCCCTCGCACGCTTGCAGGTCGCGATCGAAATCCTTGAGCGCCGGGCGGCGCCCGACGGCGCCCCGGCCCTCGCCGATGTCCGCGAGGAAGTGGACCAGATGGCGTCGTTGGTCGGCGAGTTGCTTGCCTTCACCCGCGCGGGGTTGCGCCCCCCGGCCGCCAAGCTCGACACGGTCGAACTCGGCCCCGTGATCGCCGCGGTGATCGCGCGCGAGGACGGCGAAGGCCGGATCTCCGCGGACCTCCCGTCCGGCCTGTCCGTGCGGGCCGATGAGGCGCTGCTGCGACGGGCCCTCGGCAACCTTGTCCGCAACGCGCTCCGCTACGGCGGCGACCCGATCTCCGTCCGGGCCACGCGGTCGGGCGCAGTCGTTGCGATTCGCGTTGAGGACGAAGGCCCCGGGGTCCCTGCTGCGGCGCTGGGGCGCCTTGGCGAGCCTTTCTTCCGTCCGGAAACCGCGCGTTCCCGTGAGACCGGCGGCGTGGGCCTCGGTCTGACGATCGTGCGGTCGGCCGTGGCGGCCTGCGGGGGTGAGGTCCGGTTCGCCAACCGCACACCCTGCGGGTTCGTGGCCGAGATCCGCGTGGGCGCCGCTTAGGCCGAGCTTCCCGGACCGACTCCGGTCGCGCGCGCGACGCGCCCAACCGGAGAAGCTAGCGGGCGAGACCTCCGGGGGCGCCTGCTCGCACACTGGCGCCGCCGGGAACTCGGCCCGAAACCGACCGCCAACCCGGCCTCAGCGCCGCTGCATCACGGCGAGGAGTTCCACGCTGCGCTGCGGATGAATGAGGCGGACGCGGCCGCCCGGGAGCGTGCCGGCGCCGAGTTTGATCAGCGAGACCACCTGCTCGGTGGTCAGCGACGGGTTCAGCGCCAGCAGCTTGGCCGCCAGGTTCGCCACGTTGGGCGCCGCCATCGAGGTGCCGGAATACTTCATCCGCTCGCCGCCCGGGAGGTAGCTTTCCACTTCGAAGCCGTTGGCGAACACGTCCACGTTGGGACCGAAGCTCGTGAACGAGGTCTCTTCGCCCGCTTGGTCGACCGCGCCGACGGTGAGCACGTTCGGCAGGTCGATCCCAGAGGGCACGAACTCGGCGAACGCCGCGTCGTTGTCGCTGTTGCCCGCCGCGGCCACGAAGAGGATCTCCGGCGCCGCCGCCATCGCCTCGGTCATGGCTTGACGGAAGATCTGAAAATACTCCCGGGCCGTCTGCCGCCGTTCCTCAGGCGTACCGCCCGCCCCGTTCGCCTCGAAGGCTCCCTCAATGTCGCGCGGCGATCCACCCCAACTCATGTTCACGACGCGCACGCCGTGCTGCCGGAAGTACGCAATCGTGTCCCGCGCCGCCTGCGCCTCCCGCTCCGCCCGCTCCCGCGTCGGCAGGTCCGGGATGGTGCGGTGATCGAAGGTGATTCGCGCCGCCATCAGGCGAACCGCCGGATTGCCCGCCGCGGCGATTCCCGCCACGTGCGTGCCATGGGTGAAGTTGCCGAAGAAGTTCAATGACTCGAGGAAGGGCTGCGCCTGCTCACGCTTGAGCCCGGCCAGCTGTTGCTTGAGGGCGTTGCTCTCCGGCGAGTCGATGCTGGCCTGGAGGTCAAGGATGCCCTTCGTCTTGTCGCGCATCGACGGATACGCTTCCCGCTGCGCCGCATCCAGCGGCATCAAGATGTCCGGCACCCGCTTGGAATCGAGGTCGAAGGCGATGCCGTTCACGTCGTCGACGAACCCATTGCGGTCATCATCCACGCCGTTGCCCGACACCTCCGCCGCATTCACCCAGCGCTGCTGGGCGAAGGGAGCCATGTCCACGCCAGAATCCCACACCGCGACCACCACCGGGGTGAGCACCGCCCCGCCGGCACCGAGGCTCGCCTCGCGCGCCGCCCAGATGTCCTGCTTCACGCGCGCATTCGCGGCGATGTACGCGCCCAGCGCGGCCACCCGCTCTGCCTTCAGGGGAAGGTAATGCGCGAGTCCGGTGCGCTGCGACACGAGTGTCCACGCCACGCTGCCGCTCACGCTCCCCGTCTTGTCAACGCCGGGCTGCAGTGAGCTTTCGATGGAGCCGAGCACCAACGCCTCGGTCGCGATCTCCGCGCTGCCCTTGCCGGAGCGGACCATGTCCGCCACGACGTCCCAAGGTAGGGTCGCGAGGCGACGGGCGTACGCCTGCTGGAAGGACGAGCGGAAGGCCGCTTCGGAGGCGTGTTCGCCCGAACGCCGGGTTTCGATGTAAACCTCCGCCATCAGTCCTGTCATCAGCTTCGCCGCCGGCTTTTCCTCCAGCTCGCGGAGCTGGGCAATGCGCTTCAGCGCGGCGTCATAACGCCCCGCGTGCACGTCGAGGCTGAGGAGCGTGCCCACCACCTCCCGCAGCGTCGCGCGGTCAGCGATGTCATAACTCGCGAGCAGTTTCTCCAGGTCCACCCGGACCGCCTCCGCCAGCGGCGCATACGCCGCGTCACTGGTCAGGACCGCCGTGACCTTACCGGTCAGGGGATAACTGTAGCGGGGCAGTTGATCCTGCGAGGTGATCCGGGGCTTCTCCGCCGCTGCGCGCAGGGAGACTGCACCGACCGTACACACAAGACCGAGAAGCACCGAGACCGTCCGAAGCCAAGGGAAACGTTTCATGAGGGGATGGAGTTTAAACACGACCGGCTACCGAAAGTTGCATGCCATCTGGCGGAAAGGGGTACTCAGGTTTCCGGCACGGCCCCCGACGCTACGCAACCGGAACAGCCGCGCAACCGCCGAAGGAATCGCCGAGCGACATGCCGGAGCGGGACACTCTGGCGTCGACGCCACCGCTGCGATCAGGCCGACGTCTGGCGTCGGGCGATCAAGCGTCGCGCGACCGCGACCGCCTGAGCGAAGCTCCGGGGGTTCGCCTGGCCCAGGCCGGCAATGCCGAACGCGGTCCCGTGGTCCGGACTGGTCCGCACATGGGCGAGCCCGAGGGTCACGTTCACCGCCTCATCGAACTCCAGCGTCTTCAGCGGCGCCAGGCCTTGGTCGTGGTACAGCGCGACCACGACGTCGAATTCGCCCCGCAGCGCCCGACCGAAGGCGGTGTCCCCCGCCACGGACCGCGACAGGCCGGGAAAACGCGGGCGCAACCGGTCCAGCACCGGGTCGATCCGCTCCTGCTCCTCCGAGCCGAGCAGGCCTTCCTCGCCGGCATGCGGATTCAGGCCGCACACCGCGATCCGCGGTTCAGAAACGCCGTCGGCACGCGCCAGCTCCGCCGCCGCCGCCACCGTGCGCTCCAACTCGCGGGGCGTGAGGTGGGCGGCAACTTGGCTCAAGGGGATATGCCAGGTCAGCAGGGCCACGCGGAGGCGACCGCCGCAGAACGCCATGGTGGGATCTCCGGGCCAGCGCGAGGCGAAGAACTCCGTCTGACCGGCATGCGGGAATCCGACGCGCGCCAGCTCCGCCTTCGCCACCGGCCCCGTCACCACACCGGAAAACTCGCCCGCGAGGCAACCCGCCGCCGCGCGCTCCATCGCCGCCCACGCCAGTCGCGCACCGGCGGGATCCGGACGGCCGGGCACCGCCGCGTACTCCGCTTCACCGACGGCGATGCGCCGCTCCGGCGGCAGGGGCAATCCCGCCAGCCAGCGCGCCGGGCCGATCGCGACGACGTCGCGCGCGTCGTCGCCCGCGGTCCGCAGCCAGGCCTCCACCACCTCCGGCCCGATCCCGGCCGGGTCCCCGCAGGTGAGCGCGAGCGGTTTCATGGTACAGGGTCGAGGGCGCAGGGACAAATCGGGCGCGCCCCGTCAGGCCGGATCCGCATCCAGCGCGACCTCGCGCCGTGGGCGAACGAAGCCGCGCTTGCCGCCGGCGAAGAATTCCAGGAAGCGCCTCGCCTCGGGCTCGCCCCCCGCGAGCTCCCCCAAAGCCTGCGCCGCCACCGCGCGGATGTTGCCCGGCGTGAAATAAACCCGACGAAACGCCTCCTTGAGCTGCTGGATCGCCACCCGTGAGACACCGCGGCGCTTCAGGCCAACAAGGTTCAGCCCGATCACTTCGTCGCGCTCCGCCACCATCGTGAAGGGCGCCACGTCCTCGGTGATGCGGGCGAGCCCCGCCACCATGGCGCCTTCGCCGATCCGGCAAAACTGGTGCACCGCCGCGCCGCCGCCGATGAAGGTTCGGTCACCCACCGCGACATGACCCGCAAGGAGGACGTTGTTCGCGAGGATCACCGCTTCGCCGAGACGGACGTCATGCGCAAGGTGCACCCCCGCCATCAGGAAACAGCCCGGGCCGACCGTCGTGCTCGTGCCGGCGCGCGTCGCGCGGTTGATCGTCACGAATTCGCGGATCGTCGTGCCCTCCCCCACCGCCACGCCACTCGGGGTCGCGGGATCAAAGCGCAGGTCCTGCGGCTCGCCGCCGATCACGGCGTACGAATGCACCACCACCCGGTCGCCCAACGCGACGCCCGAGCGAATGATCGCACCCGCCCGGAGCACCACGTCGCTCCCGAGCGTCGCCCCCGCCTCCACGATCGCCGTCGCATGCACTTCCGTTGCCATGAGCGCGCAGGGTCGGGCGAATCAGCGCCGGGGTTCAAGGTCCATCTGCGCGTCCTTCAGGAGATCGTAGTTCTTCAGGATGCGGATCACCTGCAGCGTGTCGCTCTTCCGGTAGTTGCGGTTCGCCTCGACCTTCTGGATCAGGTCCTGCAGCACCGCGCGGAAGGAAATGATCGCATCGACACCGCGTTCCTTGAGCAAGGCCACGCTCTGCGAGCGGAAGGGCTCCACCGTCGGCAGCCCGGGAATCACCAGTACTTTCGTGAACTCCTCGTCCTCCCCTTCCCGATCCTCCGCCGGAAACCACTTCGCCGCGTGCTCCAGGACCGTCGACTCCAGGAAGCGAAAGATCTCCGGCGAACTCTTCAGTGTCGCCGGAGAGAACACGTCCGTATGCCACGGCTTGATCGCGATCACCGCCCGCCGCAGGTACGGCAGTTCGTTGACGAAGAGAAAGAAGTCGGGCTTGCGGCTCCCTCGCTCCCAGCGCGGGTTGTAGACGAGCAGGTCGATCTCCTCGTCGTCGGTCTTCTTCCGCGACATGACCTGGTACTTCCGGAGCTGACGGACCAGGAAGCCGTTCTGCTCGAAGTATTCGCGGACTAGGCCTTCGTCGATGGCGGACATGGGATCAGGCGACGGAAATGGGGGTCACAGTCGCAACAGGCTGGAGGAGGATTCGCTCCCTGTCGATCCCCGCCCCGGGGGCCGCGGTCTAGCCGAGCGCCGCCCCCACGCTGGCGAACGCGGCAGCAACCCGCGCGGGATCGACGTCGTCACGGGTAACAGCGCGGCCGATCGCCTCGAGCAGGACGAAGCGCAGCTTGCCGGCGCGCACCTTCTTGTCGCGGGACATCGCGGCAAGCAGTTCCGGCCAGGGCAGCGGTTCAACCAGCGCGACCGGCAGTCCGTGCGCCGCGACGACCGCCCGGATCCGCGAAACATCGCCGTCCGGGATCATCCCGAGATCGGCGGAGAGTCGAGCTGCCGCCACCAATCCGATCGCCACCGCCTCGCCGTGCAGGTAACGGCGGTAGGCGGTCACCTGCTCGATGGCATGACCGAAGGTGTGACCGAGGTTGAGCAGCGCGCGTCCGCCTTCTTTGGCGCGTTCGAACTCATCGGCCTCGACCACGCGGGCCTTCGCCGCACAGCAACGCCGGATGATCGTGGCGAGGTCCGGGCTCTGCACCGTCACGGGCGTCCGCTCCAAATCGGCAAACAACGGTGCGTCGCCGAGGAGGCCGCACTTGATCACTTCCGCCATCCCGGCGGCAAATTCGCGCGGCGGCAGCGTCGAGAGCACCTCCGTCGCGATCATGACCCGCGCGGGCTGGTGGAAGGAGCCGACGAGGTTCTTGCCGGCCTTGAGATTGATGCCGGTCTTTCCACCCACTGAGCTGTCGACCATCGCCAGCAGCGTCGTCGGCACCTGCCAGAAGGCGATGCCGCGAAGGTACACCGCGGCCGCGAAGCCCGCCAGGTCGCCGATCACGCCGCCGCCCACCGCCACGAGAATCGAGCCGCGGTCGAGCCGTTGCTCCGCCATGAAGTCCAGCACGCGGCCCAGCGCTTCGAGCGACTTGGTCGACTCTCCAGGATCCAGCACCAGCCGTGGCGCATCACCGAATAGGTCGCCCAAGACGGCGGACTGGGACGCTGCCACGTGGCGATCCGTTACCACCACCAGCTTTCGTCCCTCGCGCTGAACGGTCGCTACCTCGGCCCGCACCTCCACGCGTAGCGACCGCCCGAACACGATCGGGTAACTGCGGGCGCCAAGGGAGACGGTGAGGAGGTCCACGGGAGCGCGAAGCCAAGCATCAGCACCGCCCTCGGGTCAATCGCCGACACCGCTGCCAAACAGACCACCCGGAGGCTCGCCCGGGCTTGCCAAACCCGGCATTTGCCTGCTCCGTAGGCACATGAAGAAACTCCTCACGCTCTCCTTCGTACCCCGCTGCACCGACCTCGGCCTGCTCGTGCTCCGTCTCACCTTCGGCCTCGCGATGTTCTGGCTGCACGGTCTCGGCAAGCTCAAGGGGTTCTCGCAGATGAGCGGTCAGTTCCCGAGTGTCTTCGGCCTGGGTTCGTCGACCAGCCTCGTGCTCGCGATCATCGGTGAGGTGGTGCTCCCGGCGCTCATCGTGGTCGGTCTATTCACGCGTTTCGCAGCCCTCGGCGCCACGATCACGATGGCCGTGGCTTACTTCGTCATCCATGGCGGCGCGCTGAGCGGTCAGAGCAGCGGCGAGATGGCATTCCTCTACATGGTTGGCTTCGGCGTCCTCATCTTCAGCGGAGCCGGCCGCCACTCGCTGGACGCCAAGCTGGGCAACGGCTGAGCGCCGTCGCCCTTCTCCACAGGTCAGTGGTACGGGCGGCACCACCGCCCCCGCCGACCGGCGCCACGCGTTCCCCGGCGCGGAACTCCGGGGTCGTGGCGCGCGTCACGACGACAGTCCGGTTGCTGTTCAGCTGCGGGAGCCGTTCCTGCCGGGGCTGGCGGGCCACCGCTTCCTCGACCGCCTGACCGACGGCGGCTTGCCGCTTCCGGTCTTCCGGTCGTAGAGTTTGGCACTTCTTCCCGGTCACGCGGCTGAGGCAACAACCCTTTCCATGGTCAACCAGCAGGACATCGCCCGGGAACTCGGCCTCTCGCAGACCGCAGTGTCGCTGGCCCTGCGTAACCATCCCTCGATCCCTGCCGCCACCGTGCGAACCGTCCGGTCCGCAGCACGGCGGCTCGGCTACCGGCCGAACCCGCTGGTCTCAGCGCTGATGGCGCAGCGCCGCAAGCGTCCGGCCGCCTCCCTCCACGCCAAGATCGCATTCCTCACCCCGTTTCCCGTTCGCGGCCGCTGGCCGAGCAACTATGCCGCCGGATGCTTCGCCGGGGCGAAGGCGGCCGCGACCGAACGCGGCTACCTCTGCGAGAGCTTCTGGCTCGGGGACCCGGCAGTGGATCAGCGAAGGCTCAGCCAGATCCTTTGGACCCAAAATGTCCAGGGACTGATCCTCGCCCCCATGCCGGTGAACAGTCCGCCCATGACGCTCAATTGGGAACGCTTCGCGAGCGTCAGCCTCGACTACTCGCTCGCCAACCCGAAGCACCACCGCGTCGTCGATGACCACGCGTTCGCGATGGAGCGGGTACTTGAGGAAGTCGCACGCCGCGGTTACCGGCGCCCGGGCCTCGTCCTCCGCGAGTCCCAGGATGTCCGCACCCATCACAGTCGGCTCGGCGTCTTCCTCGTCCGGCGCCGTCTGTATCCGGCTTGGAGTGACATCCCGCCGCTGATCCTGCCCGAGGACCGCTGGAACGCCGACCTGTTCACCGCCTGGCTGGAGCGCGAAAAACCTGACGTGATCCTGACCGAGGAAGACGAACTGCACGAGGCCGTGCAGCACCTCAAACTGCGGGTGCCGCAGGACGTCGGCATCGCCTTTTTCTACAAGGAACACTCCAAGCGTTCCCTGTCCGGGCTAGTGATCGACTCGCGCCTGGTCGGCGGTATGGCGACGACCGTGTTGATGCGGATGATCGAGACCAACGAGCGCGGAACGCCCCGGGTGCCGACGACCACGCTGGTCGAGTCATTCACGTGGCACCAAGGACGCACCTTGAGGCCCTTGTAGGCGGGGGCCTCGGTGGAAGGGCGCGATGCGAGCTCGTCCGTCGGCCTCAAGTGCACTCTTGCGACGGGGCGACGGGGGCCACAGTGTCTGCGCTCGCCCCATGAACCCTTCTTCTCGGCGTACCGCGGTGGTCACCGGCGCAGGCTCCGGCATCGGCCGGGCCGTCGCCCTGCAACTCGCCCGGGAAGGGTGGACGGTCGCACTCCTCGGCCGACGCCGCGCCGCTCTCGCCGAAACGCAGGCACTCGCGGGAGAATGCGCCGCGTCGCTCCACGCTTTCCCGTGCGACCTCGCCAAGCCCGAAGCGGTAGCCACTGCTGGTCGCGACATCCTCGCCGCGCTGGGGAACGTGGAGGTGCTGGTGAACGCCGCGGGGACCAACATCCCCCAGCGGTCCCTGGAGGTGGTCTCACAAAAGGACTTCGACGAGGTCGTCGCCACCAACCTCCACGGCGCCTACGCCGCCGTTCAGGCGTTTCTGCCGGGAATGCGGGAGCAAGGCAACGGCACGATCGTGAACATCAACTCCGAGGCCGGCTTGCGCGCGAGCGCGAAGTCGGGCGCCGCATACGTGGTCTCGAAGTTCGGCCTCACCGGCCTCACGCAGTCGATCAACGCCGAGGAACGGCACCGCGGCATCCGCGCGTGCTCGATCTACCCAGGCGATGTGAACACGGCACTGCTTGACCGTCGCCCCCAGCCGCCCGCCGCTGAAGCACGCCAAGCCATGCTTCAACCGGAGGACGTGGCCGCGTGCGCCCTCCTCGCCATCAACCTGCCGCCGCGCGCCATCATCGAGGACCTCGTGGTCCGGCCCCGCTGACGCCGCTCCAGCGACGATCGGAGCCGCAGCCACGCGTCTGGAGGACGCCTCTGGCAAGGCGAAGCCGCGGCGGAAAACACCCGACGGTGAATCGACAAGTATCTTTATCCCCAACAGCCATGGAGTTCTTCGTTTCCAAGCATCCTGAAGGTATCCTCATCGACCGACTCGGCTTGACCCGTCTCGCCCCAGCGGGCTGGACTTTGGACGACCTCTTTGCGGCGGACGATCCGGTCTCGCACCTCGCCGGCATCTTCGGTCGATCCCGCGACACAGCGCGTTCCAGCTCGGCGCTCCTTGCCCCAGTCGGGCAGCAGGAAATCTGGGCGGCCGGCGTGACCTACCTGCGCAGCCGCACGGCGCGAATGGAGGAATCGAAGGACGCCGGCGGCGGTTCGTTCTACGACAAGGTGTACCACGCGGCCCGTCCGGAGCTGTTCTTCAAGGCTACCCCGCCTCGAGTGGCCGCGCCCGGAACACCCGTACGCATCCGCGGCGACTCGCGCTGGAACGTCCCCGAGCCCGAGCTCACGCTCGCGCTGAACCACCGCGGAGCGATCTTCGGCTACACCATCGGGAACGACATGAGCTCGCGCGATATCGAGGGCGAGAACCCGCTGTATCTTCCGCAAGCCAAGGTTTACGACCGCTCCGCCGCCCTCGGGCCACGGCTGCTGGTCCGCGACACACCCCTGCCCGCAACCACCGAGATCGCCCTTGAGATCCGACGCAGCGGTGCGACCGCCTTCGCCGGTCGCACCGCCATCAGTCAGATCAAGCGCCGCTTCGACGAGCTCGCGGAGTACTTGTTTCGCGACAATGCATTTCCGAACGGCTGCTATCTCATGACTGGCACCGGCATCGTGCCGCCGGACGCATTCACCCTGCAACCAGGCGACGAGGTCCGCATCACCATCGAGCCCATCGGAACCTTGATCAACCCGGTCGGCTAACGCTCACACCGCGACGCCACCGTCACACTTCCGCTCCCCGCGCACCTGCCATGTCGCTCTCCGGACTCCACCGCATCGCCGGCCAGGCCCGCGCGGCCGCCGCGACGCGTTTCCACGGCGTCGACGCCGCCACGCAAGCACCCCTTGAGCCCGCCTATCCCGAGGCGACCCCCGAGGAGATCCATTCCGCCCTGTGCGAAGCCGCGGGCGCGTTCGACGTTCTCGCGGCCACGGACGGCCAGGCGCGCGCGACGTTGCTGGAGGCCATCGCGCGAGAAATCGAGACGCTCGGCGACGCGTTACTCGCCCGTGCCCACGCCGAGACGGGGCTGCCGCTCGCGAGACTCACCGGTGAGCGCGGTCGCACCTGCGCCCAGCTCCGGCTCTTCGCCCAAGTCGCGCGCGAAGGTTCTTGGGTCGATGCCCGCATTGATCCCGCGCTGCCGCAGCGGCAGCCACTGCCCCGCCCCGACCTGCGCCGCATGCTGCGGCCGATCGGCCCCGTCGTCGTATTCGGCGCCAGCAACTTTCCCCTCGCCTTCTCCGTGGCCGGCGGCGACACCGCGTCCGCCCTCGCCACCGGCAATCCCGTGGTGGTCAAGGCCCACCCAGCCCATCCCGGCACGTCGGAACTGGTCGCCGACGCCGTGGACCGCGCCGTCGCGGAATGCGGGCTGCCGGCGGGGACGTTCTCGCTGCTCCACGGACGCGAACCGCGCACAGGGCTGGCACTCGTCCGCCACCCGGAGACTTGCGCCGTCGGCTTCACCGGATCGCACGCGGCGGGGCGCGCCCTCTTCGACGCGGCCGCCACCCGGCCGCGCCCGATTCCAGTCTTCGCCGAGATGAGCAGCCTGAATCCGGTATTCGTGCTCGAGGGTGCCCTCACCTCCCGCGGACCAGCCATCGCTGAGGGGCTGAAGCAGTCGTTCACCCTCGGGGTTGGCCAATTCTGCACCAAGCCCGGAATCGTGGTCGGAGTCGCTTCACCCGCATGGGACGCGTTCGCCGCACGGCTCGGCGAACTGGCTCGGGCCGTGCCAGCCGGCGTCATGCTCCACGCCGGGATCGCCCGCGCCTTCGCCGAGGCCACCGCCGACCTGCGCGGTGTCGAGTGGCTGTCTCAGGGTCCCGCGGCCGCGGCCCGCGTCACCGCCGCCCGCTTCCTCGAGGATGCCGCGCTCCAACGGGAAATCTTCGGGCCATTCACGCTCCTGGTGACGGTGCCGAACGCGGCCGGGCTCACGTCCTTCGCCCGCACGCTCCACGGACAACTCACCGCAACCGTGCATGGCGACCCGGAAGATCTCCGTACGCCCACCACTTCGGACTTGCTGCGGTTGCTCGGCCAGCGCGCGGGACGGATGGTGCTCAACGGCTTTCCGACCGGAGTCGAGGTCTCCCCCGCGATGCAGCACGGAGGTCCGTATCCCTCGACCACGGACACCCGTTTCACGTCCGTCGGCACCGCCGCGCTCGCCCGTTTCGTCCGGCCCGTCTGCTTCCAGGACTTCCCGGATTCCCTGCGGCCGCCCGCGCTGCAAGACGCCAATCCGCTCGGGCTCTTGCGCCTCGTCAACGGCGCACCGACCCGCGCGGCGGTCGGCGACATCTGACCGCCCCCAACCGGTCTTCGCCACTCACCGCTCCGGCGCCGCTCCGCCCGCACGAGCCGCGCTGCACCCACGCGATCCTCCACCTGTCGAATCCCCTGTCCATGTCCTCCCACCCCCTGCTCGACTCCAGCAACGAGGCAATCTACGTGCTCCGCACCTCCGGACCCGGCCCCAGCGGGCGGCTGCCGCTCGACGCAGCGCAGCTCAAGGCGATGGCCAGCGGCGACCTCTTCGGTTGGACGCAGAACGCCGGGATGGGTTGGAACCCGGCCAAGCTGCTGGGGAAGGAGTTTCTGATCTTGAGCACGCAGGGTGGGATCCGTGCTCCGGACGGCAGTCCAATCGCGCTGGGCTTCCACACCGGGCACTGGGAGATCGGCCTGCTCATGGAGGAGGCCGCTCGCACGCTGTCCGCGGCTGGAGCGATCCCGTTCGCCGCCTATTGCAGCGATCCCTGCGATGGCCGCACCAACGGCACTGCGGGCATGCTGGACAGCCTGCCCTACCGCAACGACGCCGCGCAGCTGTTCCGACGCCTGATCCGCTCGCTGCCCAACCGCCGCGGCGTCCTCGGCATCGCCACGTGCGACAAGGGCCTTCCCGCGATGATGATGGCGCTCGCCGGCACGCCGGATCTCGCAACGATCCTCGTGCCAGGTGGGGTCACGCTGCTCGCGGAGGAGGCGGAGGATGCCGGCAAGGTTCAGACGCTGCCGACCCGCTTCGCGCAGGGTGAAGTCTCCCTCGAGTACGCCGCGGAAATGGGCTGCAAGGCCTGCGGTTCCCCCGGCGGAGGCTGCCAGTTCCTCGGCACCGCCGCGACCAGTCAGGTCGTGGGCGAAGCACTCGGTCTCTCCCTGCCCCACTCCGCCCTCAGCCCGTCCGGCGCGGAAATCTGGCGCGACCTCGCCCGGCGCTCCGCCCGAGCGCTGCTCGAGCTTGAGCGCCAAGGCATGACCACGCGACAGATCCTGACCGACGATGCGGTCCACAACGCAATGGTCACACACGCCGCCTTCGGCGGTTCGACGAATCTCATCCTGCACGTGCCCGCCATCGCCCACGCCGCCGGGCTGCGTCGTCCCAGCGTCGAGGATTGGACGCGGATCAACCAGCAGGTCCCGCGCATCGTCGATGTGTTGCCGAATGGCCCGCATCACTACGCGACGTCGCAGGTGTTCCTCGCGGGCGGCGTGCCTGAAGTGATGCTTCACCTGCGCGATCTGGGCCTGCTGAGGCTGAACGCGCGCACCGTGTCCGGGCGCACGCTCGGCGAAAACCTCGCCTGGTGGGAAACCTCGGATCGGCGGCGCCGCCTCCGCGCGAAGCTGCTCGAACTCGACGGCGTCGATCCGGACGCCGTCATCCTTTCCCCGGCTCGTGCACGCGAGCGGGGACTCACCCCGACGATCACCTTCCTGCGCGGAAACCTCGCGCCCGAGGGCGCGCTGGTGAAGAGTACCGCGATCGCACCGGAGCGCATCGGGCCGGACGGCGTCTTCCGGCACGAGGGACCGGCGCGGATCTACACATCGGAGGCGGCGGCCATCGCCGCTGTGAAGCGCGGCGACCTCCGCGCCGGCGATGTCCTCGTCCTCATCGGCATCGGTCCGGGCTCCGGCATGCCGGAGACATACCAGATCACATCCGCGCTGAAATACGTGCGCGACGGCTCTCGCATCGCGTTGCTCACTGACGGACGGTTTTCCGGCGTTTCCACGGGAGCGTGCATCGGCCACGTGAGTCCCGAGGCTTGGGCCGGCGGGCCGATCGGACGTCTCCGCGACGGCGACCTCGTGCGGCTGCACATCGACACTCGGACGCTCGAGGGCTCCGCGGACGTGATCTCGGTCCCCCCGGAGGAATTTCGGGCGCGAACGATTCACCCGGAGCTGAAGCCGGATCCCCGCGTCCCCGCGGACACCCGTTTGTGGGCGGCGCTGCAGGCGGCCAGCGGCGGGAGCTGGGGCGGGAGCGTCTTCGACGTCGACCGCATCCGTCACCTGCTTGACCTCGGGGCAAGGGCCGAGGAAAACCGCGGGGCATGAACGCCCGCCCCCGCATCGTCGTCCTCGACGGCCACACCCTCAATCCCGGCGATCTTTCCTGGACCGCTTTGGAAGCGCTGGGAGACTGCACGATCTACGCCCACACCCCGGCGGCGGAGATCGTGGCACGCGCCGCGGGCGCGCCGATCGTCCTGACAAACAAGACCCCCCTCTCAGCCGCGACGCTCGCGGCCTTGCCGGACCTGCGGTACCTCGGCGTGCTCGCTACGGGCTACAACGTCGTGGACGTCGCCGCCGCCCGTGCGCGCGGGATCCCGGTCGCGAACGTGCCGCTCTACGGCACCGCATCCGTCGCCCAGCATGTCTTCGCACTCCTCTTGGAGCTCACCCAGCACGTCGGGCGGCATTCCGCCAGCGTGCGAGCCGGCCGCTGGAGCGAGAGCCGCGATTTCTGTTTCTGGGAGACTCCGCTGCTGGAGCTATCGGGTCGAACGCTCGGCATCGTCGGCGCCGGCCGGATCGGTAGCGCCGTCGCCCGCATCGCCGAGGCGTTCGGCATGAAGGTCGTCTTCGCGCGCCGCTCCGGCGGCCGCGCCGAATTGGAGCAGGTACTGCGGACCGCCGACGTGATCAGCCTCCATTGCCCGCTCACCGACGACACCCGTCACCTGATCAACGCCACGACGCTCGGCTGGATGAAGCCGAGCGTGCTGCTGATCAATACGTCGCGCGGGCCGTTGATCGACGAAGCCGCCCTCGCGGCAGCGCTGCACGCCGGTCAGATCGCCGGGGCCGGGCTCGATGTGCTGAGCACCGAGCCGCCGCCTGCAGGCAACCCCCTTTTCACCGCGCCGAACTGCGTGATCACGCCGCACATCGCGTGGGCCACGCGCGCGGCCCGCGAACGGCTCATGGGCACCGCGATCGCAAACGTCGCCGCCTTCCTCGCCGGAAAGCCGGAGAACGTCGTCAACTGAGGCCGATCCGTTAAAGGCCGGCGGGAACCGCCGGCGCCGGAGCCGATCCTCGGGGAAGCAGGGTCTGGATCGCCTTCTCCGCCATCCCGTCCGTCGAGTAGCCGCGGAATGGGAGCTGGTGGATGAAGACTTGCGCCATCAGCGCTTGATTGCGCGGATGCCGGAGCTCCGCCTCAAGCTCCATCATGTAGGAGCGAAAGTCCCACGTCCAACGGTCCTGGTAGACGAGTACGGCATCGATTCCCTTCTCCGGCATCATGGTGAGCGGACCCGCGTCAGCCTCGTAGCCGTGCGCTCGCAACGCCCGCACCAAGCGATCCCGCACGTTGTGATTATCCGCCAGCCGCTGCTCCACCCAGATGCTCCGGACCTGCGTGAAATCGACCCCGGAAGCGACGCTGCGCGTCACCGACGAGCAGCCGGTAAGCAGAGCGACGACTCCGGCAAGGAGGGCAACAAGGAGGGACTTCATCGATGACAACCAGCTCCAGCCTTCGCGCATTCGCGCCGCGGGCAACGCAATTTCCGCTTCGCCTCGGAGCCCGCACGCCAGCCCGGCGCCACTCGGGACGCTTCAACTCGGTCCGGGACTTGCCAAGGGCCGGATCCCGGACAACGTTGGGGTCTTCTTCCATGCACTTCGACAACCTTCAGGCCAGTCTCTCCGCCCCCCTCCCTCGCGCCGACGAGGATGATGAGGACGAGGAGGGCGCCGTCGAAAAGCGCGGCGCTTCTCCCGTCAGCGCCCTCATTGCCCGGAAGTTCCTCGAGCAGCGAAAGATCTTCCTCTGGGGTCCCGTGACCGACGCATCGGCCAAGCAACTCACCGAGTCGCTCCTGTACCTCGAGACCATCGGACCGGGTAAGGACATCACGTTCTACATCAACACCCCGGGCGGTTCCATCACCGCGGGCATGGCGGTATACGACACGATGAAGCTCATCACCTCGCCGATCACCGTCGTGGTGACCGGCATGGCTGCGTCGATGGGTTCCATCCTGCTCAGTGGCGCCCCGAAGGGCCGGCGTCTGCTCTACCCCCATTCCCGGGTTCTCATTCACCAACCGCTCATCAGCGGGCGATTCAGCGGTCCCGCGACCGACATCAACATCCAGGCTCAGGAAATGGAAAAACTCCGGGCCGAGCTGAACCAAATCCTGTCCGCGGCCTCCGGCCAACCGCTGGAGCGGATCGATCAGGATACGGACCGCGACTTCTACCTGACCGCGAAGGAAGCGATCGCCTACGGGCTCGCCGACCGGATCGTCGACCGGGTCTGAGCCGCGTTCCGCCGTCAGACTCGCCGCGACGGCGCGGATCACAGGATCACCCGGCACGCCATCCTCCGCTGCGGACGCGGTCGCCCGGTGCGGTCCAGTCCGACTACCCGGGGCCAGAGAGCGCGCTCACGCTCCTCGATCGGTTCGGGCACGCGTTCGCCCATGGAGCATGGCGAAACCGCCGCGCCGAACTGACTCAAATCTGGAAGTCGACCCGCCCGGCGGCGTCGTGCAGACCGCACTCGCGCTTCAACCCTCCAAAACGGGTCTGCTCCTCCGTCATTCCCGGTTGCAGCGGAGCCGAGCTATGCCAGTCGCCAAGCGACACATAGCCCTGCTCCCAAAGCGGATGGTACGGCAGACCGTGCTCGATCAAGTACCGGTGCACCCGGCGATTATCCCAATCGAGAATCGGATGAACCTTCACCACGCGCTTCTGCGGCTGGACCACGCGCAGATTCTCGCGCGAGCCTGACTGGGAACGACGCAGGCCCGCCAGCCACGCCTTCGCGCCCAATTCGCGGACCGCACGGTCCATCGGCTCCACCTTGTTGATCCGGTTGTAGCGCTCCAAGCCCGCGAGGCCCTGCTCCCAGAGCTTGCCGTGCAACGCCTCCTGACGCGCCGCCGTCGTGGCCGGCACGTAGGTTTTCAGATTGAGATCGAGCCGACGCGTCAGTTCGTCCGCGAATCGGTAGGTCTCGGGAAACAGGTAGCCAGTATCGATGAAAACCACCGGAATCCGGGGCACGATCCGCGTGACCAAGTGCAGCATCACCGCCGCCTGCACGCCAAAGCTCGTCGTCATCACGAGGCCATCGCCGTAGGCCGCGTACGCCCACTCGATCCGTGCCTGCGCCGAGGCGTTTTCCAGCTGCGCCCCATCATCGAGGGTCGGCTCCCCCGGCACCCCACTCGCAGGCGCGACCGCTACCGCGGCGATGCCCGCTCCTGCGTCCGGCGACGACGCCGGCATCTCGCTTACCACACCTTGCATTCCCCCGAAACTAGCCGCCGCGGCAGCGATTACGAGTAAATAAGGGTCACTTAGTAAACTAAAGAGTAATGATAACTTAAACCGCTGATTTTCAGAGTTTAAAGCAACTTAGAGCGCCGCCAATAAGCGCTCGATCTCGGCGCGCTTGGCCTGCTGGTCGGCCAACTGCCGGCGAGCGCCGTCCAAGACCGCCGGTGGGGCCTTGCTCACGAAGGCTTCGTTGGAAAGGCGGGCCTCGGTGCCGGCGATGTGCTTGGAGATCTGCTCCAGCTCCTTTTGGAGACGGGTCTTCTCCGCCGCCGGATCAACGCGGATGCCGGTGTCGAGGAAGAGCGTACCCAGCGGGGTCACGACCGCCGGAAACGCCGGCTTGTCCGCAGTCCGTTGGATGACCGCTGCGCCGACGAGGCGGGCGAGCTTACCCGACGCCGCCTGCACCACGGACCACTCGGCGTCACCCATCAGCGCGAGGAACGTCACGTCGCGCTTCTGCGCGACGGACTGCTCTGCCTTGAGTTGGCGAGCGAGGCTGGCGACCTGCTTGAGGGTCTCCACGCGGCGGGAGGACTCGGCGTCGATGCGCACGCCGACCGCCCCGAGGCGCTCGACGAGGTCGGTGGCACGCTCGATCCGCGCGTCCTGCAGGAAGGTACCCTCGGCTCCGTAACCGAGCAGGTGCCACAGTTCCTCGGTGATGAAGGGAGCGAACGGAGCGAACATGAGGAGGAACTCGCGGATCACGAGGTCCTGCATGGCGAGGACGTGGGCCTGCGCCGCCGGATCCTGCAGGCGCGCCTTCGCGACCTCGACGTACCAGTCGCAAAAGTCGTTCCAGAAAAAGGAATACAGGCGCTGGGTCGCGCCCGCGAATTCGAACTCGTCGAACCCGCGCTCCACCACGCGCAAGGTATCGCCGAGCGCCGCGAGCAGCGCATGATCGTCGTCATCGAGCCGCGCGGGCTGGATCCGCGCGAGGATGGCGTCGAGGCTGCGGTTATCCGCCATCGGCCCGCTCATCTGGCGGAAGCGCGCGGCGTTCCAGACCTTGTTGCAGAAGTTCTTGCCGCCTTCGATGCGGTCTTCGTCGAACTTCACGTCCTGGCCCAGCGGGGCGATCTGCAGCAGGCCGAAGCGAAGGCCGTCGGCGCCATACTTGGCGATGAGGTCGAGCGGATCCGGCGAATTGCCGAGCGTCTTGGACATCTTGCGCCCGGACTTGTCGCGGACGATGCCGTTGAAGTACACGTGGCGGAAGGGAATCCGCCGGGCGAGTTCCTCGCGCGAGCGCGGCGCCTCAGGGGCCGTTGGCCGGCGCACTGCCGCGCCGGGGACTGCCCGCAGTTCGTCGCCGGTGAACTCCAGCCCGGCCATGATCATGCGGGCCACCCAGAAAAAGATGATGTCTGCACCGGTCGCGAGGGTCGTCGTCGGATAGAAGCGGTCGTAACCCGCCGCGTTCATCGCGGCGCGATCCGGCCACCCGAGCGTCGCGAAGGGCCACAGCCACGACGACGCCCACGTATCCAGCACGTCCTCCTCCTGCTCCCAGTTCTGCGGATCGGAAGGGCCGTCGAGCGACACGTGGACCTTCGTCGGATCCGCGAGATCGGCCTCCGTCAGGCGCTCACGGTCGATGCCCTTGCGGTACCACACGGGGATGCGATGGCCCCACCAGAGCTGGCGGCTGATGCACCAGTCCTGGATGTTCTCGAGCCAGTTGAGATACACCTTGCTCCAGCGTTCCGGATGAAACTGGATGAGGCCGTCGCGGACCACCTGCTTGGCCTCCTCGACGCGCGGGTAGCGCAGCCACCACTGCTGCGTGAGGCGCGGCTCGATCGGCACGCCGGCGCGCTGGGAGAAGCCGACGTTGTTCTCGTAGGCCTTTTCCTCGATCAACACGCCGCTCTCGCGCAGGAGCTCTGCAGCGCGCTTGCGCCCGGCAAAACGCTCCAGGCCCGCGAGGCCCGGACCGGCCTCGGCGGTGAGCACGCCGTCCGGCTGCAGCACGTCGATGACGGGCAGTCCGTGCCGTTGACCAATCTCGAAGTCGACCTTGTCATGCGCGGGCGTGACCTTCAGCACGCCGGCGGCGAAGGCGGGATCCACCGCCGCATCGGCGACGATCGGGAGGGCCTCGCGCTGGCCAAGAGGGCGCCAGACCTTGCGGCCGATCAGCGCGCGGTACCGCTCATCGTCCGGATGCACCGCGAGCGCGACGTCCGCCGGGATCGTCTCGGGGCGGGTCGTCTCGACCGTGAGGTGGGTGAGCTCGCCGACCGGCTCCACCAACTCGTAGCGGAGCTTGTAGATAAAACCCTTCGTCGGCCGCATCTCGACTTCCTCGTCGGAGAGCGCGGTGAGCGACGCGGGGCACCAGTTCACCATGCGCTTGCCGCGGTAGATGTGGCCCTTCGCGAAGAGGTGCACGAAGGAAGTCAGCACCGCGCGGCTGTAGCCCGGGTCCATCGTGAAGTGGGTGCGATCCCAATCGCACGAGCAGCCGAGTTGGCGGAGTTGCCGCAGAATGATGTCGCCCTTCTCGCCGCGCCAGTCCCAGACGCGGGCGAGGAACGCGTCGCGTCCGAGGTCCCGGCGCGTCTTGCCCTCCTCCTTCTTCAGATGCTTCTCGACCATCGTCTGCGTGGCGATGCCGGCGTGATCGGTACCGGGGATCCAGCAGGCCGATTTGCCATCCAAGCGCGCGCGGCGGATCAGCGCGTCCTGCAGCGTGTTGTTCAGCACGTGACCCATGTGCAGGATCCCGGTGACGTTGGGCGGCGGGATGACGATCGTGTACGACTCGCGGTCGGCGCGGGGCTGGCCCGCGAAGCACTTGGCCTGAAGCCAGGCGGCGTACCAACGTTCCTCAACCTCGCGCGCTTCGTAGCTCTTGGTGATCTCGGGCATGGGCTTGGACGGGTGAACCCGCAAGAGAACCGCCCGGAGGGGGCCGAGGCAAGCGACAAGCGGGAGACTCAACTTGGACATTGAAGGGGGTCGGGCCGCCCCCCGATGATCCCCGGGTCCTTCCCCGGGACGCCTCATGATCGGACGCATCCACAAGCACGCCCGCGAACGGCTGAACTTCGTCGGCGAGGTGCCCGTGCCGCAGCGCCTCACCGCCTGCAAGGCGTTCCTGCGCCTGGAGGGCGCGATGATCCGGATGCGGCACGAGGCCGGGGAGTCCGGCCTGTCCACCGCCCGCGCCCGCGCCGCGATGGTGGACCTGATGCTGTCCCACCTGTTCGATTACGCCGTCGCCTCCTACGAGCGCGCCCACGGGCCCATGCCCATCCCGGTCGCCCTCATCGCCCAAGGGGGCTACGGGCGCTCTGAACTCAGCCCGCTCAGCGACATCGACGTCCTCTTCCTCTTCCCGTCCAAGGCCAAGCCCGCCGTCATCAAGCCGGTCCAGGAACATCTCAGCAACGAGATCCTCTACGTGCTGTGGGACTGCGGGCTGAAGGTCGGGCACGCGATGCGGACCGTGGACGAGACCTTCGCGGAGGCGCGGAAGGACATGCAGACCAAGACGGCGCTACTGGAGTCGCGCCTCGTCGCCGGCACCCCCGCGCTGTACGACGCGTTCGCCACGGCGTACCGCGCATTCTACTCGGAGGAAGATCCCAAGGGCTACATCGCCGTGCGCCTGCAGGACCAGGCGGCGCGCCGGGCGAAGAACGGCGATACCGTTTTCCTGCAAGAGCCCGAGATCAAGAATGGCGTCGGCGGCCTGCGCGACTTCCAGAACGCCCTTTGGATGGCGCGGGTGAAGCTCGGCATCACCGCGATCGACGAACTGGCCGCGCAGTCCTACCTGCAGCGCAACGAGGCGCGCGACTTCCAGCGGGCCTACGACTTCCTCCTGCGCGTCCGCAACGAACTGCACTTCCAGAGCAAGCGCCCGACCGACCTGCTCACCCTCGACATCCAGCCCAAGATCGCGCTCGGCCTCGGGTACACGCACCACGACATGCTCGGCCGAGTGGAGCAGTTCATGCGCGACTACTACCGTGCCGCGCAGACGATCCACCGCGTCGCCAAGCTGATCGAGACCCGGCTCGCGCTGACGCTGGAGACGCCGGACAAGAACCGGATCTCATTCCGCGACCTGATTCGCGCGCGCAAGCTGGAGCGCACCAAGCGCATCGACGGCTTCATTCTCCGGGGCAGCGAGCTCGCGCCCGAGACCAGCGACGTCTTCCGGCGCGATCCCGCTCGCCTCATCCGCGTCTTCCGGCACTGCCAGCAACTCGGTGCCCAGCCTGACTTCGCCCTGCAGGCCCAGATCCGTGAGTCGCTCCCGCTGCTCACCCGCCAGGTGCAACGCTCACCGGATGCGTGCATCTCCTTCCGGGCCATCCTGGAGGAGGCCGGCGCCGTGTTCCCGACCCTCTCGCTGATGCACGAGCTCGGCGTCCTCGGGCGCTTCATCCCGGAATTTGACGAGCTCACCTGCCTCGTGCAGCACGAGTTCTACCACCGGTACACTGCGGACATCCACACGCTGCACGCGATCCGCGAGCTCGACCAGATCTTCACCGACGCCTCGCCGCTCAGCCAGAAGTACCGCGCCACACTGCACGAAACGGGCTCCCCGACCCTCCTTTACCTGATCCTCCTGCTGCACGACATCGGCAAGGCGCGCGGCATCAAGGGACACGCGGAAAGCGGCGTCGCCATCGCCGCCCCGATCTTGGAGCGCCTCGGCATCGACCCGTCCAGCCGCGAGGTGGTGAGCTTCATTATCCGGCAGCACCTCTTGATGACGCGCTTCTGGCAGAAGCGCGACGTCGATGACCCAGCCACCGCCGCCGCCTTCGCGGAGGCCGTCATCGACACCGAGCGTCTGCGTTACCTGTACGTCCACACGTTCTGCGACGCGCGGGGCACGGCGGCGGGACTCTGGAACAGCTACAAGGACACCCTCCATAGCCAGCTTTACCAGGTCACGCTGGAGCACTTCATCCACGGCGCGGCCCTCGCCACGCGCCATTCGGAACGCCGCCAGCGCACCCTGGAGGATCTGCTCGCGCGCGGCATCCCGGACGTCAGCGCCACGGAGATCCGCGCGCACTTCGATCGCCTGCCCGAGCGCTACTTCCTCCACACGGACGGCGCGGACATCGCGCTCCACATCCGGATGGTGCACCGCCTCCTCCACGCCGCGTTCGAGGAGGGCGCCGCTTGCTCGCTGCAACCGGTGATCGACTGGAAGGACGACCTCAACCGCTCGCTGACCATCGTCAACGTGGTGACTTGGGATCGCCCCGGCCTCTTCTACAAGCTCGCCGGCGCCCTGAGCGTCGCCGGTCTCTCGATTCTCAGCGCCAAGGTCCACTCCCGCAGTGACCACGTGGCGATCGACACCTTCCACGTGGTCGAGCCGGGTCGTGGCGTGGTCCAGAGCGCATCGGCCCTCGAAGCCTTCGCCCGCAGCGTCGACGTCGCTTTGGTCCAAAACAAGGATCTCTACCCGGACATGGTGGCGCAGGCCCGAAAGCTGGCCGCCGCCTCGCGGTTCAGCGCCGCTGCCAAGTCCGGAGAGACCCTGCACGCCTCGTTTCCCTCCACGGTTGACGTGTACCACGACGCCACGATGGCGCGCACGATTGTGGAGGTGCAGGCGCGGGACGAGATCGGGCTGCTGTTCCGGCTCGCCAAGGTGATCAGCGACCAAGGTCTGGACATCTCGTTTGCGCGCATCGGGACCGAACGCGGCGTAGCCATCGATACGTTCTACATCGAGGACGATGCCCATCAGCCGGTCGCCGATCGCGGCCGCCTCCAGACGCTGCAGGCTGCGCTTGCACAGGCCATCGCTCCCCTCGAGCCCGCAAGCCAAGGCGCCGATGCGCCGGCGGCCGCTACGGCCTCGCCGGCGCCCCGTACGAGCGCCGGAGGCTAGGCGCGCAAGGCCTGGCCAAGCTCGCCGAGCAACCGGGGGACGGCCGTCCACGGGTCCTCGGAAGACTCGTACTCCAACGCGACCCAGCCTTGGTAGCCACCGTCCCGCAGGAGTCGCGCCAGACGGCGGAAGTCAGCGGGACGGGCAGCCGCGCCGTTGCGCGCGTGCGTGAGGTCGGTCTTGATCTGCACGTTGACCGCGTACGGCACGCACTCCGCGAAGTCGCGGTAGGGATCGTCCGTGCGGAAGTTGCCGGAGTCGAGATTCACGCCGACCCACGGACTCCGCACCGCCCGAACCATTGGCAGCAACGTGGACGCGCTGCCGATCGAATCATGGTTCTCCAGTCCGAGGAAGATCCCCCGACGACCGGCGTACTCGCCACATTCCTCCAAGGCCGAGATCACATCGCGATCCGCCGCCTCGCGCGACTGCTCGGTCGTCACCCCGGCGAAGACGCGCACGTGCGGGGCGCCCAGCAGCGCGGCCCAGTCGATCCAGCGCTTGGTCTGCGCGATCTCAGCCTCGCGCCGCGGCCCGGCGGGATGGGAGAAGTTGTTGCCGATCGCCGTGCCACTCACGCTCACACCGCGCAGAAAGCAGTGACGGCGCAGCGCGATCGCCGCCGCATCTCCTTCGTCGGCGACGAAGTAGCTCGTGAGCTCGGCGCCCTCGCATCCATGCTCGGCGCAGACGTCGACGAACCGGGCCAGGTCGATCGCACGACCGGCCGGAACCCGAGCGTTGGGACGGCCGCGCACGATTGGGAAGTAGTCACGGAAGGAATACGCCGCGAGACTCAGCCGCAGGCGCGGGGCACCCGTGCGGGCGAATCCGGCGCGGGCCGCGGACGGGGATCCGGCAGCCGCCTCGGCAGACAACCGCGCCACCGGAAGCGCGGCCAGCGCCGCCCAACCAGCCAGGCCCAAGAACTCCCGGCGCGTGGCGCCCGGGCGCGAGACCATCTCAGCACTCACGACGAAGTCGCCGGGGCGGCGGGCACGCTGCGGCCGAACTCCTTCAGGATGGCGTCGATCTTCGCCACCTTATCCGTAAGCGGACCGGCCGGATGCAGGCCGGCATGGCGCACGGTGCCGTCCGGCGCGATGATCGCCACGTAGGGAATGCCCGAGATGCCGTAATCGGGATTGAAAACCTCCTCCTTGCTGAAGGCCACGGTCCAGTTCATCTGCTTCGCCTTCATGAACTCCGGCATCAGGGCCATCTCCTTCTCCGGATTGCCCTTGGTATCGACGCGGCCACCTTCCAGACCGGCTACGAAACCCTGCAGGCTCGTCACGCCGATGACGACGACGTCGGAACCGCGATAGTGGTCAACCAGGGCTCGAACGTTGGGAAACGAGGCGATGCACGGGCCACACCACGTCGCCCAGAAATCCAGCACCACGACCTTGCCGCGTAGTGCGGAAAGGGTCTTGGGACCCTCGTCGCTGCGCCACGTGAAATTCAGTTCCGGGGCCGGCTTTCCGGCCAATCCCGCCTGGGTCGCCGCCGCCTTCGCGGCTCGTTCCATCTGGCCGATCAGGCGCTCGCCATTCGTGGCCGCCTTCGTGCCGGGATAGCCTGCCATCAGGTCCTTGAGCAGCGCGATCGCCGCCGCCTGATCATCCAGCACCTGCGCAAGGAAAGCCCCCTTCATGAAGAGGATCTGCGCCACCTCGTCCGACTTATTGCCGGCGTACTTAGCCAACAGGCTGTCGAACTCCGCGATCTCCGCCGCGAGTTCGGTCGCGCTCTTCTGCCCGGCCCGAACCTTGGTCATGATCCGCGCGCGCAGGTCATTCAGCTCCGAGGTGGGCGTAACGGCGGCGGGCGCGGCCGGCGCAGTTGCCGGAGCCGCCGTCTGGGCGACAACGGGCAGCGCCGGAAGGAGGCTGCCAAGGAAAACGCAGGCAAGGCGAAGGGAGAGGTTCATGGGGAGGGGAGAGACCCCGAGGCTGCCAAAGCACCCGCGACAGCGCAAGCCACGGGAGCGGCGGGCCCGCGTCGGCCACCCCCCTTTCGACTGGCGATCGAGGTCGATCCGCGATGACCTCGGTCGCGGCCACCGGAGTGGCCCTCGACCCGCTACCATGCTCCCTCCCCTTCCCGCAGCTTGGCACCCACTCCTGCACGCGGCGACCCAGACTCCGTCCTTCCGGGCGCTCGAGGCGTTCCTCGCGGCGGAGGCAGCCGAAGGCCAAGTCGTGCTCCCACCACCCGCCGATCGGTTTCGGGCCCTCGAACTCACGCCACCAGAGGCTGTCCGGGTGGTGCTGCTCGGTCAGGATCCCTACCCTACGCCGGGTGACGCGCACGGGCTGTGCTTCTCCGTCACGCCGGACCGACGCACCCCGCGCTCCCTCCGCAACGTGTACCGCGAACTCGCCACCGACGTGCCCGGCTTCCGCGCTCCGGACCATGGGCATCTGGAGGCCTGGGCCCGCCGCGGCCTGCTGATGCTCAACACCGTCCTCACCGTCCGCGCTCACGCCGCCCACTCACACCGCAAGCAGGGCTGGGAGGACTTCACCGACCACATCATCGCCGCCCTCAACGCGCGCACCACGCCCGTGGTCTTCCTGCTCTGGGGCAATGCCGCCCACGCCAAAGCCGATCTCGTCACTGCGGACCGCCACGCCATCGTCCGGGCCGCGCATCCGTCTCCGCTCTCCGCCCGCCACTTTCTCGGCTGCCGCTGCTTCTCCGCGGTCAACCAACACTTGGAGCGCTGGGGCCAACCGCCCTTCGACTGGAGCCTGCCCGAGGCCGCTCCAGTCGAAGGCCGCTTGTTCTAAAAGGATCAGCGCTCGTTGACCCGCAGCTCAAGCCAGACGATCTGCTGCGAGGCATGGGTATCCGACTGACGGACACTGACTGAATTCTCGCCCGCGAGCAGGAGGGCGGGATCCACCTCGAAGCGCAGCGCGCGCTGCACGCCGCCGAGTCCGGCGAGGTCACGCAACTCCTGCGGAGCACCAAGCGCACGGCCGTTCACCGCCGCCTCCAGCACCGCCGCGGCGACGCCCTCCCGCGCGGCCAGACCGACCACGAGGGAAGCTCGGGTCACGTCACCGGTGCCGCCGGTACGAACACGGAAGACACCGCCGCCTTTTGCCTCGACCGGAAGCTGAGCGCCGTTCGGAAAGCCGGCCGGCACCGTATCGCGATAGGTCAACGGATGGCGGCGGGACTGACCAGCAATCGCCTTGGCCGAGAGCCCGAAGTGGATCAACCGCGCATACTCCTGCTCGCTCACGGGACGTGTCTGGCTGTCCATCCAATTGAAGAGGTAAAGATTGTCCGCCCCCCGTTCGCGCGCGGCGGCGGCGAAGCCGCGCAGGGACGCAAGATCGTTGGCCACGGACTTGCCGGTGGGCCACGCCCGCAGATTGTGCTCGATTCCGGGAATGACGAGGACGCGCGCCGCATCCGCACCCAAACGCTCGCGCCACAGGTCCACGGGAATATCGAGGTCCGACGTGGACCAGAACGGGCACGGAATGACCCAGTCCACCCATCCCTCGCGCGCCCAAGCGAGGGCGTCCATCCCCAGGCCGGCTGCCGCATCCGGGTGCGCCGGGATGCGCACGGCGAGCAGGATCCGGCGTCCCCGCTTCTCGGACCACTGCCGGCGCAACGCATCGACCTCGCGCATGAAGGCGGTAAGAACGTGCTTCTCCTCCGCCTCGCGTCCGGGAGTGAGGTGATATCCAAACCGCATCCAGTCGATCTCGAAGCCATCGGGGTCGTAGCGCTCAAACAACTCGCGCAGGAAACTCATCTGGTGCTCGCGCACTTCGGGATGAACGTAGTTGAGCGCCTGATTTGTCCACGGGGTCGTCGGCCCCTCCGGCATCCGCCGCAGGCGGGGATGCGTGCGCCAGAACTCCGAGTGCAGATAGCTCTTCGGATCGTCGGCCGCGTGAACATCATTCATGCGCATCGAAATCCACGGCGAGATGCCGTGTCGGCGGGCGCGCGCGATCCACAACTGGTAAGGATCGATTCCGGCCTGATCGAGGCGGAGCGCATTGCGCGGCCAGAGCCCCTGCGGCACCACGCCATCAACCGGCTCCCAGATCGCATCGCGCGTGCGACTGCGCACGCTCGAGCGCATCGAGTTCGGATTGAGGAACAGGTGCGTCACCGCCCCACCCGCGTACTTGTCGACCCACGCCTCCACCCCTTCCCGGGTCATGTCCGATTCCGGACGGGAACCGAAGAAGTGACTGTTGTCCTCGTTGATGATCAGCAGGTCGCGTGGACGGGCCGGACCGGCCTCGGCAGCCCAGAGCACCGGGCAGGCACCGACAATCCAGACGAGGAAAAGGGCACGGAGAGTAGCCAGCATGAGAGAAAAAAGCCGCCGAGAGTTTCTTCGGCGGTTGCGAATGGCAACCGGAAGAATCCCTGTGTTGGCCAACGCGGCCACAAACGATGATCGATTGCATCTTCCCTGCAGCGTCGAGTTTCAGACGAGGATTGACCCAACGAGAGGACCCGAAAGTCTCCCAAGGTCGCTCGCCCGTCCCCCGATCCCCCGGCCAGTGACCCTTTCTCAGTTTCATGCCCATTCCCCGCCCTGCCCGAGCAACAGGGTCTGACTCGATGGAAACGCGTCCCCTCGCCATGACGAAGCGGCTGCTGCTTGCCGCCGTCACCCTGAGCGTCGCGGTCGCGGCGACGTTGACCAAAGCGCCGGAGCACCGCTTGCAGGCGCCGGATGCGGTGATCGCGCAGGCAAACCCGCCGCGGCACGAGCTGGCTCCCGAGACGCTGCCCTTCCACCGCGAGCGCTGGCTCTCTCCGGAGGGTTACACGCGCTCGGTGCACTGCAGCATGGTCTCGCTGCTGCCGGACGGTAATCTGATCGCAGCGTGGTACGGGGGGCAACGTGAGGGTTCCGGGGACGTCGCGGTCTTCACGGCACGTTGGAACGTCGGAAACGATGTGTGGTCTCCACCGCAGCGCGTGATCGACCGCGCGCAGGCCGAGTTCGAGCTGGACCGTCCCGTGAAAAAACTCGGCAACACCGTAGTGTTTCCCGACCAGCACGGGACGCTCTGGATGGTCTACGTGAGCGTCATGGTGGGCGGCTGGTCCGGTTGCTCGCTCAACATCAAGGCGTCATTGGACAGCGGCCAAACCTGGGGAGAGACCCAGCGCCTCTCGCTCAATCCGTACATGAACCTGAGCAGCTTGGTGCGGAGCCGACCGGTCTACGCCAGCGACGGCCGCATTGGGTTACCGATCTACCACGAGATGGCGCTGAAGTACCCGCAGGTGCTTTGGCTCGATCCGGAGCCGAAGGGCCAGCTGCGCAGCTATGAACTCCGCAGCTTGCCCGCCGAGTCGGAACTGCTCCAGCCAGTCCTCGTTCCCTTGGGCCAAGACCGCATGCTCATGCTTCTGCGCGATGGCCGACCGGAGCGCACCCTGCGCACCGCTTTCTCCCGCGACAACGGCTGGACCTGGTCGCCGACCGCGCAAACCTCGCTGCCCAACCCGGATGCCGCCGTGGATGCCGTGCGCCTGCGCGATGGCCGAATCCTGCTCGCCTACAACGACGCAACCGCGGGCCGCGACTCCCTCCGGCTGGCGGTTTCGACCGACGCCGGGGCGACGTGGACCCCCGGACCCGTGCTCGAGCACGAGCCCAAGCGAGAATTTTCCTACCCGTCGATCGTCGAGGATTCGCGAGGCCGTATCCACGTGACTTATACCTGGAGACGCGAACGGATCAAACACGTGGAGTTCAACGCCGTCTGGCTGGATCAAGCCACGACGCAGCCGCGCTCGCTCGTCCAGCGATGAACGACCTGCCCTCAACGCTGCTGCATCCCATCGCACTGACCAGCGTGCTTTGGCTGACCCTGAACGGGGTCACGGCGCGGATCCTCGGCCGGCCCATCGGGCCGCGACTGCAGGCCGCATGGGGTCTCGTCTCTGTCGGGCTCCTCTTTGTTCCAGTCGGACCGGTCTCGCTCGGACGCTGGGTCGAGAGCTTTTTCCCGAACCCAAGCCTCCTTGGAATCGCCTTCGTGCTCGCCCTCCTGTGGCGCAACGTGACCCAACGCGAACTGCTCCGACCTGCCGACATCCGGGCCCTGCTGGCGATCGCGGCAATCGGCGGCTCGCTGCTTTACTTGAATCCCCTGTGGGGACGCGCGGTGGACTTCTACTATTTCGGATGGCGCAACGGTCCGGCGATCTGGACGATCACCGCCCTGGCGCTCTTTCTCCTGGCGGTCGGCAACCGTGTCGGCGTGGTGCTAACGGCCGCACTGGCCGCCTTTGCCATGAGCGCACTTGAGTCCGAAAACGCCTGGGACTACGTCGTCGATCCCCTGATCTGGCTGGTCTCACTCGGCACCTTCGGCCTGCGGGCCGCGGCCGCCATCCGGCGGCGCTGGATGGAGGGCGGAGCGCAGAAAGCCGGGGTCGAGGCCACCGGCGAGCGACCTGCGGAGCCCGTGGCCAGCGTGCCTCGATCGGCGCCGGCGGACCTCTAAACCGGGAGCCCGGGGGTGGATCAGCGGACCGCTGACGCGGCCGCGACCAATTCGAGGAAGCTGCGGGACTCCAGGCTGGCGCCGCCGATCAGGCCGCCATCGATGTCACGCTGGGCGAGAAGTTCGGGGGCGTTCGCGGGCTTCATCGAGCCGCCGTAGAGGATCCTGACCTTCTCCGCGGCGTTCTCTCCGTACCCCTTCGCGAGCAGACTACGGATGAACGCATGCACCTGCTGCGCCTGCTCGGTGGTGGCGACCTTGCCCGTGCCGATGGCCCAGACCGGTTCGTAGGCGATCACGACGCTGGAGATCTGATCTTTGCCGACGCCCTCGAGGCCTGCCTCGACCTGCGTCTGAACCACCCGCAGCGTCTCGCCCGCCTCGCGCTGCCCCAAAGTCTCGCCGACGCAGAGGATCGGCTTCAACTGCCCCTTGAGGGAAGCGATGACCTTCTGGTTGATGAAACTGTCCGACTCCTGGAAATACGAGCGACGCTCGCTGTGACCCAGGATGACATAGCTAGCGAACAGCGAGCGCAGCATCCCCACGGAAATCTCGCCCGTGTAGGCGCCGCTCGCCTCCGGGTGCACGTTCTGGGCGCCGAGGCGCACGCCGGAGCCTTCAAGGACTCGGCCCACGGATTCCAAGGCGGTGAACGGCGGGCACACGACCACGTCGACCTCGGTCTGCTTGCCGGCTGCGGCGACGATCTCCTGCACCAAGGCCACGCCATCGGCCGAGGTCTTGTTCATCTTCCAGTTGCCAGCGATGAGTTTCTTGCGGAGCGGTGACATGGTGGGAAAAGCGTGAGAGCGATGACTCAGGATTCGAGGAACTGGACGCCGGGGAGCACCTTGCCCTCGAGGAACTCGAGGCTGGCTCCGCCGCCGGTCGAGCAGTGGCTGACCTTGTCGGCGACCTTGAACTTCTTCGCGGCCGTCGCGGTATCGCCACCGCCGACCACCGTCGTCGCGCCCAGCGTGGTGGCTTCCGCGATCGCGGCAGCCATGGCCTTGGTGGCCCCGGCGAACGCGTCGAACTCGAAGACACCGGCTGGGCCGTTCCACACGATCGTCCGCGAGCGCAGGATCGCCTCGCGGTACAGGGCGATCGACTTCGGGCCCGCATCGAGGCCCATCCAGCCGGCTGGGATCCCGGACTCGTCGCTGGCAGGACGCGTGGCGGCATCGGGGGCGAAGCGATCCGCCGCGACGTAATCGACGGGGAAGGTCAGCCGCACGCCGCGCTCCTTCGCCTTGGCGACGAGCTCAGGGACCAGCTTGGCGCCCTCCTCGTCGAACAGGCTCGTGCCGATTTCCATGCCGTGCATGACCTTCTTGAAGGTGTAGGCCATGCCACCGCCGATGATGACTTCGTCGGCCTTCTCCAGCAGATTCTTGATCAGCGGGATCTTGTCCGCGATCTTCGCGCCGCCCAGAATGGCGAGCAGCGGGCGCTGCGGATGCTCCAGCACCGCCGCGAACGCCTTCAATTCAGCCTCCATCAGGAAGCCCGCCGCCTTCTGCGGCAGGTTGACCCCGACGATCGAGGAATGCGCGCGGTGGGCGGTGCCGAACGCATCGTTCACGTACACATCCCCCAGTCGGGAGAGACTGGCGCGGAACGCGTCGACGGCCGCCTTGTCGGCCTTGAGCGACGTGCCATCCTCGAGCTTCACCTTGCCCTCCTCCTCGATGTGGAAACGCAGGTTCTCCAGCAGCAGCACCTCGCCCGGGCGCAACGCCGCCGCGGCCTGCTCGGCCACCGGGCCCACGCAGTCCGACGCGAAGGCGACCGGACGGCCGAGCAGCGACTGCAACTCCGTCGCGATCGGGCGGAGCGAGAACTTGGCGACCGCCTTGCCATCGGGCCGGCCCAGATGGCTCGCCAGCACGACCGAGGCGCCCTGATCCAGCGCGTAACGGAGCGTCGGCAGCGCGGCGACGATGCGCTGGTTGTTGGTGATCGCGCCGGTCACCTTGTCCTGAGGGACGTTGAAGTCGACGCGCAGGAAAACGCGCTTCCCGGCGAGGGCGAGGTCACGGATGGTCTTGAAGTGAGGCATGGCGGAACGAACGGCGCTGTCCGGGCAGGAACGAGCCATCGCACCGGCGGCAGGAAGGCCCGTACCTCCCGCCGCCCAACGCGCGCGAATGGACGTCGAGGCGTTAGAGCTTCGCGGCGATCTTGCGGCTGAGGTCGACGACGCGGTTGCTGTAGCCCCACTCGTTGTCGTACCAGCTCACCAACTTGAAGAAGTTCTTGTTCAGCTCGATCGAGCTGCCCGCATCGAAGATCGAGGAACGCGTGTCATGGATGAAGTCGCTCGAGACGACCTCCTCGTCGGTGTATCCGAGAATGCCCTTCAGGTACGTCTCGGACGCGCGCTTGAGGGCGGCCTTGATCTCGTCCAGCGACGTGTCCTTGGCCGTCCGCACGGTTAGGTCCACCACGGACACGGTCGGGACGGGAACGCGGAAGGACATGCCCGTGAGCTTGCCCTTCACCTCCGGAAGTACCAAGCCGACGGCCTTCGCCGCGCCCGTGGTAGCCGGAATGATGTTCTGCGCGGCGGTACGGCCGCCCTTCCAATCCTTCTTGGACGGGCCGTCGACCGTCTTCTGCGTCGCGGTGTACGCGTGCACCGTGGTCATGAGGCCCTCGACGATGCCGAAGCCCTCCTTCAGGAGCACGTGGGCGACGGGCGCCAAGCAGTTCGTCGTGCAGGACGCGTTCGAAATGATGTGGTGCTGCGCGACGTCGAGCTTGTCGTCATTCACGCCGATCACGACGGTGATGTCCTCACCCTTCGCCGGAGCCGAAATGATCACCTTCTTGGCGCCGGCCGCCAGATGGCCCTTCGCCTTGTCCGCCTCGGTGAAGAGACCCGTCGACTCAATCACCAGCTGCACCCCCAGCTTGCCCCACGGGAGCTCGGCGGGCGTCTTCGCGGACACCACCAGAATGTCATGGCCGTTCACCACGAGCACGTCGTCTTCGAGCTTGTCCGGGGACGACTTCTTCGAGGAGACCGTGCCCTTGAACTTCCCCTGCGAGGAGTCATACTTCAGCAGGTAGGCCAAATTGTCGGCGGGAACGATGTCGCCGACGGCGACGACGTTGAACGTCGAGCCGAGCAGGCCCTGCTCAACAAGCGCGCGGAACACGAGGCGGCCGATGCGGCCGAAACCATTGATAGCGACATTCACTGCCATGGGAGACTCCAGGTTCTAGGTAGGGATTTGCTGTTTCAGGTAAGACCGCGCCACGGGGACGCGGAGAGGTCAGACCAACACACCGCCCCTCGCGATGGCAAGGGTTTTGGCGGGTGGCCTCAGGCCTCGGTGACCCACAAGACGCAGCTAAGCGGCGGTAGAAACAGCACATCCGATACCACCGGCCGCATCCCAGCGCCCCGCTCGTCAAAGAACTGCTCCACATCCGCCACCACGCGCCACTCCCAACCGACCACCGCCGCGTTGGGAATCGACAGGTGCACGTCCTGCAACGTGGGGTTCATCGCAAACAGGAGGCGACTCGTCCCCGCCGAACCATCGGCGTTGTAGAGGGCTGCCAACGCGGTCGATTCCGGCAGTGCAAAGAAGCGGAAAAAACCCTCGGAAACGCGCGAGTAGTGCCGGAGCAGATAGCCGAGCGCGCCGCGCCGGAAGGCCACCCACGCCGCAACGTAGGTGTGACTGCCCGGGTAACGCAGGAGTCGGTGGTAATCCAATGCGTTGAGCTCACCGCGCTGATAGGTATTCGAGACACCGTGCTTCGAGCGGAGGAAGTCCTGCCCGCTCGCCAGCATCGGTATGCCCACCGACATCATCAGCATCGCGACCATCAGATGGGTCCGGCGACGGTCGTTCGCGGTCGGGACCGACCCATCGTAATGATGGTTCTCCGTGATCATGTCGATCCAGGTCCGGTCATCGTGCGACTCGGTGTAGTTCACGGTCTGCGCCGGCCACTTCGCAAAGTGCCAGGGCGAGCCTTTCAGGAAGTACTCGCAACTCGCCGCCGAACTGCCACCGCGGAGGTAGTCGCGGACGAAATCACGGTATCCGTCGTTCCACGACGCCCATCCGGTCTCACGCAACTCGCGCGCCATGTGCCCACGATAACTCCAGGGTTCAGCGATCAGGATAACGTCGCGTTTGACCTCCTTGAGCGCCGCTTCGACCTCCAGCAAGACATCGGCACCGAGCAGTTCCGCCAGGTCGAAGCGGAAGCCGTCCACTCCGTAACTCCGCAGGAGGTGAGTGCAGCTGTCGATGATCAGTCGCCGACTCATCGCCGCCGTCGCGCGCAGATCATTGCCGCACCCACTCCAGTTCGTCAGGTTGCCCGCGGCGTCCTGGTCGAAGTAGTACAACTTGTCGACAAACATGAGGTGCGCCGGCTCGCCGACGTGATTGAACACGACGTCGAGGATGACCGCGATCCCCCGGGAGTGAAAAGCGGCCACGAGGTCCTGGAATTCGTGCACCCCGGAGGCCTGCTCCGGCTCCGTCGCGTAGGCACTCGCGGGGGAGAAGAAGTTCGTGGTCATGTACCCCCAGTGGTACTCATCCCCAGACCGGGCATCGAATTCCTGGACGGGCTGCAGCTCGACGCAGTTCACACCCAGGGAATGGAGATAGAAATCAGGACTCCGCACCCACGCCGCCAACCCCGCAAAGCCACGGCGCTCGCGCGGTCCGAGCGAAATCGGCGCCCGGTGCACGAGGTCGCGAACGTGCGCCTCGACGATCACCAGATCGTGCCAGGCCGGCGTCCGAAAACCATCCCGCACCGCGCCGATCCAGTCGTCGCGCAGGATGATGCCCGGCCCCTCCCGCCCCACGGCGGCCCGCGCGTAAGGATCGAGCACCGCCCGCGAGGGGTCATAGAGGCCGAAGGCATCGTGCGGTCCGTCGACGTGGAACCAGTAGTACCAGCCGTGGAGATCCTCATCGAGCGCCACCTCCCAAGCACCATCCCCCCGCGCCTGCAACGTGTACCGTCGCGGTTCGGCGGCGCTGCCGAGGGCGTCGGTCACGATCAGCTCGACGCGCCGCGCGCGGGGCGCGAAGAGCCGGAAGACCGTGACCCCGCCACGCACTTCCGCCCCGAGGCGGGCCTTGCAATCGAGGGCGAAGAAAAAGTCGCCTGGCATCAGGGGCACCGAGCCCGCCTCTCCCGCTCCCTCACCCCAGCCGATTCTCCACGTGGCGGCGAGGTCCAGCGGGGCCGGGAGGTCAAAACGGAACCGATGCCAGCCCGTACGGTCGGGATCGATCGTCCGGTTGCGGTTGCCCGCCTCATCGACGGCCACGTTTGGGGCGGTCGCCGGGACATCCAGCCACCGGCCGGACTCGGTCACGAACTTGAAGCGCACCCACGGATGCGAAAGGAAGGCGTCGGCCCGCCACGAGCGCCGCAAGACTGCTTCACCCGCCAAGGTTCCGGGCTGAAGTTCCCACTCCGGCCGGCCAATCGGATCCCATCCGTTGAAATCCCCAGCAAGGTAGAGTCGGCCCGTCGCCAACTCCTCCTTCAGGCCCGGCGCATCCGCCAGCCGCACCGCAAAGGTGATGTCGCCGGTCGCATCGATGCCATAGCCGCTGGCCAACGCGAAGGCCTCTTCCGGCTCGCGCCGCACCTGCGCGAGTTGCGGCGCGTCCCGTCCCAACAACACCAGCGGCGGCACCGCACGTCCCCGCCAATCATGCGCCAGCTCCACCACCCCATGCGTGGGCGATTCAAGCCGGGCGTGAATGATCTTCCGGGCGCGTGCGGACATGGGCGGCGGCTGCAGCATCCGGCACCCAGCCGTCGGGACAAGCGCACAATTTCACCGGCCTCAGAAGGTGGCGCGATAGCTCGCTGAGAAGGTCCGGCCCGACCCAACCCGCGCGACCCGCTCCAACAGGTCCACATCGGTGAGGTTGCGCACCGCCAGCCCCACGGTGTGTCGTGCCGTCTTGCTGGGTTCCCACGAGTAATTCACCGAGGTTCCAAAGAGCGTGTAGGAGGGAAACGCGAGGAATGCGCGGTTCGGGTCCGCGTAGCTCGCCACGAATCCCCCCACGTGAGTCAGCGTCCACGACGTCATCAGGCCCTTCCAGCGCCCGCGGTTCACGAGGTACCGCGCCCCCATCGCGAGGGTTTCCGCCGGCAGCCGCGTCAGGGCCCGCCCCACTTCTTCCGGCAGATCTGGCGACGCCGTGGTGATCGCCCGGGTGTGCGTCGCCCGTCCGGTCAGCGTCAACGCCGGCGTGATCGCGTAGCGAACATCCAGAGTCGCGCCGGTGAACCGCTCCCCCCCCGCCGCCACCAACTGCGGCTGCGTCTGGTTGGCGTCAGCGATCGGGTCGTCATACAGCGGGTTCCGCCGCGAAATGTTTTCGTTCAGGTACCAGAAGCCGAGCAGCGTGGCGGTCAGGCGACGACCAAGGGTCAGGGTCTTGATTCCTCCCTCCAGACCACGCGTCGTCTCATTTCCCTGAATACGGCCCGTACGCGCATCCACCCGGGTCGAAGGCTCGAAGGCGGTGCTGGCGTTGGCAAAGAGCAAGGCCCGCCCGGGCTTGAGCTGGTGATTCACGCCAGTCAGCCACGTTACTTCCTCGGAGCCGTCCGAGAGGGTGGCGCGGGTCGCGCCGGGCCGGCGATCCTCCACCTCGAGCTGCACCGCATCCCGGCGCAGGCCCGCGGTGATCACCGTGCGTCCCTGCGCCAGCGCCATGCGCTCCGTGATCGCGAACGCCGTATAGGTGGCCAGCTCGGAGCGGTCGGTGATCAGGCGCCGATAGGTCTCCGGCCCGAACGGGGGGCGAAAATAATCCGGCTGCTCGGGATCGAATCGACGCACGGTCGCCGGCAAGGCCGCCCGCTCCGCCGCATCCAGCCCGCGCTGCACCCGCGCATTGTCCGCCCGCGAGGCCTGCAGCGACACGAGGAGTTTGTGATCCGCCCGGCCACTGGAGAAGCGCGTGGTGACTTCCACGCCGCCGTTCAAGGCTTCCCAGGGCTGCTCCGAATGCTGCGGCTCCCGCGTCCCCGCGAAGACCCGCTCGTCCAGCAGGAACTCGCCCTTCGTGAAGCGGTCCTCCACGAGGGAACGCCAGAACCACTGCGCGCCGGCCCGCAGGCTCACGTTCCGGTTGACCTGCGCCTCGAGTTGCGCGCTCGCGCTCGCGACCTGCTTGCGAATCCGTCCCTGCGGGCCATTCACATGCAGATACGCCAGCGGCAAATAGGGACCCAGGACGGGCGTCCCGCGGCTCGCACGGTACTCGGGGATGCCGGAGCCGGGATTGGCGTCCGTGTCGGTGTAGTCGAACTGCAGCAGGGTGCTCGCAGCCGCAGAGTGCTTGAGGGTCACCGCGCCGCTGAAGAGGCGCTGACGGTTCACGGCAAAGGCCTCGGGTCCCCCGCGCTCGCGCCAGCCCAGCATCCAGCGCTGCCACGATTTGCGGGCCACCAAGGGTGCGTTGTGCTCGACGCTGGCGACGCGCTCGCGCGCGCTCGTTGCGGTCAGCAGCACCCGGCTCTGCGTGCGGGCCCGGGGGCGCTCCGTCACGAAGTTGTCGATGCCGCCCGGCGCGGCCTTTCCCGTGACCGGAGTCAGCGGACCCTGAATGCGCTCCCCGCTCTCAGCATTGAGCACTTCCGGCACGCCCAGCTGAATGAATCCGTTGCGCAGGCGCGGCGTAGGAAACCCGCGCAGGTTCAACCGGCTCAGCCCGGCCACCAAGTCGGCCGGCGACGGCGCCACGATCCGGCTCAGCTCAAGGTTGAGATCACCCACGGCCTCGGTCTCCTCCATGGCCGCAGTGACCAGGTCGTTCGAAAACGGTGGATCGGAGAGCTCCGCCTCCTGCGCCCCCATCCCGGTCTCGTCATAGCCGTCCAAGTCGCGCCGCGCATCCACCGCCACCGGATCCAGGTTGATCGGATCGTCAGACCGCGCCATCTGACCGGCCAGCTGGCCCGTGCCCGAGACTACGAGCACAGCCGGGAGCAGCAGGCGAAGTGTCCGCAAGGAGACCCTCATCGCCCTGATTCAACGCGAAGCCCCGATCTTGCCCAGCCGATTCTTCGGGATGCACCCTGCGCGCGCGACGTGCGCGAACTCATCGCCTGCTTCGGGCACGCGCCGGAAGCGGAATCTCTGCGGTGAGCCGACGGCAGGATCCCGAAATCGAAAATCCCTGTTGACGCCCGTCCGCCGCAGGGTTTCTCCTCCTCCTTCGTTTCTCGGCAAGATAGCTCAGTTGGTAGAGCAGAGGACTGAAAATCCTCGTGTCCCCGGTTCGATTCCGGGTCTTGCCACCACTTGTTCGCCCCCTTGGCGACGCTCAGCGCGACTCCCCGACCCATTTCCCTGGGCGGTGAGGAATAGGAAAACGCCGACCCCGAGGGCCTATCGGCGCCGATCGAGCGATCTCGTCGTCATTCGAGCCTTCACCCCGCGACGTTCACCGGTCTAGCCTCGCGGCATGCGCATCCTGATCACTGGCGCCGCGGGCTTCGTCGGCACCTCCCTCGCCCACGCGCTGCGCTCCGCGATCGCGGACGTTGACCTGATCGGCATCGACAATCTCAGCCGTGCCGGCAGCGAAACCAACCGCTCGACGTTGCGGGCACTCGGGGTCCGCCTCGTCCACGGCGACCTTCGCCTGGCCAGCGACGTCGAGGCGCTCCCGGCGGCCGATTGGGTCATCGACGCCGCCGCCAACCCGAGCGTGCTCGCGGGCATCGACGGTCGGTCCAGCCCGCGGCAACTGGTCGAACACAACCTCGGCGGCACGCTGCACCTGCTCGACTACTGTCGCCAGCACCGCGCTGGGCTGATTTTGCTGAGCACCAGCCGCGTCTATTCGATCCCCGCCCTTGCCGCGCTTCCGGTCTCCCCCCAGGACGGAGCATTCCGCTGGAACGCCAACACCCCCGCGGCATCCGTCGTCGGCGCATCCGAGCACGGGATCCGCGAGGATTTCTCCACCGAGGCTCCCGTGTCCCTTTACGGCGCCACGAAACTGGCCAGCGAGACGCTCGCGCTGGAATACGGCGATGCCTTCGGTTTCCCGGTCTGGATCAATCGCTGCGGCGTGCTCGCGGGCGCGGGCCAGTTCGGCCGCGCCGACCAAGGCATTTTCGCCTACTGGATCAACCGCCACCTCCGCCGCCGTCCGCTGCGCTACATTGGATTCGGGGGACACGGTTTTCAGGTCCGCGACTGCCTGCACCCGGCTGACCTCGCCCACTTGGTGCATCTCCAGCTGATCTCCCCCTCCGACGCGCCCTCACCGGGGTCTCGCATCTTCCACGTCGGCGGAGGCATCGGCTCCGCCCGTTCCCTGCTTCAGTTGACCGCATGGTGCGACGACCGCTTCGGTCCCCACGCCGTGGCCGAGGATCCCGCCCCACGACCCTATGATCTCCCGTGGATCGTACTCGATGCGCGACGCGCCGAGTCCAAGTGGCGGTGGCGCCCCACCCGTGGGCCGGAACAGATTTTTCAGGAAATCGCTGACCACGCCGAGCGAAACCCGGACTGGCTCGAACGCTCAGAAGGTTAAAGACGCCACTTAGCAGCGAAAGCCATCGATCCGCAAAAGACCAAGCGGCGGATCATTCTTCTCCGGCCGGTTTTCGGGACTCGACCGCGCTCGGGGCGCTCCCTCATTCTCCCTCTGCCCGCATCGTGCTGCAGGTCGGGGCGACACGGAAACTTTACGTTCCGACCGACATCCAGACTCGACGTGAGACACCTGCTTCCCTTCTTACCGGGAGCTTGGACTTTTTCTCCAACCCGACTTTCCTCTTTTTCGCCAACACCATGAATCCAACCCATGCTCTCCGCACGGCCAAGGCCGGCTGGTTTGCCCTGCTCGCCCTCGCAGCGGCCCTCTTCGCCGCTCCCGGCCTGATTGCCCAAGGTGTCACCACCGCCGGTATCGGCGGTTTTGTCACCGACAAAGCCAATAATCCCGTCTCCGGGGCTTCCGTGACCGTGACCCACCAACCGTCCGGCACGGTGGCGACGACGCTGACCCGCGCAAACGGTCAGTACTCCGTCTCCGGCCTGCGCGTAGGCGGTCCCTACAGCGTGAAGGTCTCTTCCACGACGATCTCCGCTGCGGAAAAGGGCGAAATCTTCCTCGAGCTCGGTGCCAACACCGACATCTCCTTCGTCGTCGCCTCCGACGTCGTCGTGCTCGAGGCCGTGAGCGTATCCGCCGACAAGGACCTGACCTTCGGCACGGGTAAGATGGGTACCGGAAGCAGCTTCGACGAGGACGCGATCTCGAATACCGCGACCGTCCGCAACAGCGTGCAGGATGTGGCCCGCCTCGATTCCCGCATGTTCCTCGGCTCGCTCGACCAGGGCGGCCAGCTCAGCGCCCAGGGTCAGAATTTCCGCTACAACTCGTTCCTCATCGACGGCGTGCAGGCTGGCGATCCCTTCGGCCTGAACTCCAACGGCTTCTCCTCCCTGGCCAGCCCGGTTCCGCTTGAAGCTCTTGAAACGCTGAGCATCCAGCTCTCCCCCTACGACGTCCGCTACGCTGGCTTCACCGGCGCGGTCATCAACGCCGTCATCCGTTCCGGTACCAACAAGTATCGCGGCAGCGTTTACTACCGGATGAGCAACGAAAACCTCCGCGCCAAGAACCCCCTCACCGGCGTGAAGGAAGCCTTCGACGAGAAGAACTTCGGCACGACGTTCAGCGGTCCGATCATCAAGAACACACTCTTCTTCTCGTTCTCCTACGACAAGCTGGAGCGCGAAACCGTCCCGCCGCAGGCGACGTTCGTCCCGGATGCCGCTGGTCTCGCCGCGATCGACTCGATCATCGCCCGCGTGAAGTCGCAGAACTACGACCCAGGCACGCTCTCCGGCCCGAGCACCAACCTGCAGGAGCAGGAAACCTACATCGGCAAGATCGACTGGAATATCTCCCGCGATCACCGCTTGGCCGTCACCTACCGCCGTAACTACGGCCAGAACACGAGCTTCGCCAACTACAGCAGCTCGACGGCCACGTCGCTGAGCAATCACTGGTTCGACCAGCCGCGCAATACGGACAGCTACACCGCGCAGCTCAACAGCCAGTGGACGCCCGACTTCCGCACGGAAGCCACCGTATCGATGACCGACTATGACGGTACGCCCGCCAACCGCGGAACGCCGTTCCCGATGGTCCGCGTCGAAGGCCTGACCGGCCGTCGTCTCGACACCGGCGCCACGATCACCAGCGGCGCGATCATCTTCGGTACCGAGAACAGCCGCCAGCTGAACCGCCTCACCAGCAAGGAAAAGCAGTTCAAGCTCTCCGGCGACTACACCTTCGGCGACCACACCCTCACGGTGGGCGGCGAGCAGATCACCACCGACTACTCGAATGCCTTCGTGCAAAACACGATGGGTAACTACACCTTCGCCTCGCCGGCGACGTTCCTCGCTGGCACCCCGCCGACGAACTTCATCCTCCAGAAGCCCTACCCTGGGTTCTCGATCAATGACGCCATCGCCAACTGGACCTACACGGCTCTGGCCGGCTTTGTGCAGGACACGTGGCGCCCGAACCCGCAGCTGACCGTCATGGCCGGCATGCGTTTCGACCTGCCCGTGGTTGACGAGGCTCCGCCGATCGCACCGGGCTTCGCCACCGCTGGCTTCGTCGACTCCAAGGGCATCCCGATTACCCGCAACAACACCACCAACGACGGCAACCCGACCTACGCTCCGCGCCTCGGCTTCACCTACGAGGTTGAGAGCAAGCGCAAGACCCAGGTGCGCGGCGGCGTCGGCCTCTTCCAAGGCAAGAATCCTGCCGTGTGGCTTTCGAATGCGTTCTCGAACGCTGGTGCGGTCTACAACTACACCGCGGCAGTCGCCGAGCGCCCGCTGATCACGTTCAACCCGAACGCGGCCACGCAGTCCGTCCCCGGCTCCGCCAACCCGCCGCCCAACGTCAACATCACCGACGCCAACTTCCGCCAGCCGGCGCTGTGGAAGAGCAACATCGCGATCGACCACCAGCTGCCCTGGGGTGACACGACGCTCACCGTCGAGTACTACTACCACGACGTCGACGTCGGCCTGAACACCGAGTTCCTCAACTATCGCCAAGCCAACGACGGCGACGGATCCGGCCTCGCTCCCGACGGCCGTCTCCGCTTCGGCTCGGCCGCCAGCATCGTCAGCTCGACCAGCGCTAACATCGCCGGTCGTCGCCGCGTCTCCACCTTCGCCGATGTGCTCTACCTGACGAACACCGACAAGGGCGAGGCCAGCGGTGTCACGATCAGCCTGAGCCGCCCGATGAAGAACAACTGGGCTTGGTCCGCTTCCTGGACGAACGGTAACGCGACCGAGGTCAGCCCGATGACGTCCTCCGTGGCGCTTTCGAACTACTCGAACCGCGCCGTGTTCAATCCGAACGAGAACACCGACTCGGTTTCGAACACGAACATCAAGGACACCGTCGTGCTGTCGATCACGCGTCGCTTCGAGTTCGTCAAGAACGCTCCGACCACCGTGAACCTCAGCTACATCGGCCGCACCGGCCGTCCCTACTCGTGGGTGTTCTACGGCGACGCGAACGGCGACGGTCTGACGTTCAACGACCTGCTTTACGTCCCGACCGGTCCGGATGATTCCCGCGTGGCGTGGGCCGACACGGCTCAGCGCGATGCGTTCTTCCGCTTCGTCGAGACCTCGTCCCTCAAGGACTTCAAGGGCGCAAATCCCCCGCGTAACTCCGAGACCTCCCCGTGGCTGCAGACCGTCGACCTGAAGCTCACCCAGCAGATCCCGCTCTTCAAGTCGGTCCGCGCCGAGGTCTTCGCGAACATCCTGAACTTCGCGAACCTCTTCGACAGCGACTGGGGCATCCAGGAGGAAGTTCCCTTCTCGTACCGCCGCGCCGTCGCCGGTGCGACCCTCAACCCGACCGCGAACAACGGCAAGGGCCAGTGGAACTACGTCTTCAACTCCACCACGCTCAACGGCGTGCCGGTGACGGTCGACGAGACCCCCGTCTCCCGCTGGCAGGCCCAGATCGGCATGCGGATCAAGTTCTGATCCTACGCCACACGTCACTCCCCAAGGCGGCCGCGGCTCACCCCGCGGCCGCCTTTTTTTGCGCCCACCGGCCCCGGACGGCCACACCCAGCCAAGCCGCCACACCGCCGTTCTCACGGGTTGCGTCCGCCCTCAAACGCGGTTTACCTCCGCTCTGACGTCCGCCGCGCATGAACTCCTGTCTCTACGAGTGCCAAGTCATGCACGCCCGATTCACCCCTCGGCGGCACGCTTTCAGCTATCGCATCTTCCTCTTTGCGATCGATCTAGACGAACTCGGCGAACTGGACCGACGCCTGAGCCTCTTCTCCAGCGAGGGCCATGCGCTCTACTCGTTCCGCGACGCCGACTTCCTTCCAACAAACCAACCCGCCGGCGCGCGCCTCAAATCCCGCGTCGAGGCCGTCCTGGTCCGCCATGGAGTCGATCTCTCCGGCGGTCGCGTCGTCCTGATCACCCTGCCCCGCGTCGCCGGGTTCCTCTTCAATCCCGTCTCGTTCTACTTCTGCTTCGATCGCTCCGGCCAGCCGGTCGCCGCAATCCCCGAAGTCACCAACACGTTCCGCGAGATGAAGCCGTTCTTCCTCGGCCCCACCACCCGCGACGAGGCCGGGCGCTTCCACCTCCGGGTCCCCAAGCATTTTTACGTGTCCCCGTTCTCCGACGTGGACGTCGCCTTCGATTTCCTGCTTCCGGTTCCCGGCGACACGATGGCAATCCAGATCGACGACTACATCGGCGAGGAACGGACCCTGACCAGTCGACTGACCGGGACGGCGCGGCCGCTGACGGACTCGCGTCTCGCGTGGTTCACGATTCTCTATCCGCTGATCACGCTCCGCATCATCACCCTCATCCACTGGCACGCCCTGCGCCTCTTCCTGAAGTCCGTCCCCTGGTTCCGCAAGTCCGCCCGCGCCGCGGATCAGCGCGAATTACTCCGTCCCCACTCGTCGATTCTCCAGCCCAAAACGTCCGACGCATGAGCACGGTCGCCTCCTTTCGCGCTCGACCGAGGACTGCCGTGGTTCCGGTGACGCCCTTCGCCCGACTGTCCCAAGGCCAGTCCCGATCCAGCGCCCCCGGCGCGGCACGGCCGGAACCACCTTCACCCGCACTTCAACGGGCAGGATCTCACCGGTTTTCGACCGTCCCTTCACGCCTCGTTCACGGAACCTCGGTTAGTCTGCCGGCGTACCGTATGAGCCGGGCCTTTCCGCCAGTCCGCTCGTTCCGCCCCGACGACTGCGCACCGCACCAGTCCCAAACGCCCTGTCACGCCTCCTCGATTTTCCAGCAAAAGACGTCCGACGCATGAGCGACTCCTCTCCCGTTTCCTCCAGCACCTCCGATGCCTCGGCTTTCAGTCCGCCGGCAAGCCCGTCATTCCACCGGCGGCTCGTGCTTAATTCCTTCGGCGCGATGCCCCGCGGCCGCCTACGGATCGAGCTTCCCGAGTGCGGACACGTCGACTGCGGCAAACCGGGCGAACTCGTCGCCCCCGACCTACCCCTCGGACTCTCCGCTTCCGCGACGCTGCGCGTGCGCCGCGAGAGTTTCTTCCGCCGGTGCGTGCTCGCCGGCGACATCGGCTTCGCGGAGTCATTCATCGACGGCGACTGGGAAACACCGGACCTGCCGTCGGTGCTCGCATGGTTCATACTCAACGTGGAGCACGCTCCCACGCTCTCCGGATCGACCGCCGGACGCGCCCGTGCGTGGGGTCTGAATCTGCTGCGCTTCGCCCATCGCATCGAGCATCTTCTCCAGCCGAACTCGCGCCGCACCGCCCGACGCAACATCGCACGGCACTACGATCTCTCCAACGATTTCTTCGCTCTATTCCTCGACGAATCCATGATGTATTCGTCTGCTCGCTACGCCAAGGACTCCGCCACACTCGCGGACGCGCAGCGCGAGAAAAACGAAGCCCTCTGCCGCAGCCTGCAGCTGTCCCCGTCCGACCATGTGCTCGAGATCGGCACGGGCTGGGGCGGCTGGGCCCTCCACGCCGCCACCCACCACGGCTGCCGTGTCACCTCGCTCACCATCTCCCAGCAGCAGTACGATCTCGCGCGCCGTCGGATCGCCGCCGCCGGACTGGAGTCGCGCATCGAAGTGCGGCTCCAGGACTACCGGGACATTGAGGGACAATTCGACAAGATCGTCTCGATCGAGATGATGGAGGCGATCGGTCACGCCTACCTCCCTGACTTCTGCCGGACGCTGCACGCCCGGCTGCGTCCCGGCGGCCTCATCGCCCTGCAGTTCATCACCTGCCCGGACTCCCGGTATCGCGAATTCCGCCGCGGGGTGGACTTTATCCAGAAGCACATCTTCCCCGGCTCCCTCCTGTTGTCGTTGAACCGCGTCAACGAACTGATGAGCCGCCACGGGGGCTTCGTCCTGCACCACCTCGACGACCTCGCCCACGACTACGCCCGTACTCTCCGGGCTTGGCGCGAGACCTTCCACGCGCGGCTCGACGAGGTCCGCCGCCTCGGCTTCGACGACCGTTTCGTGCGCAAGTGGCACTACTACCTCTGTTACTGCGAATCCGCCTTCGCGATGCGCAACATCTCCGTCGTGCAAACGCTCCATACCCGGCCGAACAACCTCGCGCTGCGCTGACCGCAACACCCACCCCGAGTCTCCCGACCCACGTCACCATGATCATCTTCCTCCGCGTCTTCTTTCTCGTGGTCCTGGCTTCCATGCTCTGGGTGACCAGCTGGGCGTCGCTCGGACAGGCACTCTGGGACTTCATCGGATCGCCCGCTTCCCGCGATCGCTGGTTCATCGCCACGCTGTTTGATGCCTACTGGGGTTTCCTGACCTTCTACGTCTGGGTCGCCTACAAGGAGACGCGGTTCGTCGCTCGGGCGCTGTGGCTCGTCGCGATCCTACTCTTCGGCAACATCGCGATGGCCGTGTACTGCCTGCGCGAGCTGTTCCGAGTTCCGAACGGCGCCCCGCTTTCGTCGGTCCTGCTGCGTCGCACCGCGTGACATCGGTCGCTCCCACTTCCGAGGCCACCCGCGGCGCTACCGCGCAGTCCGCCGAGCCGCGGCGCGGTTTTTGGCGGCGCCGCCTGGGCGATCCGATCATCGGCCTGCTCACGCAGGGCATCACCGCGGACAAGGTCAGTTACACGCTCGCCCTCGGGACCGGCCTCTCGCTCTTCCCCTTTCTCGGTTTCACGAGCCTCCTCAATCTCGTCGTTGGTCTCGCGCTGCGTCTCAACCAGCCGCTCCTCCAGACCCTCAACCAACTCGTCGGGCCAGTCCAGCTGGTGATGATCGTCGTCTACATCCGGATCGGCGAGCGGGTCTGGGGCGCCGAACCGCTGCCGTTCTCGATCGGAGTGCTGGTGCAGACCTTCCGCGACGCGAGCTTCACCGAGTTCCTGCAACGCTTCGGCATGGCCGGCGTGCATGCCTTCACGGCGTGGCTTCTCACCCTTCCGCTCCTCGTCTTCGGCCTGAACTGGCTGCTTCGTCCGCTGATCCGGCGCATCGCCCGCCGGCTCCCCTCCACCCCATTGTCGGCTCCGTCATCCGTCTCATGAGCGTCTGGCTTCTTCTCCTCTCGGCCCTGATCGGCTGCGGCGTCGTGATGACGCTCGTCTTCTGGTTCGCACGTCGCGTGGACAACTACAGCGTGGTCGACGTCGCGTGGGCCTACGCCTTCGCTCCCATCGCCGCCGGTTACGCCGCCTTTGCCGGGGGTTGGCCGATGCGCCGGGTGCTCCTCGCGGCCCTCGCGGTGCTCTGGAGCGTGCGGCTCGGGAGCCACCTCTTCCGCCGGGTCGCCAGCCATCATCCCGAGGAGGACGGGCGCTACCTCGAGATGCGCACGCGGTGGAAGGCGAACTTCGCGTGGGAGATGTTCAAATTCTACCAGATTCAGGCGCTCTCGCTGGTGATCCTGAGCGTGCCGTTCCTCATCCCCAGCCTGAATAGTCGCCCCGAACTGCACCCGCTGGAGGTCGCGGGCGCGCTGCTCTGGTTCATCGCCCTGTGTGGTGAGACCATCGCCGACGCCCAGCTGGCCGCCTTCAAGCGCAACCCGGCCAATCGGGGCGCGGTGTGCGACCGCGGCCTGTGGCGCTACAGCCGTCATCCGAACTACTTTTTCGAGTGGCTGGTCTGGGTCGCTTTCTTCGTCTTCGCCTGCGGCTCGCCCTGGGGATGGATTTCGGTGCTCTGCCCAGCCGTGATGCTGCACCTGCTGCTTCGCGTCACCGGCATCCCACTCACCGAACAGCAGGCACTGCGCTCGCGAGGTGATGCCTACCGCCGCTACCAACAGACCACCTCCGCTTTTTTCCCGTGGTTTCCGCGCCGCCCCGCACCCTGATTCCGCCGGACTTCCTCCTTCTCTCTCCATGATCGACTCCCTGCTCGAGAAAAACCTGCTGCCCGATTGGTTGATTCGCGTCGGCATCCGCCGCCTCCTCGCCCAGCGCATCCGCGAAGAAACCGCCCGGTACGACCGCGCTGCGTACGTCGCCGATCTCAAGTCGCGGCCGCTCGCGGAGGAAACTCGCGCCGCGAATGAGCAACATTACGAGGTGCCGACCGACTTCTACCGACTCTGCCTCGGCCGTCGGCTGAAGTACTCCGGCTGCTTCTACCAAACCGGCGCAGAGTCCCTCAACGAGGCCGAGGAGGTCATGCTCGCCCTCTACGTCGAGCGCGCCCGTCTCGAGGACGGCCAGACGATCCTGGAACTCGGCTGCGGCTGGGGCTCGCTCTCCCTGTACCTCGCGGAGCGCTTCCCGCACTCCCGCATCACCGGGGTCTCGAACTCCCGGACCCAGAAGGAGTACATCGACGGCGAGGCCAAGCGCCGCGGACTCAGCAACCTTCAGATCATCACCTGCGACATGAATGCCTTCGACCTGCCCGGCGCGCAGTTCGACCGCGTCGTGTCCGTGGAGATGTTCGAGCACATGAAGAACTACCAGCGGCTCCTCGCGAACGTCGCCCGCTGGCTCAAGCCCGACGGCCTGCTCTTCGTCCACATCTTCACGCATCACCAACTCAGCTATCACTTTGTCCCGCGCGACGCGACGGACTGGATGGCGAGGTACTTCTTCACCGGTGGCCAAATGCCCGCGCACGATCTGCTCCCCGCCTTCGACGAGCACCTCCAGCTCGTCCAGGACTGGAAGGTCAACGGTCGCCACTACCAGCAGACCGCCGAACACTGGCTCCAGAATATGGACCGCCACCGGGCCGAGATCCTTCCGTTGTTCGAGAAAACCTACGGCAAGGCCGCCGTCACCCGCTGGTGGGTCTACTGGCGAGTCTTCTACATGGCCTGCGCCGAGTTGTGGGGCTACCGCAACGGCGAGGAGTGGCTCGTCAGCCACTATTTGTTCCGGCGCCGGACGTGACCGCCGCGCGAACATCCGACCGTCCCCGTTCTTCACCATGAATCCGCGCAACATCCAGCGGTCGTTCCGTCAGGCGGTCGCGGGGATGCTGCTCCTGCTCGCCCTCCCCGGTCACGCGACGTCCGCCCCCTCGGTCGAGGATCTGATCCGTCAGGGGATCGAGGCCGAACGCCGACTCGATCCGGCCGCCGCGCTGCCCCTCTTCCTCGCCGCCGACGCGGCCAAGCCGGGCGATGCTGTCATTCTTCAGAAGATCTCCCGCCAATACTCCGACCAGTCGTTCCTGCTCTCCGATCCGACGGAGAAGCGCCGACTCGCCGAAACGGCGCTCTCGTACGCCGAGCGCGCCTACGCCGTCGATCCCACCAACGCCGAGGTCGCTCTGTCCATCGCCATCTGCCACGGCAATCTTGGGCTCTACGGCGACACGGAAGCCAAGGTGCGCCACTCGCGCCAAATTCACCAGTACGCCGAGGAGGCGCTGCGACTCAATCCCGACTACGACTGGGCTCACCATGTCCTCGGGCGCTGGCACTACGAGGTGGCGAAGCTGGGCATGACCCGACGTTTCCTCGTGCAACTGTTCTTCGGCGGGCTGCCCAAGGCTTCGCTCGCCGAGGCCGTGCGCCATCTCGAACGCGCGGTCGCTCTGGCACCAGACACGGTCGGCCACCAGGTCGAGCTGGCCTTCGTCTACCGGTCGGCCGGACGCATCGAAGAGGCCCGCGCCGCCTTCACCCGCGGCCTCGCCCTTCCGGAACGAGAGGTGCACGACGCGCTTTCGAAGCGCCGTGCGACCGAGGCTTTGGCCGCCCTGCCGGCCGCGCCCGCCCGCTGAGGATTCAGGGACGAGACGCGGCGGAAACGCCGGCGCGCGCAGGAGGGAACGGCGCCAGGGGCGACGCTCCCTCCCGCGAGGATCAGCGCAGGAAGGCTTCGTGCAGACCGCCGTCCACCGGAATGATCTGCCCGGTGGTCTTCGAAAGCCGCCCCGTCACGAGCAACAAGTAGGCTTCGGCCTGGTCGGCCGGCGTGATCGGGGACTTCGTCAGCGTGCGGTCCGCGTAGAACTGAGCCAGCTTCTGGACGAGTGAGTCGGTCGACTCGTCCTCCGCGAAGGCGATGTTGTACTTGGTCAGCGAGCTGATCACGCGCTCGCGCGGGAACATCGTCGAGCCCTTCACCACCGTCGCCGGCGCCACGGCATTCACCCGCACCAACGGGGCGAGCTCGATCGCCAGCTCGCGCACGACGTGGTTCGCCGCCGCCTTCGAGGCATCGTAGGCGATCGACCCACGCTTCGCCACGACGGCGTTCGCCGAGGTCGTCAGCACGAGGCTGCCACTGAGCCCTTGTTCGCGCCACGTGTTCGCCGCCTCGTCACCCACCAGGTAGCTGCCCGTGACATTGATCGCGAAGGTCGCGGCCCACTTGTCGTCGGGGATGTGACCGGTCCGGTCGGACGGGAAGAAGATGCCCGCAGTGACGCAGATCGCGTCGAAGCCACCATAAGCGAGTGCCACCTGATCGAGCATGCGACGAATGCTGGCCCGGTCGGTGATGTTCGCGGCCAAGCCGACGGCCGGACCGCAGCCGGAAACACCACTGCCCGCCACCCCGATGCCGAGGCCGAGCCGGTCCGTGATCTCCTTCGCGGTGGCCTGCGCCGCCGCCTCGTTCAGGTCGACCGCGACAATGTGAGCGCCCTCCCGGGAGAGTCGCAGCGCCGTCTCGCGACCGATGCCCGAGCCAGCGCCGACCACGACGGCGACCTGCCGCGCCAATTCCTTCTCCGCCGGCATGCGCTTCAGCTTCGCCTCCTCAAGCAGCCAGTACTCGATGTCGAACGCCTCCTGCTGCGGCAGAGCGATGTAGCGGTCAATCGCCTCCGCCCCACGCATCACCTCGACGGCGCAGTTGTAGAATTCAGCCGTGACGCGCGATTCCGACTTATCCTTACCCCACGCAATCATGCCGAGGCCGGGAATCAGCACGACCGTCGGGTTCGGGTCACGCATCGCGGGGGAATTCGGACGACGGCACGCCTCGTAATAAGCGGCATAGTCCTTGCGGTACTGGGTGATGCCCGCCGCCAACTTCGTCTTGAGCGCGGCGAGATCCTCCGCCTGCGGATTCCAGTCCACGTACAGCGGCTTGATCTTGGTCCGCAAGAAATGATCCGGGCACGAGGTACCCAACGCGGCCAGACGCGCGGCATCCTTTGAATTCACGAAACGGAGGATGCGTTCGTCATCTTGGATCGTGCCGATGAAGCGCCGCTGCGCTGAAACCTGGCCGCGCAACCACGGCAGGATCCCGGCGAACGCCGCGCGACGCGGCTCTTCCGCCAACGTGTGGTACTTCGCACCACCGAACACCGTCGCATCGCCGCCCTTCGCTTGGTACTTCTTCTCGATGTACTGGGCCGCCTGCTCGATCAGGTCCAGCGTGCGGATGTAGCAGACCTTCTCGTCATCATCCCAGGAGATGAAGCCATGCTGCCCCATCATGATCGCCTTGATCGCCGGCTGCTTGCGCGCGATTTCCTGCATCGCAAGGCCCAGCTCGAAGCCAGGGCGCATCCACGGCACGTAGGCCATCGCACCGCCAAAGATCTCCTTCGTCAGCTCCTCACAGCGCGCGGATGCCGCGATCGAGATGATCGCGTTCGGGTGCATGTGATCCACATGCCGCCCCGGCAGAAACGAGTGCAGCGGCGTGTCGATCGACGAAGCCCGCGGATTCAGGTTGAACGTGGTGTGCGCGTACATCGCCACCATGTCGTCCTCCGCCGGTGACTTCAGTCCCTTGTCCGCGCGGGACCCATACAACGCCTGCATCGCGATCAACTTTCCCTGATAGAGCGAGGAGAAGTTCTCCCGCGTGCTCGTGCGCAGATCGCCGCCCGAACCCTTCACCCAAAGGACTTCCACCGTCTGACCCGTCAGCGGATCCTTCTCCGGCAGCTTGGACGACGTGTTGCCGCCGCCGGTGTTCGTGATGCGCTGGTCGCTGCCGAGCAGGTTGGAGCGGTAGATCAAGCGACCGACCGGATCGAGGGACGCCGCCTTGGCGTCGTCCCAGAGATAGTTGACGTAGGAATAGGTCTTCATGGGAGAAAGCCGCATCGGGCAGCGAAATCGCCCCCGAAGCGAGACGGGTCAGATTAGATGGTAGATTCTGCGAGAATCCGATCACATTCTCTCAATCGAACTTAACCACATCACCGGTATAGCTTTACGATTCCTACTGAGGCCCGAGTTGCACCCCACGGGAGCACTCGGCGCGCGCGGTCGCTCAGCGCTCCCGCGGGATGAGCAGGCCCAGCCCGCGCATCGTCGCGTCGGTCACCGGTCGGTACTGCCAGCGCCCGGACCAGTCGCGATGCATGAGACGATCGAGTCGGTCCGCTCCTCCCGATACCGCCACGCTCCGGCGCAACGGCGTGCCCGTCGCGCGCAGCAGCGGTAACCGTTCCGCACTGGCGGCGGTCAATCCTTCGATGATCGCGGACAGGAGATCCACTCGCGTGGTCGCGAGGGTCAGTCCGGTGAACGCCCCCTGACGCTGCTCGACACTCGTGCGCTCGCCCGCCAGGTACGGCTCGAAGCGCACGGAACAGCCCGGCCGCGGGCCTCGGCGGCTCAGGATCCTCAGCTCGCGCTGAAACTCTTCCAGCGAAAGTTCGGGGAAGAACTGCTCGCGCGCCCAGTAGAGCGCCGACGCCATCGCCGCGAGCGTGCTCACCTGCAGCCACTTCCGGCCGACCCCAAGAGCCCGGGTCAGGAGACGGGGATGAGGCCGGGGGCGGTCCGTGCACAGCGCAAGGACATCGGTCGACCCAACGACGTTGAAGAGCTGACCCACCCGCGCCCCGGTCAACAGCATCCCCGCGCTGCCGTCCATCAGGCCAGTCAGCATCGGTAATCCCGCCGGCAGGCCAAGCCGCCGAGCCGCTTCCTGAGTCAGGCCGCCACCAACCACGTCAGCGTCCACTACTTCAGGTAACAGTTTCTCCGACACACCGAGGTTGGCACAGAGTTCATCACTCCAGCCGTCGAGCGTCAGCGTGCGATAGAGTCCGGTGAAGGATGCGTTCGATGGGTCGGTGACCCGGGCCCCAGTGAGGCGCCGATGTAGGAAGGTGTTGAGGTGTCCAACGAGGTCCGCACGCCGCAGCGCACTCGGCTGGTGCTTCCGGAACCAGGCCCAGGTGGTCGAACTGATCCCGCCGGGGAAGGGCCGACACCCACAGAGCGCGAGGTGACGGTCTGCACCGATCCGTTCCTCGAGCACCCGGGCTTCGGCCACGCTGCGCCGATCCTGATGGGTGACGATCGGGGTCAGCGCTTTTCCGTCTCGATCGAGCGCCACCCATGCTGGGCACATGGTCGCGAGAGCGATTGCATCCACCGCACGAGCCCGGCTGCCCAGGCCGCGAATCGCCGTGGCCACGGCGGCGAGCAGGACTTCAGGATCCACCTCCGCTCGGGCGCCCTCATGCCGCGTGCGGAAAAATGCGCGCGGCGACTCCGCGAGCACCCGGCGTCCATCCAGGAGCCCGGCAATCACCGAGGAGGATCCAATATCGAGTCCGAGGACTGCGGCCATGCCCTCACTCTGGCAGTGGGTCGGACGCTGGCAATCTCTCCGGTGCCACGCCGAGGCCCGAGGCCGCTGGCCTCAGTCAGGCCGATCTTCGCCTCGGGCTGCTTACCCGAGCGCGTCGGCGGTCAGAGATCACCCGCCTGCGGCCGCAGGACGATTTCCTCGACCACGGTCCGACGCGTCAGGCGGTAGACGTCGACGAAGGCCCGGGCAACATCCTCCGCCGGCATCAGTCGTTCCTCGGGAAATCCACTCCCCTCCCAGGCCGGCGAAAGCGTCGCGCCCGGGTAAACCGTGCAGACCCTAACGCCTTTGTCCCGCAGTTCCGCGCGCATCACCTTGGATAGGCCGGTCACCCCGAACTTCGCCGCGCAGTAGCCAGCGCTGGTGGGGTAAGCGGAAAGGCCGGCGATCGAGCTCATGTTGAAGATGTCGCCGCAGCCGCGCCGCACCATGGCCGGCGCGAAGGCGCGCGTGACGAGAAAGACGCTGCGGAGATTCGTCGCGATCATCGCGTCGAAGTCCGCCACGGAGGTCTCGAGGAGCCGACCGGGCCGGAAGCTGCCGGCGTTGTTCACGAGCACATCAACGCCACCCCAGACGGCCTGCACCTCCGCCGCGACCCGGGCGACGTCGGATTCGGAGCTCACATCGCCGACGAACGCGCGTGCCGCCACGCCGCGAGCCACACACTCCCGCGCGACCGCAGCCAACTTTTTCTCCTGCCGCGCGACCAGCGCCAGGCGGACGCCCGGGATCGCGTCCGCGAAGGCGCGCGCGATCGCTGCGCCAATGCCTTGGGACGCACCGGTGACCAGCACGACCGGCCCAGGGGCGGCACCTTCCTTGCCGCGGCCGCTCACGGTCTTCGTGCCGGTGCGATACGCGGCCTTGCGGGGCTTGGCGATTTCGCGCTGGGAGCGAGCCCGGGCGACAGCGACGGTCGTGGAGGCGTTGGATAAGGTCCGCGGCATGGTGAAACCAGAGGAGGAAGAAAGTCGTGCCGAGCGCGCACTCAGCAGACCAGCGACGCGAAGTCGGTAAAGTCCGCCCGGAAACCGCCGCGCACACCCTTGCAGATGACGCTCACCGCGTCGTGGGAGTGCAACGACTCGAGGTGGGAGCACGCGACCTGGAAGTCGGCGATCCGCGAATCGCGGTTCAATTCGGCGAAAAGCAGACGCGCCGCGTCCTCGACGAACTTGATGTGGGCGCCGTTGAGCTCGGCGAAGGCCTGCTCGTCCTCGCGCTTCACCATCACCTGCGTCTCGGTCTTGAGCGCCTTGAGGCAGTGCGCATGCAGATCCTCGACCCGAAGCTTCGCTCCCTCGGCCACCTCGACCTTCACGCGGGCCTTGGAGCGCTGATTGTGCGGGATCGCGTAGGCGCCGCGGACATCACGCGCATGCTCAGAAAGCTCCGCGCTGCACGGGCAGGAACTGGAGTAGACGAAATCGAACTCGATGAACCGTCGGAAGTGCCCGGATCCGTCGATCGTGCCCTCGAAGACCACCTGATAGTATTGGTAACCCTCCAAGCCGCTGCGCAGCGAAGGCTGCACGAGCGGGTAAGAGAATCCGAGACGAAGACGGGCCGCGAGTGACTCCACCTGGTGCTGGTACTTGCGCAGCACCTGACGGAGCTTCTCAGGCGAGAAGACCTCGTCGCGATGCTCGTAGAACGCCCGCACGATGCGGCTCATGTTGATGCCCTTCAGCGTTGCCTCGAGCGAGACCGTGCCAGTGATCGCTGTCTCCAGCGTCAGGGTCTCGCCGGTCTTCGTGCGGTACCGCAGCGGTAGCCGGAAATTGGAGACGCCCACCTGCTGGATCGGCACTGCGGCGCCCTGGATGGCGCCCTCGGCCTCCATCATGTCGGGCAATTCGCTCTGGTACTCCGGCGTCATGCGGAAATCCGCGTCATACCGGCGCGCGATCACGGGCGGCGTGCCGCCGGGACCGTGATGCAGGTACATCCGTTTCGCTTTCCGTGGGGACTTGGTCTTCATAGTCGTTTTTTCGTTGGGCTGGCCGCGACGACGGTTGGGGACGATAACAACCGTTGCCGCCTGGGCGTGGGCCCGGGAGGATCAGCGCGGATCGGGTCCGCGGTACTCGGCGTAATTGCGGGGGGTCTCGTACAGCCGGATGGCATGCAGCCGGCCCGGACGGATCCGGGGCTCGAGCTGTCGCCAGAAGGCGATGACGAGATTTTCGGTCGACGGGATGATGCCCTTGAGAAAGGGCACCTGCGTGTTGAGATTACGATGGTCGCAGGCCCTCACGATCACCCGTTCGAGGATGCCCTTGAGGCGCCCGAGATCGATGACGTAGCCGGTCTCGGGATCGGGCGAGCCAGACACCGTGACCTCCAGCACATAGTTGTGCCCGTGACCGTCGACATTGTTGCACGGCCCAAAGGCCCGCTCGTTCCATTGCCGACTGCGGGCCGGATTGTGCAGGCGATGCGCCGCGTTGAAGTGCACCTGACGCGTCACGAGCACCGTTTCCCGCGCGCTCGGCGCGGAGGACGGTGAGGGAGCGGGACGTGACCGGACTCGAGGCATGAAGGGACAACCATGCCCTGAAACCGGCCGGGGTCAACTCCTCGCGCCCGCCGGTTCACGCTTGCGGCTCCGGCGCGGCGACCCCGAACATGGCTTTATGGCGATGCGGATCCGGATTCTCGGCAGCGGCAGCTCAGGCAACTGCGCCCTGCTGCAGACCGAGCAGGCGCGCGTGCTGATCGACGTGGGATTCTCGCCGCGACGGACGCGCGAGTTGCTCGCCGAGGAGAACCTCAAGCCCGAGGAAATCGACGCCGTTTTCCTCACCCACGAGCATGGCGACCACGCGGCCGGCATCGCCAGCTTTGCCCGCGCTCCGCAGGTCGCCCTCTTCGCCAACGCAGCCACCGCCCGCGCCGTGCAAGACCGCGTCGAACACCCACTGGCGTGGAAGCTCTTCGAAACCGGCTCCCGGTTCCGCTTCCGCGATCTGGAGATCGATGCCTTCGCGGTGCCACACGACGCGCACGATCCGGTCGGCTTCCGCTTCAGCACCGGATTCGACGGTGACCTCCTCACCCCTCGTCGCTCCCTCGCGTGGCTCACCGACCTCGGGCATGTCCCGCAACACGTGCGAGAGCGGTTGCGCGACTGCGACGCCGTGGTGGTCGAGTCCAACCACTGCCCCACGCTCCTGCAGGCCGATCACCGTCGCCCTTGGTCAACGAAGCAGCGCATCAGCGGCCGTCACGGCCACCTCTCGAACGAGGCCGCCCGTGAACTGCTCGCTTCCATCGCCAGCCCCCGCTGGCGCCGCATCGTGCTCACGCATCTGTCGCGCGACTGCAACAGCCTCGATGCGGTCGAGCGCATGCTCGCCACGCTGCGTCCCCAGCTCGCCTGCGAATTCACCGTCGTCGCCCCCGGAGGCAATACTCCCTTCTGGGATCTCGCCTGAAGCCCGCGCGCCCCGCCTACCCGCACGCGTGCGCGCGGAGCTGCGTCAAGGGCACGATTTCAAGCGTGCGCTGGTGCGTCGCCGCCAGCACCACCGGTGCCGCCACACCCGACTCGACGGCATCACGCCAGCGCGAAGCGCAGACGCACCAGCGGTCGCCGGGGCGCAGGCCAGGGAAGTCGTACTCGGGGCGCGGCGTCGTCAGATCGTTGCCCGCCTCCGCCTGCCACCGCAGAAAGTCCTCGCTGACCTCCACGCACACCGTGTGGCAACCGTGATCCTCCGCGCAGGTCTGGCAGTGTCCGTCACGGAAAAAACCCGTCAGCGGCCGGGTGCTGCACACCCGAAGCTCACTTCCCAAGACGTTGATCGCGGGTTCCGGTTCCATGCGACGACCCTAACCCGCGCCATCTCGCGACGCAACCTCGCCCCGCTTCCGCCTCGTTTTCGCGCTTCCGTCCTGCGGACTCTCCGCCCAGCTTCGGGAGTCCATGGAGCTGACCAAACACTGGGCCTTCACTCTCGATGACTACGTGATCGATCTCGCGTGGTCCCACGACGGCCTGCAGCTCGCTGCCGCATCTTCCGCCGGCCCGATCGCGCTCCGCGCGACGCATGATGGCTCCGCCCTGCATACTTTGACCGGACACGAGGAGGGCACCAATACCCTCGCCTGGCATCCCCGCCGCCGCCTGCTCGCCTCCGGCGGCCAAGATGGTGCGGCAAAGTTCTGGGACACCGACGCCGGACAACACACCGCCACCGCCGCGCTCGGCGACGCTTGGGTCGATCATTTGGCCTGGCGGCCCAGCCCCACGGCCGATTCGACCAGTACGTCCTGGCTCGCCGCCGCCGCCGGGCGCAGCATCACCGCGGTCCTGCCCGATGGCACGGTGCGCCACCGCTTTGCCGACGCTCCCAAGACAGTCAGCGCCCTCGCCTGGCATCCCAGCGGCACCTTGCTCGCCTGCGCGTCATTCGGCGGGGTTCAGCTTTGGAATGGCGACGATTTCAGCGCGCATCGAACTTATGCCTACACGAACGGGATCCATGCGCTGACGTGGTCACCCGACGGCCGCTGGCTCGTCTCCGGCAACCAGGATCCCAGCGTGCATCTCTGGCTTCCGGCCGAGGACGATGAGCTGCACATGAGCGGATACGAGGGCAAGGTCCGCGAGTTGTCCTTTGATCGGACCAGTCGCTGGCTCGCCACCGGGGGCGGCCAGGACGCCTGCGTCTGGGACTGCTCAGGCAAGGGACCCGAGGGACGCGAACCCGCGATGCTACCCCACGATGCCAAGGTCTGCGCCGTCGCCTTCCAACACTCGCACGGGCTGCTCGCCACCGCCGCGGAAGACGGCAGCCTGCTGCTCTGGAGTCCGGAACGCGCCCAACCCCTGCGCGCCACCGTCCGCCTGCCGTCCGCCGCCACGCGCCTCGCGTGGTCCCCCGACGATCAACTGCTGGCCGTCGGCTCGGCCAAGGGTCCCGTGTACGTGTTGAAGTGCGGCTCGTAGACCGCCCTCCGCGGCATGCATCGATTTGTTTCCGCCGATTCGCCGCCCGCCGATCCGTCGATCGCGGCGGCCGAAACCGCGGCACTCAAGCGGTGGACCAGCGACTTCCTCAAGCTGGGTGCGGACGCCGTGATTTCGGTGCTGACCACCGCCTGCGTTGACCCGGGTTGTCCCGTCGTCGAGACCACCGTGCTCGTGCAAGCGCCGGGGGCCACCGCGAGGGCATGGCGTTTTCAGCGATCTCGCGTGGCCGTGAATCGCGTGATCCTTGAGCAGGTGCTCGCCACGCCCAGCTTCACCCCCGCAGCGCGAGCATCAGCCGCCTCGACGGAGATCGCAGCGCCCTCCGGTGCAAACGCGCTGCCGCCTCCGAAGGGTGCGTGAGGTGACGGCGCGGCGCGAGCAGGACGCCGACGCAACCCTGCCTCCTCCGTCGTCAGGCCAACGCCGCAGCCAACGCCGCGCGCAGCGCCATCTCATCCAAGCCCGCACCGATGAACACGAGTTCCTGCCGCCGATCTCCGTGCGGCTCCTCCCACAGGGCCTGAATCAGGCCGGGACGGTCCTCGCGCCGCGCACGGCCATTCTCGATCAGCGCCGCCCACCAGTAATTCAGAGTTTCCAAGCGGACATCATCACCCGCGATCGAGAGGAAAATCATCTCATCCGGCTGTTCCGCCAGCCAGACGAAGCCTTTCGCCCGCACGAGCGCAGGACGAGCCGACTCCAGCGCCGCCAGCAACCGCTCCCGGCGGAAGGGTCGACGCGCCTGAAAAACGCCGCTGCGCAGTCCATAGCGGCGCTCATGCAAAGGCTCCGTCGGACCGGCCGCCGGACGCACCACCGCGGCGCGGGGCGAGGACGCAGCTGCCGACGCCGGAATCGGTGCCAAGGCGTTCAGCGCCCGAATCCACGCCGCGCCTCCCAGCGTTTCCCGCTCGGAAAAGCGTATCGGATCAATCACTACTTCACGCGGGACCTGACCCTGCTCGGCCGCGATGATGTCCGCGCGCGGATTCAATCCCGCGATCGCCGCCTCGAGGATGGCCCGCTCCTCTACGGTAACGCGATCGCACTTGTTCAGCACCACGAGGTCGGTCGTCTCGACCTGCTCGATCAGGAGCTCGATCAAAGGTCGCGGCGCAGCCGCTGCCACGGAATGCGCCGAAGGCAGTGGGCCCGAGCGCAGCGGACCCGCCTCCCGCCAGAGGCGGAGGAACGCGCCCGCGTCCACGACCGTGACTAACGCGGCCAGACGCGCGACGTCGCCCGGAGAGCGACCGAAGGGGTTGCGCTGGGTAAAGAGACGCGCGATCTCCTTCGGCTCCGCGACTCCGGTGGTTTCCACCACGATGCGGTCGTAAGGACGGCCTCCGGGTCCACCCGCGCGCCCAGTCAGCGCCAACTGGATCAGGGACTCCGCCAGATCATCCTTGCTCGAGCAGCACACGCAGCCATTGCCGAGCTCAACGACCGGCGGCGCCTCCACGCCCGACAGCGCCTCTACGCGCACCGCCACCTGCCGCGCATCCACGTTCACCGCCGCCACGTCGTTCACGACCAGCGCCCAGCGCTCTCCCTCGGTCTGACCCAGGAGATGGTTGAGCAGCGTCGTCTTTCCCGCCCCGAGAAAGCCGCACAGAATCGTGACCGGCGGTCGAGGATCGGAATGCATGGCGGTGCGTGAACCCTCCAACGCCGCGGCGGCACTCAGCCGCCCGCAAAAACCGGCCGGAAACCCGCCGCCGCCAACACCTCGGCCACCGCCTCGCGCTGGTCGCCCTGAATCTCAATCCGGCCTTCCTTGACCGTCCCGCCCGTACCGCAGCGCTTCTGCATGCGACGCGCGAGGTCTTCCTTCTCCGCCAAGCCAATGCCCGTGAATCCCTGCACCACCGTCACCGTCTTCCCTCCCCGACCGGCCGTGCTGCGGAGAATGTCGACGCGGCCACGGCTCTTCCCCGACTCTTCCCGCAGACCCTTCGCGGGTACCGCGGCTGCGGACGGGGACGAAGTGCCCGCACCCGGTTGAGCAGGCGAAACGCCACCCGACGGCACCACCAGCTTGTCGAAGGGGTTTTGCGACAGTGAGCTGCCGCCATCCGTGGAAAGCTTTCCTTTTGTCATTGGGCTGCAGAACGACGCGGAGCGCAGGAGCCGACCGGAATCCCCGAATCTCCTCCCAGCCAGGCCAATGCCTTGGCATAGCTCCGGCCCTCCAAATAGTGAATCAGTTGCGGATGGAGTTTACCGCGCCCCGCCTCCAGCTGGGAGTCAAGCTCCTCCAGCCCACGGAGAATCAACGCAGCATCAGAACGATTAATGCCATCAAGCAATCGAATTAGAGTCTCTTTGATCTGCGTCTCCATGGGGGGATGGTTTTCTTCTAATGACGAACTCTAATGAGTGTAAGCGAGCTTTCAATCAGGCGGTAAGGGCGGCGCACGACTTGCCAGCCGCCCGGGGAACGCCAACGTCAACGGAGTCCATGTTTCAAGGGCTTACGGCAGTCACCCGTGAGTACCGATGAGACCGGACCCGTCAACCCTCCTTCCCGTCCATGAACTCCCTCTCCCTGCCCACCCGGGCCAATGCCGACGTCATCGACGCGGCCTATGCTGCCTGGCTGCAGGATCCTCAATCCGTCGATGCCACGTGGAACGCCTTTTTCCATGGGTTCTCCCTCGCGGCCGGCGCCACTCCATCCGCCGCAGGCAAGGCCGGCTCCGCATCCGCCGGTTCCGCACCGGGGCTCGCCTCGGCCGATGACGCGCTCAAGCAATCCCAAGTCGACAGCCTGATCTACCATTACCGTTCGATCGGTCACGTCGACGCGCACCTCGACCCGCTCTCCGCTCCGCCCGAGCCGTCGCCGCGCCTCGCCCTGAAGGAGTTCGGGCTGCGCGAGGCGGACCTCGATCGCTCCTTCGATGCCGGGCACTACCTGAATGGGGGTCGCATCACCTTGCGGGAATTGGTCTCCAGCCTGCGCCAGACCTACTGCGGACGCATCGGCGTCGAGTACACTCACATTCAAGACACCGAGGTGCGACGCTGGCTGCAGAATCGGATGGAGCCGAACCGGAACCAGCCTTCCTTCTCCAAGGACCAGAAGACGCGCATCCTGCGCCGCCTGCACAAGGCCGAGCTGTTCGAGCGCTTTCTGCACACCAAGTACGTGGGTCAGAAGCGATTCTCGCTCGAGGGTGGAGAGACGTTCATCGCCGCGCTCGACTCGATCGTCGAGGGCTCGCCCGCCCTCGGGGTCGAGGAAATCGTCATGGGCATGGCCCACCGCGGCCGACTCAACGTCCTGACGTCGATCCTGCGCAAGCCGTTTGAGATCCTGTTCGAACAGTTCTCCGAGAACTACATCCCCGAGACGGTCGCTGGAGACGGTGATGTGAAGTACCATCTCGGATACGAGTCCGTCCTCGATACCGCTTCCGGCGCGAAGGTCGAGGTCCGGCTCGCCGCCAACCCGTCGCACCTGGAAATCGTCAACCCGGTCGTCGAGGGCAAGGCCCGCGCCCGCCAACGGATCCGCGGTGACGCCGAGCGGCGACGCGTGCTCCCGCTGCTCGTGCACGGCGACGCCGCCTTCGCGGGCCAGGGCGTGGTCGCGGAGACGCTCAACTTCTCGCAGCTCCCCGGCTACGCCACCGGTGGCACGCTGCACATCGTGATCAACAACCAGATCGGCTTCACCACGCTGCCGAGCGATGCGCGTTCCACGCACTATTGCACGGACGTGGCCAAGATGATTGAGGCGCCGATCTTTCACGTGAACGGCGACGATCCCGAGGCCGTCTGCATGGTCGCGCTGCTCGCCCTCGAGTTCCGCGTGAAGTTCCGCCGGGATGTCGTGATCGACATGGTGTGCTTCCGCCGCCACGGCCACAACGAGGCCGACGAACCCGCGTTCACCCAGCCGGTCCTCTACCGCAAGATCGCCTCCCACCCGCTCGTCTCGACGCTCTACACCGAGAAGTTGATTCGCGAGGGCAGCCTGACGCCGGCCGAATGCGACGCGATCAAGGCGGAATACCTCGCTGCGCTGGAGGCCCACCTCGAGAAGGCCAAGAAGCGCGAAGCCGAGAAGAGCGCCCGCCGCAAGGCAAAGGCCTCCGACCCGCAGGCCCGGTTCGCCGGTTCCAACGCCGTCTTCCAGCCCGCCTACTCACACGCCCCGGTCCCGACCGGCGTTCCTCTGGAACTCGTGACGAAGGCGATCACCGGACTCACCACCCTGCCCGAGGGCTTCAAGGTCAACCCGAAGATCCGCCGGTTGCTCGACGGGCGCATCCAGGCACTGCGCGACGGCGGGCCGGTCGACTGGTCCCTCGGTGAGGCCCTCGCCCACGCGACGCTGCTGCTCGAGGGCACGCCCGTGCGCCTGAGCGGACAGGACTGCGAACGCGGGACGTTCAGCCATCGGCACGCCGTGCTGCACGACTACGAGACGCGCGCGCGTTACACGCCGCTGAACAACCTCGATCCCGCGAAGCAGGCCCGCTTCTGCGTCTACAATTCTCTGCTGTCCGAGGCGGCCGTGCTCGGTTTCGACTACGGCTACTCGCTCGACTATCCGCAGATGCTGATCATGTGGGAAGCGCAGTTCGGCGATTTCGCCAACGGAGCCCAAGTCGTCATCGACCAGTTCCTCGTCAGCGGCGAATCGAAGTGGCAGCGCACTTCGGGCATCGTCCTGCTGCTGCCCCACGGCTACGAGGGTCAGGGGCCGGAGCATTCGTCAGCCCGACTCGAACGCTTCCTCCAGCTCTGCGCCGAGGACAACCTCCAAGTCGCGAACGTCACGACGCCGGCGAACTTCTTCCACCTGCTGCGGCGCCAGATGAAGCGCGACTTCCGCAAGCCGCTGGTCGTGATGTCGCCGAAGTCTCTCCTGCGCCACCCGGCTGCGGTCTCGCGACTCGATGAGTTCACCACCGGCTCCTTCCAGGAAATCCTCGAGGATCCAGCCGCGCCGCGCGAAGCGAAGCGTGTGCTGCTGTGCTCGGGCAAGGTGTACTACGACCTGATCGATTACCGCGAGAAGCAGGGTATCACCGACACCGCGATCATCCGCATCGAGCAGCTCTACCCGCTGCACGCCGAGCGTCTCCAGACGATCGCGGCGCGTCACGCCAAGAGCCGCGTGGTCTGGGTGCAGGAGGAGCCGCAGAACATGGGTGCCTGGTCGCATCTCGCCCCACAGCTCGAAACGCTCTTCGGGCGCAAGCCGGCCTACGCCGGCCGCGACGGCGCCGCCTCCCCCGCCGTCGGCGCACTCGCCATGCACCGCCTCGAGCTCGCTGATCTGCTCAAGTCCGCCTTCACCGTCTAACCGTCCGCTCCGTCCACCTTTTCCTCACCGTCATGGCTCTCATCGAAGTCAAGATCCCGCCGCTGGGCGAATCCATCAGTTCCGGCATCCTCGCCAAGTGGCACGTCGCCGATGGCGACACGGTCCGAAAGGACCAGCCGCTCTTCGAGCTGGAGACGGACAAGATCACGTCCGAAGGCACCGCCGAGGTCGCCGGCCGCATCTCGCTGCGCGTCACGCCCGGCACCGAGGTGAAGATCGGTCAGGTCGTCGCCACCCTCGACACCGCGGTTTCAGCCAGCGCTCCCGCCGCACGCACCGCTCCGGCTTCGACCCCGGCCGCGGCGAGCGCCGCCGCACCCAAGGCGCCCACCGCCCCGCTGTCCCCCGCCGCCCGGCGCGTGGCGGAGGAGACCGGAGTCGACCCCGCTTCCATCCCGGGCTCCGGGAAGGGCGGCCGCGTCACCAAGGGCGACCTGCTGG
>JACCDT010543401.1_pt1 | contig 101133 bp, 87 predicted proteins | sample 7446291 | NCBI WGS metagenome assembly JACCDT01 (sample SAMN15323446, study PRJNA562643) | freshwater metagenome | isolation source: river surface water | place: USA:Blue River Watershed | collected 2017-08-17 | reverse complement strand
TGTCCTCAAACTTCCTGGATGTGCCCCTTCTTTCTAAGGAATTCCTGGAACGGATTCTACGGCAAACCGCGCTTCCAACAGATCCTCCCTCATCTCCTTCACAAAAAGCGCAACCATCGCAGCCACAACAGGCCCCACCCCAAAAACGGTGCCCTGTATGCCGTCACAAACTCCAACTCGCCGATATGGCCTGTCGGTGTGGAATTCGTCATTGCGCCAGCCATCGCCTACCTGAGACCCATTCATGTACATTTGACCACAAGGCGCATGATCGGAAGGTGTTGGAAGCCCAGGTTGTCCGTTGCGTAGCCGATAAACTCAAGGAGGATCGTATCTGAGAGGATGATTGTATAGTATATATGGTGTCATTGGTCATAGTATAATTGTATTGTTTGAATCATCTTATCACTATCATTATTTATCCAATACTCTATTTGTTCTTTCAAAAAGGTTAGTCTATCGTTCCACTCAGATGTTTTTGTTTTGGCAATTATGCACTGTCCCTTATTATTAATATTCCAACACGATTTTATTAAGTCTATGCCTTTTACGTATTGATCCGGATTAAATCTTATTTGAATCAATGGCACATTCAGTGATTGAAAAATAGAAACAGTTCGTTTGTTCTCACATATACAGTTATATGAAATATGTTGATTTTCATCTATTTCAATAATTATTGCTTTATTATTAAGTTTAATTAATATATCCGGTCTATATTATCTGCGCATTTTTTAGATACAACATTAATCATTCCTTCCATTTTATGCGTGGCACAAAATATAGGTGACTTTAATCCGGGTAAGTTTGATGATGCATGTTTAGTGCATTTATCATATTTACATATAACCATTTCTAACAATGCTTATATATAATATATTGCTCAATATCCTTAAATTATCTTATAAAACAAAAGAGATATTGATATTCGTATCCGATGCTTGTCATATCAATGTATTGTTTGTATTTGAATCCCACAGACTCTACCTCACCAACAATTTGTGCCATGGTGGGCATCTTGAGTGTATGAACCTGTCGCCGTTTCCGTCCATCTGCAAAGGAAAATGTCTCCATAAATGTTGCCCTTGAACCGTCCAAGTCAAAATTCGCCTCGTAGTCAAACTTGTCAAATGACACCTTACTGTGTGTCACGCGTTCCTTTGAATATTTTTGTACTGAGAAGGCCAGGAAGGGTGAGGCGGATTCCAGAATGGGATCAAACTTCTCACGGTTTACGAGGTGAATTACGAGGCATCCGCCAGGTTGCAACCATTGATAAATATTTCGGATTGCATTGATGCGATCCTGGAGGTAATAATATGTGAAATAAAACATTGTTGCAAGGGTGTATTCGCCAGCCGCAGCAACTGCTATACTGTCCACATCCCCAACACGAAGATCCAGATCCTTGTGAAGGCTGCGACCTCTGGCAATCATGGCCTCGGATTTATCTATACCGACGACTTTGCCGACACCGAGCTTTTTGAAGGCGGCGACTTGACCACCGGTGCCACATCCGATATCTAGGACCTGAATGTGGGAGACTTCGGGTTGTTGGGTTTTCACCCAGCCCATTGTCAGGGCCACCTCGGCCTCTTGGCGTTCGGCTCCCGCAACAATCTGATCATAAATCTTGGCATAGAAATCGTCAAAGAGGAGTTCAGTTCCAATCACGACTGTATTGGCATCTGCACCATCTTTTTCGGGATTTGCAAACCCCTCCATATCCGCATCTCCCAGTGTAGATACGCGTTTATGATGCAGAGTCCATCGGAGAAAAAGGTAATTCGTGACGAGGATCGCAAGGATCACTACTAGGAAAATTTGGAGTGTATCCAGTGCCCAGGACATCTTATTTAGGGTGCGCATTTTTGGACTTTTTTGCCTTCTTGGACTTTTTCTGCGTTTCGGCAACCAGACTTGAAAATGACGACAAGTTATGAGATTTTCCAACCGCCAAGGCGGTTGGAGAACCATGATTTGAGTCATATTTCAAGTCTGGTGAGGCAGCCAGAGATTGAAAGCGGCGACTTTTGTCGCCACTTTCAACTCTGTCGGCAACTATGTTGGGATTCTGGATTGGCTCCGCTACCACCTCAGCCACATTGGCTGCCTCAGCAACTTGAGGAGGATCGGCGACTATGTTGGGATTTTGGATTGGCTCGGCAACCTCGGCATCTTGAGGTGATTCATTGATTATATTGGTTGGCTCGGCAACTTCCATCACCTCAGCAGTTGCAGTAACCACCTCGGTGGCCACAGGAGGTTCAGTGATTGTGTTGGTAGGCTCGGCTACTTGGTTGGGCTCCAGTGCTACCTGGGCTTTTGCCGGATAAGAGAAATAACCACCCATGTTTTCATGGCATGTGAAAAGATGAAAGATGATTTACCCCAAACCATTTCTGCACTCCCAACATATTCCTTCCCTATGTCCGATTCCCATATGTCCTCCTCTGCTATGCTTTCGGCTGCTGTAGGTGCAGCAGGAGTCATTCCTCCTCCTTCCAGTCCAAGCCGTGAGGATCGCCACCGATTTTACCAGTGTGTTCTGGAACCTCTACATGTAACTTGCAAACCCATTGATATTGATCGTTTGGAAATGCATACTATAAGACCAGGTGTTACAACTATGATTATGCATGTGGAGAGTTGGATCCCTTCCATTGCGGATCGTTCCATAATTCGTTGGCGTCTATTTGAGAAACGAAAACTTACCTTTGAGGATCTCGCTTCCAACACTCCCCCCTCATAAATTCCTCTCTATGGTATTTTTGTCCTGTGAAAATCCCAGAGTGGAGCAGAATGGCTTCAGGTGGTAGTGGGGCTGCTGGCGCTGGCGCAGCAGCAACGGAAAAACACACATTATGCGGCTACGGGTGGGGGGATGTAGGAGGTGCCATGACCAAGGCTATTGCAGCAGGAGATATGACCAAGTCCCAGAGATGGGCCGCGGAACTCGTATGTTCTCCAGGGGGGCTAGGGCGTCTGGAGGCACATCTCTTTCATATCTGGGCGCAACTGTTGGGACCTGGGCTTGCACCCGGCTGGCCACAGCTCTGGCTCAAGAACCTCCAACACATCCGCCTCATCTGGCACAAAGCTGGCGGTGATATTCGTACTGTCCGAAACACGCCCTCTGTGCGCCAAGCAGTGGCTGAGGCAGTTGCATGGCTCGTGTTGGGAGTCAAGAGAGCTCTGCCCGTGATTCCGAAACCCGAGGATTGTTTTCGCGAGTCCGAGGCAATGCGAACGCGTCTTCGGAATGGCGGCGGGGCTGGAGATCAAGTCGCGTGTCGGCGAGTCTGGGTCGGTGGCCAAGATGGCCATGATCTCAAGACCATCGGAAACGAACTGGAGGCGGCCCTACGGGCAAACCAGGCACCTCGGATGCTGTTTTGGATTGTATGGTTACTGACCCTGGATACGCAGAAGGATGTGCCGCCGGTCAAGGAACGGGCGCCTCCAGAACTCACCGGCAAACAACGGAAATCCGTGGCCTGGTTTCTCGTGGCACTCCTGAAAGATCTCCTGGAGGAGGCCCGTGCCCTACCGGCAGAGGATGGCCGCTGTATGTGGGAACTCTTGGCCACGACCTGGACGAAACTCGGCACCAAAGGACGCCGCGACATATTTGTGGCCCTAGCAGTCTATGCCCAGGAAAAACACCAAAAGTCTCTATCTCTCATTGCTACCGCACCACCCACACCTCCTATTGAAGGTATGAAGGCTGCCATGGGGGCCGTGGATGAATTGTATGCCGAGATTGCCGAGGAAGCCCGACGCTTTATTGCAGAGACACCCCAAATTACACAACTTACACCGGAAGCCGCTGCATACGCGGCGTCCAAGAAACCCGCACTCAGTTCCATGGATAGATTGGCACTCGCCTACAAGTTAGCCGGTAGGTAAGAATATGCCCTAGATAGAATAAAGGGATGCCTGTAGGATCTTCGGCTGCAACAGGGACTGCCCCTCCATCAGGATTTATGTCCAAAATCGCGACATGGTTTGCCGCACAAAAAGGTAATTTCATAGGCGGCTCCACATTTCCTTGGCTAGGATTACTCACCATATTTTTAATAGCTATTGTTGTGTTTGTAGTCTGGATTATGTATAAAGAAACATACGAAACACCGGAAAATGTCAAATATATTCTGAAATTGGATGCACGGAAACCAGTATTGGATAAAATTTTGGATGCTGAAACCAACCGATATGGTCTTGTAAAATACCTGGATCCTTGCAACAATACTTCGGGTGAAGAGGCAACCCGTTGTAAGGAAGATGACTTATCAGGAGGCACAACAGAACCGTATACCAGCACACTTCTCAGCAATTTCTACTTTTCCACGGCATACATGGCGGGTTGTTTCTTCCCAACAGGTGCCGCAACACCAACACAATCCGAATACATTTTTTCACCTGAAGCTATTCAATATGCGTGCAAAGGAGGTGCTAGAGCCTTTGTATTTGAGATTTGGCCAAGTATGCGACCTGGTGAGGCATTTCGGCCGATCCTGCAGGTTGTAGAAGAAAACTCCAACTGGCGTCGGATTTCCATGAATACCATGAACTTTGCTTTGGCACTTCAGACACTTGTGAATGAAATTTATTCTGCAAATATTGGGAATACGAATCGTCAAACAAACAAGGATGTAACCCTGGTATACCTGCGCTTCCGAGGAGTCCCCAAAACCGAAACTTACAAAGGTGTCGCAGAGGCTATCCAAAAATATGCTACCCCCTATCTGTTGGATCCCTCGTTTTCTTCCTGTCGGTATCCGACACGCATTTTGGCTACGAGCATAGGCGAATTGCAGGGTAAAATCATTTTCATTGCAAATATGACCCGACAGAACTTGGAAACTTCGGCACAATCTCTATTTCCCTACATAAATATTTGCCAAGATTTTACTTTGGAATATACTTTATCTGAATTGGCGGATATTAATACAAACACAGCTCCAGGACAAACTAGAGATCCAAAACTTGGGTACATTACGCAGACGATTACATTTGTCATACCGTCGCCCGCCGAGGCAATTTCCAATAAATGGGACTGGCGCACCGCCCACCAAAAAGGAATTCATTGTATTCCTATGAACTTTTTTGAACGCGCCAATGGATCCCCCTATTTTGATTTCTTTTCGCGGTATTCTTACCGACGCAAAAATTCGGCATTATGGATTTCTGCAAAAGTGTTGGAAGAAGCAGCACAGATCAAGAATCCTGGACTTGGTGATGCCAGGTTGCCAGAGCAGACACCTTTAACTACAGGGACAGCTTCATAATTTGTTATTTCTTTGAATATATGTTGGAAATTCCGAATTTCCTACATAGTTCCTAAAACTTGTTAAATTATTGGAGGATATTATGGGCATTTAATCTACCTCATCCACCTTTGGGGCCGGTGCCTCCGATTCTGTTGCTGCAGCTGCGCTGGCGTTAGCAGCACCGGCTTCGCCAGCGCTATCATACAGCTTCATGAGGACGGGACGAATCTGGTCCTCCCAAGTCTTCTGTCGCTCCTTTACCTCCTCAGCCGATGTCTCGCGATTCTCGTCCAGCCAGGTCAGTCCCTCGGCAATCAGCTTCTCCGCGGCATCAATGTCCTCCTCACCGAGTTTCTCCTTCACCTTCTCCTCACGCAGGGAATTCCGAGCATTGTAGAGGTAACTCTCGGCAGCATTGCGTGCATCTACACGCTCCATCACCTCCTTATCCGCCGCCGCGTACTTCTCCGCCTCCTGGATCATCTTCTCAATATCCTCCTTGCTGCGCTGCTTATCGTTGGTAATCGTGATCTTGTTGGACTTGCCGGTGGATTTCTCGGATGCCGAGACATTCAGAATCCCGTTGGCATCCACATCATAGGTAATCTCAATCTGCGGAACGCCGCGGGGCATAGGAGGAATGCCGCCCAGATCAAACTCACCTAGGGCATCGCAATCGCGTGTCATAGCACGCTCGCCCTGGTAAATCTTAATCTTCACCTGCGTCTGGTTATCCGCGAAAGTGGAGAAAGTCTGGGACTTCTTTGTGGGGACTGTGGTATTCCGCTTAATTAGAGGAGTCATTACACCACCCGCAGTCTCAATGCCCAGTGTCAGCGGGCACACATCCAGCAGAATAATGTCGTTGATCTTTTCGGATTTATCGCCACCCAGAATGGCACCCTGCACGGCTGCACCATAGGCCACGGCCTCATCCGGATTAATGGACTGGCAGAGCTCCTTACCGTTGAAAAAGTCGCGGAGCAGCTGTTGGACACGGGGAATACGCGAGGAACCGCCGACGAGCACGATATCGTCCACTTTCTCCTTGGACATCTTGGCATCGCGGAGCACCTGCTCCACGGGACCCATACACTTGCGGAAGAGGGAGTCGCACAGGGATTCAAACTTGGCGCGTGTTAGGGTCGCGTTGAAATCCTGGCCATCGGCCAGGGAATCCACCTCAATCGCCGCCTGCGAAGAGGAGGAAAGGACACGCTTCGCACGCTCACATGCAGTACGAAGACGGCGGAGAGCGCGGGGGTTCTCCTTAATATCCAGCTTGGTCTTGCGACGGAACTCCTCCGCCGCCCAATCTACAATGAGATTGTCAAAATCTTCACCCAGTTGTGTTATCGTATGGCTCTTTATCCATACTTCTTGTAGTTTCCTACAAGCTCAGACTATATCTTCAAGGGGCTTCACCCCTTTGACCCCCTCCAATGCATAATGAGAAAATCAAAGGCATGCCCTTGGAACCCATTCGTGCCCCGTTCTCCATGGCGTTGAAATGCGCTGTAGGATACTTGGAGTAGTCGTTGAACCTTCATCCACTTTCATGGATGCTTGGCTGCGGATCACCGATATATTCACCACCTTTTTACCATACCGCAACTCGTTACAGTGCGCCCCTAACTCTGTTGCCAGGCTAGGTTGGTAGTGGATGACTTTACGGGGTCCCCGCAATTAGAGTTCTTTTACTTGAGCCGATCAATTTAACCCAAGTGAGTGTCGCCTGCTGTGGCGCGAACCTCAAATACACCGTCTTCAATGGACAGTAATGATACGTCAAAAGTACCCAATGTTGTTATCGCAATAGCTCTTTATCCACTGCTTCTTACACTCTCATGTAAGTTCGGACTATATCTTATTTCCAGCACGATATGTTGGAAATCCTGGCACTCGTGGATCTTTTTCCATGGTCACCGATTGCCCACCGATGGCTGTAGGATACTTGATCTAGTCTCTGAACCTTCATCCTCTTTCGTAGGATGCTTGGCTGCGGATTGCCCAATCCTTTTCTTTTTTACCGTCCCACAACTTATTACAGTGTGCCCCAAACTCCATTACTGGGCTTGGTTGGTAGAAAAGGCTCTCAGGGGTTTCCCGTCAATTCACCAGGTTTTTTTATACTTGGAAGCTAATATTTCGAACCTCCAAGATCAAAAATAAGTACCTGGCTCTCACCAGAACTCTTCTTTTTATCCAGACCATAGGCAATCGCGGCAGCTGTAGGCTCATTGATAATGCGCAGGACATTCAAGCCGGCAATGGCACCGGCATCCTTGGTCTCCTGGCGCTGTGCATCATTGAAATAGGCGGGCACGGTCACCACCGCGTCCTTCACAGGCTGTCCCAGATATGCCTCGGCAATGGTCTTCATCTTCTGGAGCACCATGGCCGAAATCTCCACAGCATAGAACTCCTTCTCTCCGTCCTTGGTCTCCACGGCAATCTTGGGACGTCCCTTGCCATCATCAAACACTTTGTAAGGGAAATGCTTGAGATCCTTCTGCAGCTGGGCATCCTTGAAGTCACGGCCAATCATACGCTTGGCATCAAATACAGTGGACCGAGGGAACGCCGAGGCAGCCGCCTTGGCTGCATCACCAATCAGACGCTCAGTATCCGTAAAACTCACCATAGAGGGAACTGTGCGTGCACCCGTCTCGCTTGCAATTATTTCTACACGGTCATTCTGCCATATTCCCACACAGGAATAAGTAGTGCCTAGATCAATACCAATCACTGGACCACCCATCGTAATTCTTCTGCTATTTGCTAGTAGGAATACCTTTAGATTTCGTGGATTTCAATGTTTTATGTAGGAATCCTGAAAAATGCCAACACTTCCAACATATCCCTCTCCCCCTTCCCATCTTATAAAAATGATACCATTATCCGAAATATCCTAGTAAAGCCAAAAGAATGGAACCGCATATTGCGCCTCTTGAGGAAATCATCAAATCTACAGGTGAAGTCTTGGAAGGCAATTGTGTTTATACAAACCAGACACTTGAATTGGATCTGCGATTCGCATCTAAACGGCGTAACCTTGCCAAAGCTGTCAAACATGCAACACGCGTATGTGAAATCGGCTTTAATGCCGGACATAGCGCGCTAACTATGTTGGAAGCCGTGGAATTTCCGAAAACCACTTCCTTTGTATTCTTTGATTTGGGAGAACATGCCTATGCGCGCCCCTGTTATAAGTATATGGTATCCCAATTTCCTGAAATGAAGCTGAACATGGTTTGGGGAGATTCGCGTATTACGGTACCTCGGTGGATTCAACACAATCGTTGGGCCATCGGTGCCTTTGATGTTGTCCATGTGGACGGTGGGCATTCCTTGAACTGCATTACTAGCGATTTGTTTGCAGCATATTTGCTAACAAGACCAGGCGGCCTCATAATTGTGGATGATATTCACGGTGAGCATATATTGCCTGCTGTGAATACCTGGATGTCGCAAGGAATCCTACAAATTGATCCGACTTTTGAGGCAACTGAAGTGCATCCTCATGCTGTTCTTCGGAAAGTATGCTAATCTGTTTTGAATAATATGGTGCCACCAGAAGGAACTGTTGATTGTGGAACTACTTGTGTGGGTGGCACTACCTTTTTGAATTCCCCTTTATCCTGGGCCGCCCGTACTTCCAACATCTCCTTCATCCGCGCCTCCAATTCTTTCGCGCCTTCTGTATTCTCCTTGGTGCCCGATGAACTACTTCCACTTCCAACAAATTTATACCGATTGATGGAACAACTCATTTGATTCTAGTTCGTCCACAGGTTATTCTTCTAAATAGGACTTTATGGCCCATAAGAACAGGATTGTGATCGCCCATAAAATGGGCAACCACATCGGCACAATACCCGCAATACGAAAATACTTCCACATTCCTTGGTGAATACAAAGGGCTTCCAAGGCTGTCATGACGATCCCCATTCCCAACACACCTCCTACCAACTTCCATGCCCGTCCCCAAGCCAGGGCGGCAAACATGGCCATCAACACCCCTGTAAGCCACCCCTCCTGTTTGCGTAAGCCAATCGCGACGAAGGGTGTAAGTGCATACAGAGTTGCGCGTAACCACCAGATCGCATCAGCACTCACACTCTTACTCATTTCTCGGGGATGCCGGAATTATTTGAATCCCAGGTAAGATGGAGGCGGCGGAGCTGGTTCAACAGATTCTGGCGAGTCCCGAATTTCGGGACATTTCCATGGAATGCAGGGACTCCATAACCGTGGGGGATTGTACACAATCTTTGTGGGAAGCGGTGGGAGGTCTTTTGCCTGCCAATGATCCAACTACTCTTCAGCCAAATGGTGGCATATTTCACATACAACAGGTACCCGTGCTCTTTTTCCATTGTGCAAAGATTGCCAATGAACTGGAGGAGCCCCCGCATCTCGCAGAATGCGCCATGTTTCTCTTTGCTGCCGAGATGTTCTTTGCTGCCCAAGATATTTATCCCGTTGTATTTTTGGTGGAGGGTGGATCCCCCACCTTCTGGAAATATATGGATATATATCAGCGCCGTGTTGGGAATCTGAATATTTACAAAGTCCGTGGGCATTCTTTGCCTGTCATTGTTCCCTACACATCTCACGCGGATGCCTTTGACCTCGTTCGCGGACTGCTCATAGATTCCTTGGATGCCCTAGCCGTGCCTCCGGCAGAAAGATAAGGCGCTACCTTAGCAAAATGGAGGCCTCTGAAAAATGCAAGATCGTAGTTGTGGGGAGTGCAGGTGTGGGCAAATCGGCCCTTATTCTTTCGTATGTGGATGAGGGCTATCCTTCCGAATATCTAGCAACCATTGGTGTGGATTTTCGTTTCAAGCACGCAAAGATAGAAAATCGTCTCGTAAAGCTGCAAATCTGGGATACTGCTGGTCAGGAACGATATCGTGCCATAACAACAAGTTATTATCGCGGTGCGGACTTAGTTGTTCTTGTGTATGACATAACCCGCCGCGAAAGTTTTACGGATCTCGCAGATTGGGTGACTGCCGTTAGACAACGAGAACCCGATGCGCGATTTCTGGTTGTGGGGAACAAGGCGGATCTTTGGCATGAACGGACTGTGAGCCAGGAAGAGGCAGGCGAGTGGGCAGCGCGTGTTGGAAGTGTGGGATATTTAGAGGTTTCCGCAAAAATGGGGTTTCGTGTGGCCGATGTATTTGAACGCTTTGCAACAAATAGCATTCCAATACCTCCACTGCAGTCCAACATCCCTACAATCCTCCTGACGCCCCCTCAACGCCGCAGGTTCTTCTCAGGCCTTTGTTAGAAATGGCCGTGAATCCTGCAACAGCTCCGAATGTCTCACAAATAGTTAATGCCCTTCGTGTGAGTTGGACCAATTCCACCACCGCTGGAGCTACCCACACAGTCTACCGGTCCCTCTGTGGTGCCACGGGAACATTTGTGCCAGTAGCCATGGGCATCTTGTCACCCTACAATGATTACAATGTAACCAATGGAGTGACCTATTCGTATTATATTGTTGCAACGCTGGCAGGTGTTAATAGTGCGGCAAGTTCCACTGTTACTTTAACATATGTGGGCCCGGCGGATCCTTATTCGGCTACCCTAACATCCCAGGACGCGCTTACTGATCGCCGAGGTGCTGTTACAGTGTATACGAACAACGCCGGTATCCCGCAAGGATGTGGGGAATTCCAGCGTCTACAGCGCCTGCGGGGGCAGGCCACATTATGTGGTAAATAATCCAATACCTGTCCCCGCGCGCAAGAAGGTTTCGGCATCCTGTTGGGTGTGCAGAAGTAGCTGAGGATGCCACCGAATGGGTGCCGCACTTATGAGAACTACACAGGACCCGCCAAATGTAAAATCCCCAAGATCCTGGCCTTTTTGGATCCGATCCCCAACGGCCACAGATGTACGAATACTCCCTACACAGGTTGCGCCTACCAGAACAAGTGCGAGGCGTCGTCCTTGATCGTCTGTAATTCGTAAAATGCGTCTGACATTCTCTTGCAACACGGGACGCCGACATAGCACAAGAGGGTCCACGCTACGAAAGCCGCCTCCGAGATCCTCGCTCCCTACAATCTGTCCCCCCACGGGTGCATGCACCCGATGATAATCAGTGGGCGCAAGACGGAAGATGGCGACCGCGGCAGGTGTAGGAATCCAGACATGCCCCTGAGCTCCCAACAAGTCCCTAACCGTATAGTTTGCGCCTTTTATGGCAAATTCACCAAGCGGATTCTCAAGCTGCACAATACGGCACCGGCTCTCGGCAGGACTTGTTATGTCCTCCTTGCCAGGAGCTGTGAGCTCGGGACGAATATGGCGCGTAAAGAAATCATTCAAAGTGCCAAAGTTCCCAACACATTCCTCTAAGCTGCCAGCGTCTCGGCAGGCAAGTGCCTCATCCCATCGGACACCATACATTCTCGCAAACTGTAGGCGATCTCCGACATCAGTGGATTCGCCGCGCTTCCTGCATACATCGGTTGTAAACCAGGCAAGGAATCTGTTGGGAACGAAGCATTGTCCTTCAAGGACCAAGGGAGTCCAAATCGGCCGTGGCTCCCCTACAGGTTGCCCCGCCAGGTCCAGGATATGCGGCCCATTTTTACTTGTTAGAATGGCGACCATACTCACAAGAATTACTAGAATTATGGCCACAAGGGCTACGAATAGTAGCCCTAGGCGCATCTTACTTTTCCAATTGAATATTCGTATACGGTGTGCAACCCTCCGAAAAACATCCGAGATAAAAGTGAGTATGAGGACCCATGTTGGGATGTTGGGGGATATGGATTTCCGTGGCATGGCTGAGGAATCCGGCGGTCCAAGCAAAAGTAGATGCATTCAGCACGAGACGCTTGGCATTTTTTAGGAATACAAAATCATCCAACATACTTCCTTGGACATATATCGGATTCAAATCCGCGAATTGGGACATATAGGCTTTCTCCCAATCCTGTCGGAGTGTATCGCATACAATGAATAATTTACGGTATTTTAGGGAAGCCAACATATGTTTGATGGCCGCGGCTTCAAAAAGGCCGCCCAAGGCATGGGTCTTGAAATCGTCCAGACGAAAATGTATAACCATATCTTCTTGTGGTGAGTATTCAGGGTGTGGCGGCGGCTGGTGATTGGCAATATCACATGTACGATATGTGGCATTTATGGGTGTGCAATTCTCGGGAGTAAAAAGTCCTCGCAGATATTCACGATGTGGTGCCAAGAGATCGGATCGTTGAAACCAGCCATCCAAGACAATATTGCCATCAGGCAGGGGCTTTGCGACACCTTTGGAATTGTAGGCTGTCATAATAGCAATCCATTCAGCATCGCCTAGTTTGGTGGCATTTACTTCAGGGGGTAAGGTGCGCACGGACTCAATTCTATCAAAACCATATATGCGTTTCATGAGTTCTGCAGCAAAGTATTGAAACAGATTATTGCCAAACCGGCCATTTCGGCCAGGATCCGTTAGAAAATACACTGTATTCTTTTTGGTCTGGAAGGCTTCAAGGTGTATCCCCCCATCCCACAGAGCTGCCACTAAACACACAAGTCCCAGCATACCCAATACAATCCATGTTTTTGAAGACAAACCGTAACGGTGCCCCATTTCCTACATATTCCTAAGTATTAAAGCCCTTGCTATGTAAATAATACTAAGACCATTCAGATATTCCTGCTATAAAATGTCCGACACGGATACACTCACACGAACCGTCAAATTACTGACCATTGAACTGCATGGAGAGGGAGTCTGGATGGTCCGAAGTCTCTTGGCGCCGAGTGAGACCCTTCCGAGCGAACCAGACATTCGGTATTATTATCGGGACTTGTTGGGAATGCAGGATTACGCCATAATTTACAGAGAACGCCCTGTACCCGAAACATTCCAGGTCGGCCTCATTGGTTCGCTTGCTATGGAGGAGCCCAAGGCATGGCCTCATATGGACAAGGTCTTTACGGATCGCGTGGATTATGAACGATATCTGGCACTTATTGATCGTGTAGTGGAAATAGAGTTCCTGCGGTTGAATTGTGGTGTCGTGAAGGAGGGGGAGTCCAAGATATCCTTGGCGGACCGGATTCTCGTAGAATCCAAGGTCAAGAGTGCTGCTGCAACAAAATCCGCAAACAAGCGCGAGGATTGGCTTCGTGCAGTCCTAGAATCCCTGAATGCCGAGGTGGAGCACGATGAGGTCGCGGATATTCAGGAATCGGATACGCTCGCCTGGATCTTTGCGCCCATTCACAAGGATACACGACATGAACTCGGCTACCGTATTCTAACGGATCTCGCCCAAGGAATGGAATGGGGCACGCGTGTGGGGACCGCGCTATATCCGGATATTACCTTGTGTCGCCGGATTTCCATAGTGAATTGGCAAATGCCCACGGAGGCCTCGCGCCGCCTCGTCCATCAAATTATGGCCTGGTATATTCGGTCACAAGTGTTGGAAGTCCAGGATCCCCACATAAGTCCCTGGATTCCTAATGCCGTCCAAGAAGTGGACCGACTGTTCCTTCCCTTTCGTCGGATTGCATACGGTATGTCGTCAGGGGCTGATGCGGGCACTGGCCCTCTGCCTTTCTCGGTTCCCCAACTCCTACAGAAGATTGAAGACACCCATATCCATCCGAATACATTGGAGGTCGCCATTTATGAACCCACCGAGGGCGAATGGATGCAGTATATGTATCACATCGTGAAGGTGGCGACGGAGGGGATGTTGGAATTTGAGAAGTGCGAGGCATTCGTTAGGGGTCGTGTACAGGAATGGATGCGGGCGCGACGGGGACTTCGTGTAGGGGGCAGGGCATTCCTAGCAAAATGGGAGCCTCTATGGGAGGTCTGTATGCTCAATCGCCCCGCGGGCCATACAGGATTTTCTGTATTTTTAGATACACTGGATCTCCACGACCCTTTGCGCCGGTTCCAGATGAAAGAGGCACAGGTGCGGGATATTGGAAAAGCCTGGATGGCCATATTCGTAGAAAAAGAGGTTGTGGTGGATGAGAACATTCAGATCGTGGCCGCGCCTCTGTGGGAAATTATGCGGGAGTGGGTGTATCAATATGTTCCCAAGGCGCATATCAAGGAATATTTGCGACAGACGCCGATGTCCAAATGTATGACAGGTGCTGGATATCGGCAGGAAAAGAAAAATACAGAGCACGCCATTTTCAAGAAGGCGACATACCGCAATGTAATTCGTATGGAGGCCCTGGTGAGCGGGCGATTTGAGGAAATTGTTCGGCGACCCTACAGACGCATGACACAACAATGGACTACGGTTGAAACTGCATCAAGCACTGCATTGGTATGTACAACAATTGGGAAAGCGCCATCAACCGAGCCTGTAGAAGCAACACCAGAACCAGTGCCTGAGGCAAAACCAGAACTCCCAACATATTCCTCCTCTTCTTCCGAGCCCCGTCTTCAAATTGAGGAGACTATTTATTTAGGAACACTGTAATCCCCTGTAGCTACCATATTTACTTTCTGATATGTCTTGCTCATGCGGGCTCGCACATCCTTGATTTTGGTTTGAAGACCTGTGACGGAGGCATAGAGCTCGCCTTCTTTTGCAAGGAGATCCTTTGCCGCGGTTTCTAGCGCGGCACCTCGTAAAGTGGAGTAGATTTGTGTTGGGGTGGGTGCTGTTGTGGGCGGGTTTTGGAAAGTCTCTACCTTATTGAGTTGGCGATCGGCAAAGTCCAGATCAGCCTGCATTTGTTGGATCTTTTTGATTTGTGCCAGTGTTTCGGTGTTTTCCAACAAACTATGGAGTTGCACACAGAGTTCGCGAAGGGATATTTCGTATTCGGTTGCATCCGTTGCGTCTGTGTTGGGATTTTGGAAACATTCCAGAGGCTTGGTGTTGCGTGTGGCGGCATAAATTCCGCGATTGGTGGCAAAGGCTTTCATAGCGCGCCATTGACGGCTCTGTTTTCGCCGCTCCTGTTCCTCTGCGGGCAACTGGTATTCCGCCTCATCTGTTACACCACTCTTGGCCCCAACATATCCCTGCTCCACTTCCTTGATAATGGCGCATGTGCTATCGGTCTGTTCCACGAGGGAGTCAATAGTATATTCGGCTCTCCGAATAGCTGCCTCCATCTGGCGGAGGAGTGTGTTGGTTTTTGTGGCTGCTGTGGCTGTTGTGCCAGCAGCACCAGCGCCCTGAAATCCCTCAAAGCGCTGAGTTGCACCAGCAGGTATAGGTGCAGGACATGGCACTTTGGATTGTACACGGTATTCTATAAGTCCCCGAATGGTCTTATAGATTGCATACACCAACATACCTCCCAGAGCTACAGGAGCAAACTTTGCATACCATACCAATACAGTATTCAAGAATTCTACCGGAATGAGATTGCGTTCTACAACCATACCGGCTCCCAAGGATGTCCCGTAAATTACAGAGCCGACGAGAACAAATGTCAACATCTCCTTGGCAAATGCGGGAAATGTATCCGACTCCCCGCCGCCTGTAATGCGTCCCAACATTGTCACGAATATAACGAAGGTGGAGATGTAGGCCACAAAGGTGTCAAAGGGCCAATTCAGAATATACACGAATATTGCGCATAATACTGTGAGGATTCCGATTGCCGTGGATACAAAGGTAAACGATGGGACCCGATGTGCTATATCATATTGCATGTAGGGAAGCCCGAGAATCGCCAGGACTACAAACATGGATCCGGCAAATAGGGCACCCTTGAACTGCTGGAAAAATTCAATATTTACTTGTTCATACATGGATACGACTAAAAATACGAATAGCAACAGTGTAAACACGGTTGCCAAGGTATTTGTGATATTCATTTTAAGGGATAGAGGAACTTCTATTTATCATATGTAGAATTTAAGAGGATGTTTCAGAAATATTCGTCTATTCCTCAGTGTCCATTACTTTCCAAGCCCCCTACAGTCCCTTATTGCCCTCCTCCGCGACCCGAGAAATGGGAGGAACGAACAAGAGCGGCACTTCCCGAGTCGGTGCGTTTACGGGTGCAGGTGGATGCCTGTCCGATGTATATTCGCCCAGGCATATCCTCGGCAAAATGCCTTCCTGGTGGAGAGGAGGGGGAAGGAAGTGTTGGGAATGGGGGAAATCTCGGTACACCGGGTACAGCGGCACCTGTTGAGGTTCGTTCGCTGTCCGCAGGAGAGTATATTCAACTCGTGGCAGCTCAGACACTGAATGCAGCAAGTAATGCGTCCAACCCGGAAACCCGGTTTCAACAATATTTTCCGGAAAGTGTGCCGGCACCGGAACGCGTTGTATGTCCAGAGCGTATTCCGAATCCTGTTGCTGTGCGGGATCGTTTCTGTGTGCCTCAGGGTATGTTTGCAGCATCTACACCGGAATAACCGCTTATCAGTCAGCACACCGGAATAATTCTCGGATTCCAACATAGAACATACAATGAGCACAAATCGCGATGCAAGTAATACAACTGCGCGTCGGGGACAGCTGGCCCTCTTTGGCTGGCGCCAGAGCTACAACTACCCCCAGGCTACTACTACCGTGTATCCTGAACAGGCCACCAATTCCATGAACCAGGGACCTACCTCCACTGTGCCCCTAAATGCCTATGTAGGTGCTCAGCTTGTGGGTCAGACCACAACTGGTTGCGCATGTAGTACTTCCGTGACCCTCCAGGGATACGATAAGAAGGCTCCTGCTTCTTGCTAAACTCGGCGCTAGACCAATAACCGATTATAAATACTATGTTGGAAGTCCAGGATTCCCAACATACTATTATGCATTATCGTGCTTATGCAACTACCAGAGATGCACGGCAAATCCAGAAATACATTAGTGTGTCTACAACGGTCAGAGCACCACTGAAAAGCAGGGCAAATATGGTGAGACCGCTCATCTTATTGAAGCCCATAACAAGAGCAACCACTACAAATGCGGCCGCCAGGAGCGCGGTGAAAAAATACACATAGCACCAGGTCGGGGCCCAGGAAGGTGGGGTAGTCAGATCAAAGTTCATTCTTCTGTTGGTAGCTGGGATCTTTTTTCGGTTGCAATGCCAAAACAGCCGTAGATACCGCAGCAGTTGCTGTAATTACCGCAAATGTGGTTTCTACAGCGGTAAGTGCCACAAGTAGTTTTAGTGCTCTCGCAATACGGGGCATTATGGGGAAGTATGGATAGTTATTGATGTATGGTTTGCAGTGTCATCAACTTTGAAGGATATGTTGGAAGTTGTGGAATTACGGTAATTTGCCAAAATACTAACATAGGTCCTCATGGACTTTTGGGCAAATGTTGGAAGTAGTGGAAGTTTATTGCATTGTTGGAAGTCCTGGAATCCCAACAATGTAATTTGGAAAATGGTGCTACTCAGATTTGAACTGAGATTACAGGATTCAAAGTCCTGTGTCCTAACCTGGTTGGACGATAGCACCGAGTGCAGCCCACAGGGTGGGCTGCAGAATGGTGTAATTGATCCAACCAGACTAGGCAAAGCGTCGCAGCAGCTTTGCTGCTGCTCGCGTCCTAACCTGGTTGGACGATAGCACCCAGCAATGCGTATACGCAGTGTTGGGTGCCAAGATCAAACAATTTACAAGTTGTTGTCTTAACAGCCTGATTCAATAGCTCAGACAAACCAAATGCCTCTTGTGAGAATTGAACTCACGACCTTCTGTTCACTGCGTAGCGCTGCGCAATACAAGACAGACGCACTACCACTGTGCTAAAAAGGCTCGGCGGGGGGAGTTATCCCATAGTTGGTCTTGTCCCCCTGACAAGACCTGGGATTCCAAAAATTAGTGACAAACGCATGACTGCGACTTCATGCGTTGTCTACAGCGGCGTGGTTTTACTTTTTGCTACTACTCAAAAAGGGCCGCTCTCAATCAGTTGAGAGCTTGAAGCAGTGAGCCCGCTTAAGCGGGCTCTTACTGCTGCCATCTTCTACTGCAAATAGAAGATATCCCCTATGGGATGAGGAGAGGAGGCCAGACATCTCCACACTTCCTACATAGTTCCCTACTCTTTAAACTAGTGTAATCCAACGCAAAAAGATAGGATCTTTATTGGATTATGTTGGGAGTTTGGGTGAGTTTAGGCTGCCTTCTTGATCACCTTCTTGATGACCTTCTTGGCAACTGGGACAGCGGGAGCCTCATGGACCTCATCCTCGTCCACCTCGTCTGCTGCGGCAGCTGCAGGTGCTGGTGCTGCTGCCTTGGCTGGCTTCACAGCCGCCAGCAGGTCCTCCTCCTCGTCCTCGGCAACTGCTGTCTTGGCGACGGGCTTGGGCTTGCTTACCACGACAGGTGCTGCGCCATCCTCCTCGTCGTCCTGGATGGCACAACCACGCTGATTGCCCTCGGCAGCCACATCCACGCGGGCCTGGAACAGCTTCCAAGTCAGACCAAAGCCCTTCTCGGTAATCCAGACACCAGTGCACTCCAGGATAGGAGTGATCTCAGAGCCGCGCTTCAGCACCTGCACAGGAGTTGCATCCTCAATGATCTCCTTGTTCTTGTCATACAGCTCGGCGTCAAATGCACCAGTAGTGTTGTTCTTCTTCAGAGTCACACCCTGAGTAGGAGGGTAGGGCTTCAGATTGCCCTCCTTGTCCTTGGCGAACTTGATACTAGGAGTGAACTTGTCCAGCACAATGTCGCGGGCCATTCCAGGCTTCTTGAACCACTTACCAGAATTGGACTGAGCAGCATTGACAACAAACTCATCAATCTTCTCCAGCATCTCATAGTAAGCGGCGACCTTGGGATTGCTATCCTTGTCACGGAACGACAGCTGCACCTTGTACTTCTGGTTGCCCTGGTAATCACCGGCATCCATAGGAACGGGCAGCTTTGGCGCCTGCACACGCAGCTTCTTGCCATTGTAGTTCACATAAGCCTGACTGGAACCATTGTCCAGCTTCTTGGCCTCGGAAATGGTCAGCAGGGAAGGGTTGAAAGAAGTAGGCTGAATGACGGACATCTTTGAAAGGATTGGAATGAACGGGTTGTATGACTGCCAGCCCCCCACAAATGTAGAGCCGTCAATTTTGGCCGCGGACATCCAAAAAAGCGCGGAAAAAATTGAAACCATGGCGACCCTTTTGGTCGGTCTGTCGGTGCCCCGTAGTGTTTCTTTCCTTTCTTTCTGGTTTCCTTTGCTTTTCAAAATGTTCATTGATTTCATGACTCCTTTTGCTGATTCAGCAGTGGCCGAGCTATTTACAAAGATGCCTAGCTTCGCTCCCATTGCACCCTACATCAGTGAGTTGAAGCGCTGTGCGATTCCGGCACAGCCAACCTGCGAGGGCATCCATTGCATCCGTTGCAACTCTCCTATCCTGCGCAGCAATCCCATGGACTTCTATGATGATTCGGCTACTTGTTGTGATTCTCCAGCAGAGGCTACAGCAGCACATACGATGGAGGAGCACGAGGAGGATGTGTTGGAAATGGAGGATCACATGGAGGATCACCTGTTACTTACAGAGATTGATGAGGATGAGTTCAATGACTACATTGATCAAGTACTTGATCAAGATTACGACTATTAAACACATCGCCAAAACATCCTAAAGAACCACGAAAAACACCAGGGTGCCAACAGGGTATCATGAACACGGCAGAAAAGTCGGACGCACCCCCGATTTTTTGCCTTTTTTCGCCCGGTGATGACCAAAATTGACGAGTGGGTGAGGTGCGTTTGGGACATGTATAAACATCCTTCCGACTAGACATAAGATGAGCACTTCCGCAAAGACTTCCGCACGCAAGACCGCAACCAAGAAGGAGACCGTGGCCACCGCCGCCGCTCCTGCCCCTGCCGCCACCCCTGTGGTGGCTGCCCCTGTGGCAGTCCCTGCACCTGTTGCTGAGGCTGCCGCCGTTGCAGCCGCAACCCCCGTTGAGGAGGTGAATGTGGTTGCTGAGTTCAACAGCCTGGTGACTAAGGTTAGCAGCCTGCGCGAGGTGTTTGCCTCCGTTCTGTCCGACATGAAGAAGCTGGAGAAGCGCATCCCTCGTGAGCTGAAGAAGGCCAGCAAGAAGCGCAAGGGCAAGGCGGCTGATGGCACTGACAAGCCCAAGCGCGAGAGCATCTTCAAGAAGCCCGTGCAGATCAGCGATGAGCTGTGCACTTTCCTGGGTAAGCCCAAGGGCACTCTGATGAGCCGCAGCGATGTGACCAGCGCCGTGTGCAGCTACGCCAAGACCAAGGGCCTGATGAACAAGCAGGTGATCAACGCCGATGCCAGCCTGCGCAAGCTGCTGAAGATCACTGAGAAGGATGAGCTGATGATTCTGAATCTGCAGCGCTTCCTGAAGCAGCACTACATCAAGGCTGCAACTGCTTAAATTTCATAGACTCCCAACATAAAAAGGTAAGTTCCCTCGTCCCTGTTATGCTCCCTTCGTTATCCACTCCATGACCCATTTTTGCGTGGGGTACGGCTTTCCCCTTTAACCCCTCCCTTCTCACATCTGAGTTTTTCACATAGACCTTGGCTCAGATGGATAGAGCGTTGGACTTCTAATCCAAGGGAACCTACGGTTCCCCTTTAACCCCTCCCTTCTCACATCTGAGTTTTTCACATAGACCCCTTGGCTCAGATGGATAGAGCGTTGGACTTCTAATCCAAAGGTCGCGGGTTCAAGTCCCGCAGGGGTTATCTTCCCTATTTTTCTATCTCTTGGCTATTTCCAATATCCCAGAGATGTTCAATTATTTCAAGCACCATTGTAAGAATTACGGTCATGGCCTCGCGAGAGAACAGAATCGTCCAAAAAGAGGCTAAATTACGTGAGGTGCCCCCTGAAATTGCCGCCTTCCTAGAAGCCATGAATGAGGAGAAAGCTGCTAAAACGGCTCTTTTTCATCAAATATCCCTCTATAAAACCTTTAATACACTTACAGTCCAATATCCCTACATAAAAGATGCGTATGTTCTACAAGTTCTGGAGGCCTTGGCCGAAAAGGCCGTGGAATTTTACAATTCTGCAGCCTATATCAGCGAAGAGGATCGTGGATTTTTGTTGGAAGTTGAGAAATACATGGCTACACCCAAAACCCAAACTTCCCTTTTCAACCTTGCAGATGCCGCAATTCGCCATTATCCTTCTGCTACTACCAACATTTCCAACAATACACTCTATAAAACTATACAGGCCAATGTGAATGCTGCGCAGAAGAAACAAGCTGAACTTGCAGCGATCCCAAAACTTACCGTACATGCCATGCAACGCATCAATACTCGCCGCATCCCTAAAAATGCCAGGAATGCCCTTACAGGTATCCCAATTTCCTACAATACACCCGTACTGAATTTCAATGGTGAATATGCAGCGGGTCGGTATTATCAGAATTCGGCAGCGAGAGTGTTGGAAACCCGGCGAAACCCTCGCACTCAACAGTTTCTCACAGACGCATATTGGTTTACTCCGAAACGCGGAGGTGGCTGTGGCTGTGGTTGTGGCAACCGTGGGAAGAAGTGCGTTCAAAAGAGGCCAAAAACTCCTTCGGCTAGAGTGTAGGGGTTCTTGGGACAACCAGGGCTTCCTACACCCTCTCGCGATAGCTCAGTTGGTAGAGCAGCAGATTGTAGAGATTTGTGACTCTAAGTAAAACTCTGCTAGTCCCTGGTTCGATTCCGGGTTGCGAGACACTTGCTCCGTTAGCTCAGTTGGTTTCGAGAGCACTCGACTGTTAGTATATATATATAATACATTAGCAATCATCGAGAGGTCGCTGGTTCGATCCCAGCATGGAGCGCAAACATTGGTCCGATTTCCATACTGTCTTACATGATGGAAAACAGCCCCTTTATCTTTGTAATTACTTCAGGTGTTATCTTAGTATGATCAAACTCAGAGGGAACCTATGGTTCCCCTTGGCAGCGCAGCTGCCGAGGGGTCAGGCCCCAAATTGGCGTAGCCAATTTGGGGCTTTCCCCTCTTACCCCTCCTTGGATGAGATCCCCTCTGCCCTGCGGGCAAAGGGGATCCAATTCACGGTGCGATAAAGTAGCCTTATCTATCAACATGCACCCTATCAATTTTCTTAATTACCCATAGAAACACAAAATGCCCAAGACTCGTCGTGCATCCCGTAGACAGCGCGGTGGATTTCTGGATTTCATCACTGATCTCTTCAGCTCCACTCCTAGCACCAATGTGAAGAAGAATGAGGGCGCTAACACTGCCAGCAGTGGTACTAACGCCCTGGCTCCTCCCATGGCCCCTGCCGGTGGTCGCCGCAAGAATCGCAAGAACACTCGCAAGACTCGCAAGCACCGCAAGAACACTCGTCGCTCTTGCCGTCATTAAAGCAACTGCTAAAGCAGCCAACTAAATCAATTTAGCAATATGTTGGGAGTCCAGGATTTCCAACATATTCTACTGCGCCCCCATCCCGGATGCGGAACCGCACGCGTAATCAAGGATGTCCATTGCACCCAACACACCAACCAATCCCGAAGATCTCGCCACCGCTGTGCGGCAATGGGTGCATTTTGACAATGTGGCCGAGAATCTCAACAAACAGATTGCCAATGTCCGCGCTCTGCGCAGTGATTACGAGGGGAAGGTGTTGGAACTTCTGACACGCCAAAACCTCCGCAATGCCACTCTTCGCGTCACCGGCGCCACCCTACAATACGCCACCCGATCCAAATCCACCGATCTCACATGGTCCTTTCTAGAAGAACAACTCCATGAATACTTCCGGACCAAAGGCCAGAAAGACGATACCTCCGAAATCCTCAACTTCCTACATCGGCATCGCGGTGGCAAAACGATTGAATATCTAAAGAAAACACCACTACCTCCAACTACTACAACCCCTACACCTCCTACAGGTTCTGCTGTAACCAAAAAGTAATCATGCAGCGTAATTTAGACAAACTCATTTCCCGCCATACTACACAATGGTTCCATCGGGAAAACAGGGACGAATTGTCGCCCGCCATAAGTCTCAATGAAATCGCCACGCGTCTGTTGGAGTTTATGGAGGCAAGGAAGCTCGGACTTACTGTAACACGCGGAGAGCTCCGCCGCAATCTCTGCGAGTTTCTGTGTACCTATTACATCGCCAATAAACGAGGGACAAATTGGCGGGGTCCTCTTTCCCAGGCACCGCGGCCCCGCGGTTGGACTTCCCACCATGAACAGCAATGGGATGATTATTTGCGGTTTGAGCATTTTTCCTCCGAGTTTTGGTCGGCCTTTTGGGACTACACACCTGAAGCCCTGTGGGAGTCGCGGACACCAGGATGGCGTGACAATCTTGAGCATGTGGTTCTGCATTACATTGCTGTGCAGCCCGATAAGATAGATCTGTATTTGGATAGGCACTCTGATGGCGAATATAGCAGTGAAGGGGAGGCATAATCGTTTATCATATTGTTATGAGTATTGTGTATTACACAATAGTCATACATATTCCCATGAATTAATGGACATTTAGGATACATATTGGAAGTTTGGGTGTATGTTGAAATTGTAAGAATCATTGATTCTTTTGATATTAGGAGGGTCAAAGGGAACGCTCCACAAAATGGCTACGCTGGCTGGTGGTGACCCCACGGCAGCGTGGGGAACCGTTGGTTCCCTTACTCATTCCATTTGCCCTTGTGGAAGGGCAGAACAGTAGCAGCATCCATTTGATCGCGGAATCGCTGGACCTGTTTCTCAAATTCCAGCTCCGCGGGGGACTGTGGTAGCGCAACCTGGCTATCCAGGATTTCATCGGATGCCTTTTGTGCCGGCTTCGTGCCATAGCAATTTACACCGAACCGGAGTTCCGGATTGTCAAAATATCCCCCATTTACACCAGGCTGCCCGCACGCATTGCGGAACTCCGCGGCGCCTTTCTGCAGCTTCTCATAAGTCTTTTTCTGTGTAGGATACACGGCCATCTGTCCCTTGATCCATCCGTAATTACACCAATCCGCCCCGCTATCATAGGCATCCTTGACCTGATCATAAGTTGCTAGCTCTGCGCCTGCCGCTGCACAGACTGCCGCGGCATCATTAAATGTGTAAATATTCTTGCTGATGTTGAAGACCTCCTTTTTATCGGGCAACGCCTCCTTCACATCTTCCTTGAAACTCTGAAAAATACTCTTGGATTCGGCGGAGCCAGGCATACCTGCAGGCCGATCGGCCGCCGGAATATTCATATGATCGTTCGGCGGATTATCAGCAGGCTTCGGCACAGTTACCGGCTCTGGGAGAAGTGTGGCTGTAAGTGGCGGCAGGATAACCGATGGTTCAGGATCCAGTTTTGCAGTAACTATGGGTGTGCCGGTATTACCGGGATCTATGCCCACATCAATTACACCTTTTTCGCGAAGTAGGGTCTTGATCTTTTCCCAACCGACGCGCACCTTGTCGCCCAAAGTCCGATTGTATATTACTAAAAATACAAAAATTATGAGAACCAGGCCGATTCCGGCAATTACCATGCTTGTTGTGGTTGCCATAGTGGACTTAATTGTATTTGTGGCGCGATTCATCAAACTGGGTCCAGGCACGGCATTTGTTGGTCCTGTAAATGATCCCATGAAGGGCAACCGTCCATATCCATTGTTGGCCATTGGGGCTTACTTCTATTGTGGCGGGAGAGTTGTGCTAGCAGAGCTGGCTGCACTAGCAGCACTATCGCAAGAGACTGGTCTGGCGAAGATAACATACGAGTCTGGTGAAATGACTTGTTCCACCGTGGTCTTCGCGACTGTCTCATCGTCGCAGTTGAGCCAGCCATCCGTCTCATTGTCCTTGGCAAACATACGGTAATGTCCACCACGCGAGGAGCCCAGATGTTCAATAACAGCAAAGGTACTGAACTTACCAGTGATGGGACCACCCGAGAAAGGGCAGCGACTGAAGGCCATCCAGGGTCGGAGTGACAGGGCATCCAGATCCCAGTCAATCTGTCCACGAATTTTAGCGCCTCCGTTCGTAAAGCGCTTAAAGCTTAGGAGGAGGATGTTGGGAAGCTTGGAAATCCGTGTGCTCATCGTAGCAGGCTGGGGTGACTTACAGTGCTCACATGCATAATCCGCAATAGGTTCGGGGGCAAACGCCGCCTGCATACATGCTTCAAATGTAGGGACCTCGGCACCCACCTTATCACCACCGGGAATCGGTACCTTCAGCATCATCCAGGGCTCGTAGCGCTCCGACACATTCTTACAGGTCTCACATCGGATCCGGATCTGATACTGCCCATAAAAGTGCTGGACGATCGGCGAATACTCCTTGGCAAAGAACTGGGACCAGGACTGTAGGGCCTTAATTTGCGAGACCTGCTCGGCCGTCTCCCCCTCCCCGTGAATTGTAATGCGCACCTGGCGATACACGGCATCATGGATGCCGTCCAGAAGATACTGAATGCACTCCGCAGCATCTGCCTGTTGGCGAGGCTGATACCAGTCATCGTCACAGGCACGCACGGTATTCACTAGGGCACTCACAACCCCCACAGGCCGGTACATCGGCTCCACCGCCCGTTCCATATCCAGAAAGAACATCTGGAGGGCCGAAACAAGTGGGCCCTTCTTGGACTCTGTGCGGGTTGCCGGTGTGCGTGTGCGATCCGTGAGAAGATACTCGGTAAGCGGTGGGCATCGCCAAAACGCCTGGAGCACCGTGTTGAGAAAGCAGGTATTGCCGAGATTCAGAAGACCCACATGCATATTGGAAGTCATGGAAGCCATTGGTAAGGAAAGGAAGGATGTATTTAGAACGGTAGAACAGCTGAAAGAATACGCATCATTTATCTAATTACAGATGAACCCTTCAATTTTTCAACACAACACCACAAACAAAAAGTGACAACCTTGATGATTTTTGTAGAATCTTAGCACATTTTCGCACCAAAATGACCTACAATCCTTCTCGTTACGAGTATCCGTATGGAATTCATCTTCTAGATGATCTCCATAACCTCTTTCCTGAATTATTGTATGATCCTGGAATGTTTCCTGGAAACCAGCTTCTTACATTTATGCAGATGCGGACGAATGAGCTCTTTCCTGCGGATTATGCCCATAATCGCACGCAATATCGTCTGTATCAATTGGAACGCCGGCGACGGGAAGCGGGGATTCCTTTGCCTTCACTTCATCAAACACCCCAACGGCGTCGTGTAACTCCTATTCCTGTCCCCGCTACACCTGCACGCCCTACACGGCCTGTCTCTCGTCAAGTGCCTCATCCGGAACCTCAACCTCAACCGCAAGTACACACTCAATACCAAACCTATACAATTCCACTCACCAATCTATTCTCTACTCTCCTTGGTAGCGCAGCAACAGGCCCAACAGGCGCAACAGATGAAGAGGAGGAGGGACATGTTGGAATGCAAGCAATGCAATGGAATCCTATAACCGTAACCACAACCCCAACAACAACCACAAATCTCCTGAATACACTCATGGTGTCGGCGCTTCTCGGGCAACCGAGCCAGGATCTTACAGATCTTTTAACTCCTGTTGTCGTGGCTCCTACAGCCGCGCAACTTGCTGCCGGAACAATTGTGAGTAGTCTGGAACCCCCTGCAGATGTCACATGTACCATTTGCCAGGATCATGCACCCCCTGTACCTACAGCTACCGAATGGCGGATTCTTCGGCATTGTGGACACCGTTTTCACCGCACCTGTATTGATCAATGGTTCCGACAGAATGTACACTGTCCAGTCTGTCGGCATGATATTAGGGAAGTAAACACTGAAACTGCCAATTAATGGCGGCGAGTCTTACGCATATTTTTGCGTTTTTTGTAGGTCAATCTGCGTTTCCCTCCGACAACTGGTGCCTTTGGCGGCTTTAGAGCACATACAGCATTCGTCATTGGCAGAAAAAAACTGGGCTTATCTTCGTCATCCATTTCTACTGTGTTCCAAGAAAATCTACAGCCTTCCCTAACTTCCCTAGGCGTTTCCGAAGTTTTTGCAGCACATTAAATGTCCATTCTTGGGTCTGAATTGTGTTGGGATTACCGGTGTTTCCGACATTTCCTACACTTCCAACATTCCCAACATCCTCCCTCCTCAATCGCCTCCACATTACGGCAATCCAATCTTCTGTTACCGATATGTATACCTCACGCTCACGAATACCCCAATACATCAAACACCACTCACACAATGCATAAAATCGGGCACTCATTGTCTCAATTCCATACACAGACTCAACTGTCTCCAAAGACGCCGCATCCAACATGCGCATACACAAAGCTAACACAATTGCACAATAATATGTGCTAAGGGACGAGGGTCCTGCATATGCGGAGGCACCGATGAGACCCTGTAGGAAGTGTTGGAGTTGAGGGGTAGTCTTGAAATTCCGATATTGCTGCGATGCAAAGGCCTCCGCAAAAAACCATGCGGTTACTGGAGGCACCTCGCCCGTTCGTGTGGCCTCAAGGCAAAATAGGAATTCCACCGCGGATTGAAGATCCGGAGGAATGACTAATTTCGGTGTTGGTGGTGATTGCGTAACCGATTTGTCCTTCTTTGCTGAGATTGCTAAAGCGAGGGAGGGCATCCTACTTACATGGCGAAAATTCCACTTTAGATTAGCATGCACTAGCGTGCAATAGAAGCTGCCCGCACAACGGCCCGCATCTCCCCCCGCACCACCTCGCTCCCCACAATCTCCTCCCCTGTTTCCCGCCACACGCGATAAATGTGCTGATCCGGTCCGCGATACTTATTCAGTTTGTCCAAGAGTGCGGCAACGGTTGTGTTGGGAGCCTCGGTCGCCAGACGAAGTTCCGCACCCCCCTTGAATCCCGCCACTACCAATACAGCCGAGGGATCCGGTCGCAACACTAGCGTGCCAATATCTGCCTGTGCCGTGCCAAAAAGAGCAGACCACATTTTGATCTTGATTTATCTTATGGAGGTTTCGTTTCTTTTATACCATTTATATCTCCTTCTTCAAATACCGCGGCATCTTGGGGATTGTGTTGGTTACTGTGGCAGGTCCCAAATCCAGCGTGGAAATTGCACGATGTCTTACAGTTGTTTGTGCCATAGGTTGCTGAGTCGGCGTAAATTGGATCCGAATGTTGATAGATTCCAGACCATCTTGTGGGGAGCAAATAGTATGTGTTGGGTTCACTGGATATGCTGTGGCTGCAGTGGTCATTGCAGCACTCCACCGCACTAATCCAATAATAACACATAGCAATCCAACAATCAGAAGCAGAACGAATAGAATGGGTGCATCATATTCGGCACTCTGAGAACGAAGAGACATGGTAAGGAAGGAGGGGGAGAAGTGATGTAGGGAATGTAGGAAAGCAATGAAAAACCACAACTGCCCACAGGTTTCCTCCTCACCTTCTTCAATTTTTGCGCACACAGAAGCTTGCCATAGAAGTTTGGCCACGGGCTGCCATCGCCTTCGGATCCCGCTTGGCATCCAATAGCGCCTTCTCAAATAGGACCTCCAGTGCCAACTTCTCCCGTGCCTCCACAGGCTTCTTGGCCTTGTCAGCTGCCCGTTTTTGCTGGGGCGTCACACCTGGCATATGTTCCAGTGCAAGACCAAAGACCTGGGCCACCGGCTTCGCAATCTGGTTCGTAATGTAGAATGCATAATCGGGTCGTAAGTTATGTTCCTTTATATATGTCGGCAGTTCAATGCGATCTCCCTGCAACTTGGCATGCGGTGCATGAATATACACGAAAGGAATACGGTCCGTAGTGGAGGGCTTGTTACCAGGATCTCGCTCGGCAATCCGGTTGGCCAACACCTTGTGTGCAATTCGCGAGGGATCGGCATATTCTGCCCGCAGGGATTTGGTAATGGTAAGTTTTGTGAGAGGGAACTTGCCCTCCAAAAGATCACGGGCCGCCTGTTGGACAAACCGTGTCGCCTCCTGTACACCTTGCTTAACATCCAGATCCTTCGGATTCAGAATGGCATCCACGGCATGTCCATACACATATTTCACTATAGGCGCATTGTCACGGCGTTTCATTACAATGCCCATGGACTTGCGATGGAAATCCTCGTCCTCCACACCATCCTCGGACATATCTCCCACATAGCGTTTCTTGGATAGGAGAATAAAGGACTTGAAGATCTTATCAAACTCAAAGTCATGCGGGGGCTTCAGGCACGAAGATACCAATTTACCCGATTCTACTGTAAGATCCTTGGCCACCTGCAGAGCCTCCTTGCCGCGCAGGCGTTCTCCTGTTGCCGGATCCCGCGGCCTAAAGCGCAGGAAGATGGAGTCCGTGTCGCCATATACACACTCTACATCGCATCGCGGATCCTTACCACCCCCATACACCTCCTCAATCACCGCCTTGGCATACATCAGCTGTTTGCGACCATACGCGGTCGTGGAAGCCGCCAGGACTTGCCGACGCACCTTGAAGGTGGCCGAACCCAGCTGACCATACAGGGAATTAGCTGTGAGTTTGTAGGCAAGCTGTTGGGCATCCAGGAGATTCCGCTTGAACTCGTCGGGTTCCGTCTCCGCCAACTTACGGCACTTCTTGCGCGATGCGAGCAACATTTCCAGAATCCGTGGAATCGTGCCCTGGGGATTCTGGATGTAGCGGGCCACACGCCGGCCATCGCGGATCTTGCCAGGATGCTTCTTATGCGCCTGGGCCGGATCCGGTCGCAGAATATCAAATTCCACATTCACATACTTCGCGCCCGCAATGTTGTCATACCGGTCAGAACCCTCGCGGCAACATACAAACCTTCCATCATTGTCGTAGTCCTTGACCCAAATGAGTGTATCGTGTGAGATGTTCTCAGAAATAATGGAAGACGGATACAGGGACGCGAAATCATCGGCGGTTACAGGATCGTCAATGTAAATGCCGGTATGTGGCTCTAGCACAATGGCACCCTCATAGGTGTCCTCGCCCTCCTCGTCTTCCTCATCTCCTACATCTGCCTCGCATTCCCCCTTCTTGCGATCGGCCTCCACCTCCTCGCGCGAAGGTGCAGGCATTACCGCAATCAGCTGATCCACCTTTCGGCATTCCTTGAAGATGAGGGACTCAATCTTAATGCCCTGGCCTCGCAGGAAGATATAGGATACGGGCACAGAACAAACATTCGCCATGGCTATAGAGTTGTTGAGAATCTCCAGTTTGTTGAAGAGTTCCATAACTAGATCTGTGTCTTGCAAACAGTATCGCGCAATGATAGCACGATCCTTGTCGGAACCCTTGTGCAGCCGAAAGATGTCCTTGGGTGATACATCATCCTTCACCTGCGCCCAACGCTCAGGGGCCACACCATGGTCATCCAGAGTCGCCTGACCGCCCTCAATCCGCACAAGGAGCGCCTTGGGCTCTACGCCCACCACTTCACACCGGTCCACTACACGGTCATTCTCCGCATCCAACAGGGTAATGAACCGCCCCACGACGGTGCCCTTGGTGGATTTTGTAGGAAATCGGAATACGCCATCGCCCGCCTCGTGTCCCTCAACGGCAACCAGAGCTCCCAACACAGCTCCACTGACGAATGTGGCACTCACATTATCTAGTGAATACGAGTCCAGGTTATAGGAGCGGCGGATGTAAGGAAGCAAGTCAATCTGTAGGCGTCCCACACAACTCAGGATATTCATGGAATTGTCGCCCATGGCCGAGGAAGACAGGAACTTCTCCTCCAGCTTCGGCATGCGTGAACGCATGCGTGTCCAGGGCCGCAGGGTTTCGCGGAGCGCCTTTTCCCCAGCGGGATTCAACTCCTGCAGTCGCCGCCAGACATACTCTTCGTCAAACCCAAAGATGTTGTAGCCAATCATTACATCCACATCCACCTTGCCAATCCAGGCAATCCAGGACTTGAGCATGGTCCATTCATCCGTGAAGCAGTAGACTTCAATGGGCACCTCGGCACCTGGAGGCCGTACGGCCTTGCGATCGCAGCCACCGAGTACCCAAATATGTTTGCTCACGGGTGCACCCTGGCGGTAAAGAACTGTGCCCACCTGAATGATTTCATCGCCACGGATTTCGGGCAGTCCCTTGGTCAGTGCCTCATCTAGTGCGGCAATGGCCACCTCGCGTTCCTCGCTTTTGGAGGCAGTGAGGAGGGACTGTAGGGAATTGCGGACTTTGCCAAGAACCTGTTTGCCCTCCAGGACGAGCCGCACAGTTTCACCCATACAGGTGGGTCCAAAAGCCGCCGTCTCGCGTTTTAGATACACCTTGGACAACTTGGCATCCGTGTCTCCGCGCACAGCCGCCGCCAGGAGTTCACATAGATCCTCTACGGTTTCAGGACGCGCCGCAGGCGCCAGCTCCGTCAATTCACGCACCGGTTTGCGCCAGGTTTTCCGAGCAAGCGGGAAGTCTCCATGGGACGAAGTGCACTCAATATCCCATGAGGCGATTGTGAGAGGCGCGAGGGCCACGGCATCACTGGGACACACCTTGGACCAATGGCAGGTTCCGCAAATTGCCGCCTTCGCCGCGTTTCCCTCGGAATATTCCCAGGATTCCGCGGCAACCTGCATCCATCCTGCAGGCGCTAGATCCCGCTCGTGAAAGAAACGGAGTACAGGATCAATATTCGCCTCATAGATCTTGAGACCGAGTTTAGTGCCATCCGCAGAAAGAAAACCGACCGAGTCCAGGGCCTCTGCGGAAGCCGCAGTGGCTGCATTGAGTTTCGGAACAGCCGCGGCTCCCAACACAGTCCTCGTGTAATAGATGCGCGGAGTTGATTGCTTTGTAAGAAACATATCCTTGAGCCGGCGCCACAGAGTCTGCGATGGCACTTCTACACGCAAGAACTGGGACTTCTTGCCACCATTGTAGTCCAACAGAGTTTGATGCGTTTCCACGCGTAGGGCGACCTTGTGTTGGACACTTGGAGGAACGAGGGAACGCAACCAATTCTCCAATACACGAATCTCCACGGGCCCAACACCCGTGGGAATCTGAATATAGAAATAGGGACGGAAATCCTCCACCTGCAGGCACACCGAACGGCCCTTGGCATCCGATCCATACAGGAGAATCTGATACACTTTACGGGCCAATTTGTCGTCCTCGGTGAATTGGCGGGGTTCCGCACTTCCCTCGGATCCACTAGAACTGGGAAAAGAGGCACTATCAGCCTCCTCGGCAAAGACCATGCAATCTTGGGTCACTAGATCAATGCATTGAAAGATGAGGGAATCCGTATCCGGATCCAATGGACAGGAAGGAGGAGGGGGCATTTTGTAGGGAATGTGGGAAGTTCAGGGTAGCCGATGCCGCACCCCTGCGGGACCCTTCACCTTTGAGGGAACCCTTCACCCCTCCTTGGTTAGGCAAGGCAAGTCTTAGTCCCATCAATAATGCATATGAAAAATTTCACGCTAACCCAATAGAAATGGGCTCTTGTACTAGTAAATGTAAAACGGACGCTCCTTGGAAACCGTTCGTAACTACCACGGTTCGCAATGTGGTTGTCAATACACTGGTGGTGGAACCAACACTGTATATGGTAAAAGAATGCGGTTGTAAAAAATGCATGAAAGTCAATAAACGGCAGCCAAATCATGAAGAGGCGCTGCGCTACAGTTCCATGCTGGACGATGTAAAACGCGCCCAAAGTCCCGACGATGTAAATGCCAGTAAACGCAAAAGCATGGCTATCCGGACTTAGACCGTAGTTTCTTATGCATTTCAATATCTTTTAAAGGATGATAAAGATTGCCCGGTGCAAACTGGGCATGATTACTATTGAATGTAATAGTGTGTAATTCATCGGGTTCCGCGTAAGTTAGTTGGTGCGCCTCCGTCGGAAAAAGGGCTTCCAAAAAATACAGGGTTTTATGTTTTTCTGCAACACTTTCCAAATGGTTCAATAATGCACGGGATGCACGAATGGCACAGCACATTGCAGCATAATGAGGACCTGGATGGGTTACGCTAATTCTTGACCAATGCCATGGGCCATTTTCCCCCCGTTTCTTATGTGGAGCACTCAGTAAATCTTGGGATGAATACTGCTTATCAATTTGCAATAAATCCGATTCGGATCTGAAAAATACATCGTCTTCAAAGAACCATACTTGCTGATAGGATTCTTTTTTGGTAAAATAATACAGTCCTTTTTCCCAAGCTGTACAATCCTTCTTCACTGTAAAGTTCATATTAATATATCCTGCATTCCTACACTCTTCCTCCCCAATTTGAACAAAGTGAATGGTTGGATATTCGCGCTTAAATTCCGAAATATCCGAAGTATCATCCACGACTACATATACAGAATAGGAATGAAAGGATGCCAAAAAGTCTAACCAGATCTTGTTGGGATATCTGCAGAGTAGGCACACAGCCCTTGCATGCTTTTGCGAAAATGCCTCCGAATATCCATTGTATACTAGTAATTGTGTAAATAGAATGATAACAAAACATACTAATAGAATTGGTTTGTTTTTTGTCATAATTCTAATAGTATATAGTAATATAATTTGCAACGATGTCGGAATTTCAAAGATCCCTGCCTGCGATGGTTCCTGCAGGATTTGTGAGAAGTACCGGCATTCCCAACACATCCTCCTCCAAACCCTATTTTTCCACGACGGCCGAGGCACTTCGGCGCGCTATAGCGGATCCGCGATGTGTAGGTATTTCGGCACAACGCTTATTTTACGGGACTATGGGGACACCCACTACTGTGCCTGGTCGGGCAGGGGAAGACGAATGTTTCTTGCGCTCATAGTACTAGTGCAAATGTTAGTGCACTTAGTATTTGGCCTTGCGCGAGAAAGCGCGACGCGAGGCCCGTTTGGGAGCCCGGTATGTTCTGGTGCGCTTTTGGCGTGGGAGGGCTGAATTGGCCAGGAGTAGCAGGGCTGCTGGGCCCGCCTGCTGTATGGCCGATGTAAACGCAGCAAGTACACTGCCACCGTGTTGATTGCCATCGCTGTTGTGGCCACCACCAGTTTGTGTTTGTGTTGTGTTTGTGAGGGGATCTTTGCCTTGCAAGTCATTCTGCATGGAGGGTATTTCGCGCATGTAGGGCACGGCATTTGTAGCTCCTCCCTCGGAGGCATAGGCCTGCAGACGCCCATCGGGAAGCACCTTAATTACACTGGGATATCCCTGGATCTTGGCACCCTTGATCGCGGGAATCTTATCTTGCATATCATAATGCACACGCGCCATATTTGCCTTTCTACCCGGTGTATTCTCCAGGTCTTTCCATGTAGGAATATATCGGTGGCAGTGGCCACACCAGTCCGCATAAATCAAGATTACCGTGGTCAGGCCATTCTTGAGCATTTTCTGCAGCTTGCCAATATCGGCGGCCGACCGAATGTCTACGCCTTTTTCGGCGGGTGTAGGGGTCCGGAATCGCCCCTTGGTATTTCTATAGTGTGTCGCGGTCATGGGACGGTTCTATGTAGGGATGTGGAAATTTGCCTGTAGCATGTAGAGAGGGACCTCATGTATTCCAAGGTCGTTTTAGTAATTTTATTCCTGGCCATTGTGGTTCTGGGTGTCATACTGTGTAAGAAACCCGAAATACCGTCTGAACTTTTCTTAGATGCCAATTTCTGTGCTCGTAAGATGGGCGGTATCACTCAGTGCACGCGATTCTATCCCATGTTGGGAAATATGGGCATGTTCAAACAGCTCAGTGAAGATGAGCAGGTTCTAAAAATCAATGAATACATTGCTGCCGATGAGGCTCTGCGCAAGCAGGATCCTGAGACCTACCCTGCTAAAACTGCACAGGAACAATACCGTGCGATGGAATTGTATTTGAGTGGGGGGAAACTGGTTACAGCCACAGAATCCTCCAAAGCCAGGGCGCGTCTGAGTGGCGTATGTCCCACTGAGGCCCACTATGATGCGGACGGTAAAATTCGTCTGGAACCCAGCGGACATACCTTTGATTCCATGACAGAATACACGAATTACTTGACGGCATTTTATTCTCGGAGTGATTGCAAACCTGTTGGAGCTGTGAAACCGTATGCAGGTCCCTTGGCGGGTATTTTGGGTGGTGGTGGCACGGGAACTGCCTCACCCCTACAGATCGCCTCGGAGCGTAATGACCGTACTGTGGTCAATCAGGCTCTGTCGGATCTCTTTGACGCCGCTGGTGTTACTTCATCCGCAAAGGAAGGGGAAATCCCTGTACGCACCTTCCAGTTCCCTCCTCCTGGCGAACAAACTTCCGCAAAGACTCCCATCAATAGCCTGGACGATTACGAATACAATCGTGTCGTGGATCTGGAAAACAGGCCCCGTATGGCCCCGCTCTCTAAACAGGTCAAGAGCAACCTGCTGAACGCCATGCAACTGGATTGGCCTACCTTGCCGTATTCCTCCGATACCAAGGCCAAGCTGGAGGAACAGTTCGTGGATGCACGTATGCAGGATGTATTCCGCGAACCCAAGTCCGGCGTATTTTTCAAAAATATGGAAGGGGCGGATGTGTCCCCACCGGATGAGGATGCACGGGCCGCTCGCGAAGCCAAGATTCTCTCGGCTTACCAGCCCACCGACATTACCACCCATGTTGTGGATGATGAATACGAACGGGTGGCGAAAGTCGTGGCCCAACAGTACTCCACGGATCCGGATTGGGAGCCGGTTGTTGAGAAGCGGGGACCCCACCAATATGCAGTAACGGAACTCCGCCCTCGTCACAAGGCGAATAAGGCAGGAGAGGAGGAAGTCGTGTGGGAAGGCGAAGGAACTACCTCACTAGCCCAGGCCAAACAACAGGGACTTCTAGAAGGCGGCGAAGTAAAACCGAACTCCATGAGCATCCAGGACAATTTAGCAGATCCTTTCTTTGCAAAAACCGGTGTTGTCGATCATTCCAATGATACATTTTGGAAATATTCCGACTTTAATAAGTGGACACCAGGATTAGAACGTATGTTTGCACCTACAGATCCCACAAATCAGTGGCATTAATACTCCGGAAAAAATTGATGGTATCATTGTGGTGCCCAAATACATTTGGGTTTCTTTCGTCTTCTTCCTTTCTATTCCTTTCCGTCCTTTCCTTTCCACTTCGCACACTTCGTAGCCGAAAATGATCCCTCCTTCTGAACAACTCCTTACAGCTGCCCGCGATGGTAACTTACAAACTTTGCAATCCCTTCTTTCTGAAAGACAAGGAGTTGATGTCAATTCAACAAATTCTGATGGTATTACTGCTTTAATGATAGCATCAGAATTAGGACACACTGAGTTTGTCCGCACATTGCTGGCAGTTCCTACAATTAATGCAAATGCTGTCTGCATTAGTAATACAAATGCATTGTATGAGGCAGCCTTTGAAGGTCATGCAGAAATTGTGCAAATGCTGCTAGCAGCGGGCATTCAGGCAAATGTACAAAGTGTAGGAGGTTCCACTCCCTTGATTGAAGCCTGCCATGAAGGGCATTTGGATATCGTCAGACAATTGTTGGAAGTCCCAGGCATTAATATTCACTTGAAAACATGCCTTGGGCACGATGCGTTGAAATATGCACAGAGGCAGAATCATGTAGAAATTGTGCAGGCGTTGTTGAACCATGTGTAAGACCGTGAAAAGTTGAAGGGACCCATAACACTTTTTTAGAATTCCTAGACTTCCTACACAATGTCCTCTCCCTCCCTTTCTTCCATGGACCAATTCAAAACTACTATCCTTTCCTTACGATACTCAGATACTTCCATTTATGCGGATAACTGGAAGTATGTGATTGGCGACCTTGTGGATGCCGCGGCAGCCAAGGACTTCCCCCATAAGAATTGGGTTTGGGGTCTTTCCCAGTTGGAATCCGGAATTATGCATACAGTATGTGATGTATGTGGGGATGTGCCTTACTTCAAATGGCTACGGGATCTCTACATTTCATTCGTGAACGGTACAGAGGCCCCAGAAATGCCGAGTTGTGCGGATCATCGCAACAACAGCGACAACAGTGATGATGATTAACTCTGCTTGCGTCGTTCCGCTTTGCCCAACATAAATAGTTGCAACAAATTGCAACTATTTTTGTCGGGCAAGACCCAACATAAATAGTTGCAACAAATTGCAACTATTTTTGTCGGGCAAGACCCAACAGATGCCTTCCATATGCGAAACTCTGCCGAAGGGCAATTTGGGCTATCGGATCCAATGTTGGAAATACGGATGTTTCCAGCCATTCTGCTATGTCTCTTTGGCCTTTCAGGCTTGCATGGAGATAGACTTTTTGAAAGATCCACGGCCAATCCACATCTCCTACATCCGATGCCTGTAAGTCGTTGAATGCATGTTGGAGGCCTTGGAGATCCCCGCGTTCTACGAGAAGTTTTCCTAGTGTAACCGCTTCCATCTCTGTTCCGGCACTATATCATTTTTCATGAAGACATGATATAGAGTCAAATTTGCACATGTTCCAGCCGCAAGAAGTAGCGGCTTGTTAAGAATTTTCCTACATACCGTACGGAAGCCGCAAGGGGAAAAGGCGTGCGATCTCTAGGAGCCAGCTGCGACGACCCGTATGTAGGTTTATGAGTTTATTAAGATTTCCGACAAAGTTCGGTAATAATCCTGAGACCCCTTCCCACTATATAAACCGGTTTTTTGTAGGAAGTCTAGCCGCACCTGCTTCGCAGCCGCAACCCCTACATAATGACTGACGCAACCGAAGAAAAAGTACGCATAGTGATTGATATGCGAGAGGACGCATTGTGGGAAATCTTGGAACCGGAAGAGGGTTACCAGCTTGAAAAGGCTCCTCTAGATGTCGGCGATATGGCCTTCTTTGTCCGACATGCAGATGGTACCGAAAAAGAAGTCGTCGTCCTAGAACGAAAATCCGCCGAGGATCTCGGGGCGTCCCAACGAGATGGCCGCTATCGTGAACAGCGGGCGCGACTCCTCGCTAAGAAAGGAGGGGGCACGGTAGCTGGATATGTGTTGGAAATGCCGGTATGGTCCAGCGATCTCAGTCGGTCCTGGTGCAGAGGCCGATTCACCGAACCCCATCTCCTGAATACAGTCATGCGCCTGCAACTCCGGTATGGTCTGGCCGTATTTCAGGCTCGCGACTTGGAGGAAACGGCCATGTGGATCCGCCAGATTGCCAAGGCGCTCGTAGCGGATCCCAAAGTCTTTGAGGGCGGCGTAGCAGAATCCACAGCAAGTGCCGCCGCTGTCTACACGGAGGCCATTCATGTCAAAAAAGCCACGAATATGTCTGCGGATCGCGTATTTGCCACACTTCTCCGCACCGTCCCTGGCGTAGGTCCCGCAGCCGCCGACGCCATCGTGGCGCATGTAGGTGCTAAAGGATTTCCTGGGTTTTTTGCGCTAACCGAGGCTGAACTTGCGGCTGTGGCGCAGGGCACAAAACGCAAGGTGGGTGCCGCGGTGGCCAAGAAACTCTGGGCTACATTTCACTCTTCTGAGTCCCAGGGGTAAAATTACGGTTTCCGTTTCATGACATACCATAGAACCCCCGGAATGTCCGACACACCTTCCCTTTCCACAGACGCGGCCCAAGACTCCCCCAGCTTCCTACAAAAGCTCCGCGCCAATCTCGGTCTCATTGGCCTCGGTGCCTGGGCCGTGGCCGGTATTGCTGCTCTGGTAATGAGTATCGTTTGGTTCGGATTCAACGGAAGCCTGTCCGAGAAGCTGGCGGGCTTGGCTCTGGCCTTCTTCCTTGGCCCCCTGTACTTTGCTTTGTATGCTATTAAGAAGGAATGGTGCCGTGACATGGGTGCGACTGTGACTGGTCTGGTAGATCGGATGCGCGGTGGAGCCAAAGTGGTTTCAGCAGCCGCTGCTGTAAGTGAGGCGGCTGCCACAGTTGCTGAGGCTGTTACTGCATAGATTTTTTCCACTTTGTGAGAACCCCCCGCACTGCCTCGTGAATTCCTGGAATCCCTGGACAGAGTGCCTCCAGTCGCGCCGTATCCAGTAGATTGTTGGACCGCCGCGATGCCAACACGGCATTCTGCTCCTCCACCGTAAAGTTCTCCCATGCAAAGGCCGGATCCACGAGCTCCCGATACATCTCCAAAATCTCATTATGCGTAATTGTCCCAGGATTCGTGAGATTGAGTGTGCCCGTCTCCCCCGCCACAATGAGCCGAATGAGAGGAGGGAGGAGTGTTGGGAGCACGGTCATACTGTTGGGAACTGAACATACTTTTGCATATCGTGTAATTTTTGAAATAAAATTACGCGGATGATCCTCGCCTACAATGGGCATACGAATCCGCACATTGAGTGCTGTTGTTTCTAACAGATGCATTAGACGATCCGTAAATCCCTTGACCACAGAATACGAGGAACCGAAGAAATTCGGCAAGTCCTCTTCTCCGAAACCATTTGCGGATCCTTGTGGGTGTGTCACATCATACTCAAAAATACAGCCCGTTCCAAAATATGTCATATGGATCCCCAGCTCCTTGCAGAGTAGTGCCAAGGACAGCGGTGCATACAGATTATCGCGTACATTTTCCACGAGCTTCCCTGGTTGTTCCAGATAATCTATGGTTGCTATGCCTCCCCCGTGAGTTCGTCCGACTAGGCAGACTACACGATCCGGTCGCAGCCGCGTCAGCTCATCGCGTACATTCGCCGTATCATCCAGGCGAAACGCGGAAAGGGATATAATGTGATGCTGTTTGAGAAGTTCATGTTGGAATTGTTGGCCAATCCAGCCCGCACCGCCGTACAGAAGGAAATGCATTATGGAGAAGAGAGGAAGGAATATGTAGGAAATGCGGGTTCTGGTTTAAGCGGCAGGGGAACCAATGGTTCCCCTTTAACCCCTCCTTATATAAATGTTATATTATGAATGTGAATTTAAGAGTTATATGATTAATGCATACTAATCATGGACTCCTATGCTCCCAACACACTCCTAGTCACTGGCGGATGTGGCTTCATTGGTTCCAATTTTATTAATCGTTATCATGAAGCCCATCCTCATGTGAAGATTGTGAATGTGGATCGCCTGGACTACTGTGCCACCGAGGACAACCTGGAAGCCCCACATCCCTCCTGGTACTCCTTCTATGCATGTGATATCACCAATGCGGATACGGTCAATTACATTCTGCGGCGCCATCGGCCGGATGCCGTAATCCATTTTGCCGCGCAATCGCATGTGGATAATTCGTTCGGAAATTCCCTGGCATTTACGCGGGACAATGTCGTGGGGACCCATACCCTCCTAGAATGTTGTCGGACCGAGCTGGGACCCGCCCTAAAACGATTTGTGCATATTTCCACGGACGAGGTGTATGGCGAGGTGGCCGCGGATCATCCAGGATGTACTGAGGCATCCCTGTTAAATCCCACAAATCCCTACGCGGCGTCCAAGGCGGCGGCCGAGTTTTTCGTGCGTTCCTACAATCACTCCTATGGCCTGCCGACCATTATAACGCGAGGTAATAATGTGTATGGGCCGCGTCAGTATCCCGAAAAAGTAGTGCCGCGTTTCATTCAACAAGTTCTGGAGGGGAAGCGGATGACGATACAGGGTCAGGGACTGGCCACGCGTAATTTCATTCATGTGTATGATGTGGCGGCCGCTGTAACCACAATTCTCCACAAAGGTGTCGTGGGTCAGATTTACAATATTGGGGGCGACTGTGAGTTGCATGTGATAGAAGTGGCACGCCGTGTCTTGGAGATTATGCGACCGGCGGATGTTGGGAACTTGGTGTCGGCCTGGATTGAATGGGTGCCGGATCGGCTGTTCAATGATCGGCGTTACGCTGTCAAAAACGATGCTCTAGTGGCCCTGGGGTGGCGGCCCACCATTGAATTTGCTGAGGGTTTGCGACAAACTGTGGAATGGTATGTGCAGAAGTTTATTCAGGCCCGTTCACCTACACGAATCCTGTAATGCGTGCCATGCTGTGTAGACATGCGTGTAACACCGAGATCCGCCAGAATGCGGCGGCTCTCAATGTCATCCAGAAATGCTGCCACCAAGGGCTGTTGGAGTCCCGCTGCCGTAAAGAGCCAGCGCAGAACCTCGCGATGGGATTCCTCGTCCAGGCTGTATTCATAGTCACCCATGAGCCAGAACTCTGCAATAGCATCGGCGTCACCCTTGTAATAGGCCGAAACAGCCTTGGTTTCCGCGGCAATCTCGGAGGCACTCTGGGCTGCCGAAATACGCTGCATCACCTCGGAAAGAATAGGGGCAGTTGCCGTTTTGCGAGCACGAAGAGTAGGCATTTTTGGAAAGGATGGTGGAGTGAGATGTGGGGATGTGGAAGCTCTTCAATTTTCCACACCCTATTTAAATGCGCGACCGCATACGCAGCCGCATACGCAGACAAAAACCGACGCGGAAATCTAGGACTTTCCGTGCCTCTCGACAGCGCGGAGGTGCCGAAGTCACCGGTGCAATTCTTGAGCAGGCATCTACACAAGTTCTACGCATTTCAATGCCACCCGGCACATCAATTGTAACAGATCAAAATACAATGGCATATATGACGGGCCAATTACAAACAAATGTGCAGATGGGAGGTGAACAAGAAGGAGCCGGATTTTTGAATGCTCTGAAACGCACATTTTCAGGAGAGAGCTTCTTTGTGAATCAGGTAACCAATCCTTCCAATGAGATTGCCGAAATTACATTGGCTCCCTCCATTCCCTCCGCAATTACAGAAATTACCTTGGAACCCGAGGAGGAATGGAAGCTCTATCCTGGATGCTTGTTGGCCGCCACATCCAATGTAAGTGTCAGTGGTTCCCTCAATGTATTTCAAAACTTCCGTTCTTCTTTTGTCACCGGATCCGCAATGTATACGACCGTAAAAGCAATGGGAGGACCTGGACGCGCCTGGATCTGTGGATTCGGCGGTATTGAAAAACGCGATATAACAACATCAGATACACCTTTTATTTTAAACAATGGTACATTTCTCGCCATGCCGGCAAAATATTGGGATTCGCACGTGGATGTTGGAACCGCGGGAGGGATTCTGAATGCCTTTTTAACTGACATCGGATTTGTAATGAAAATACAGAATCGTAGTGGTGCACCCAGTGTAACCTTGCCACTGTATATGCAAAGCCTGAATATCCGAAACTTCCAACAGATGATCAAAACAATCGCTGCTGCCGAGGCGGAACGGGCAAAAGAACAGAAACCCCTTTTTTCGTTTTCGCAACAGCAGAACAGCATGAGCTAAAGATTGAAGGGTGGTAGAACTGTAACATGCATTCCCAAACTCCCAACATTCCTCCTCATCAAGCCGCAGCAATGGAAGACTCCCTTGAAACGAAGATCTACAATCCCTGGAATCTTGCCAATCGTGTAATACCCGATGGCGAGATTCTCCGTATCCTCCGCGCATTTGGTATCAAAGACAAACCCAATAATTGGGATCTCTTTCGTCAGGCCTGTGTCCATTGTTCCTATGTAGATCGTCCAGAGGGCCCTTCGCTTCTCTCGGCAAACGGGGAACCCGTGGTCGTTGCACCACGACCGCCCGATTGCCTGCCACTCCAGAAAGCCGACAATGAGGCCATTGAGTTCGTCGGCGATTCCATTCTCGGCTGCGTAATTGCCGTATATTTGCATGAACGGTATCCCACTATGGACGAGGGATTCCTTACACCCCTGCGATCCCGTTTGGTGAACAATAAACACCTGGGACATCTGGCCATTCGCCTCGGATTCAGTAAATGGATTATTCTTAGCCGTCATGTGGAGGATCTCTGCAACGGCAGGCGCAATCTACGCATTCTTGGATCTATGTTGGAAGCGTGGGTGGGTGCAATCTATCTGGATATCGCCCAGCGTGATCCTGCGCGCGCCTATGACCGCGTTCGGCAATGGCTCATCAATTTGTACGAATCCCGAGTGAATTTCTGCGACATTATTGCCGAAGATACGAACTTCAAGGATCAGCTCCTGAAATTCTACCAGGGCACCTATCATCAGCCCCCGCGATACAAGGAAGTGGCCGTGGAAGGCCCCTTGCACGACCGCATCTTTACGATGGGTGTGCTGGCACCCGATGGCACGATTGTGGCCACGGCAACAGCCCGTAATAAAAAAGTGGCGGAGCAGGAAGCATCCCGACTCGCCCTTGTGCGTCTTGGCGCGATCGTGGAGGCCGAAGTGGCCGCGGAAGACGAGGTGGCCGAGGCTACCGTGGAACTACAAGCAGCCCCCTAAAATCAGAGATTGCGTAAATACATTTTTGCTCCCTCCAGGAAATCCAACATCATGTCCAGGAATGATAGGATGCGTAGCAGATGCCAGGCAAGTTTGACTTCCAACACGGAATAATATACTATCATTGCCAAATCGGAGACGAGAAGGGCACAAAGGAATCGCGAGGGCGCATGTTGGAAACGCAGGACATCCAGGCACAGAAAGAAGAGAAAGAAGATCGCAAAGAATAGGTTCATTGCACAGCAATAAATTAGGAATAAAGAGGAATATGTGGGAAGTTGTGGGAAGTTGTGGGAAGTTGTGGGTCTCATTTTTCCATCCTAAGTAGAGAAATGCCAAATACAGGTGCCCCAGCAGCCCAAGAAATACCCATAGGAAAGTGCGAGTTTCCTGCACGCCCTTGTATGAGTGCCCTCCGCCGTGATATTTACATTAAGGCGCGGGACTGTAAGAAGCGCACTATCAAAAAGTGCAAAGAAAAGCCCGATGCAAAGAAATCGTGCAAAATTAGCAAGGAAGCCATCTATAAGCTACCCAAGCGGCAGCTGTGTTCCTATATTCTTCAAAATCCCACCTATCATTTTGAGGGACAGGTGTTGAAAAAGAAGATTGAGGAAGGTCCGGCTCTGCGGAAAACTCTGGGTGCTACCGTGTTACAGCCTTTTTTCACCCCATTTGAAGTCAAGGAATCTAAGCAGCCTAAAATTAGCGATGCACCTCTTCTGGTTTATATGGCCCGTTTCTCACGCGATAACTCTGTTGTGTATGCCCAAAAAGACGGTTGGAAAGCACTCTGGACCAATTGGGATGAAGAGGAGGATACCCCTCTTGACGATTGGGAACTTACATTTCCCTCTAAATTCGCCACTTTTATGCGTTCTGTGAAACGCAAGGGTATCCAACACATATTCATGTATATGCGGCAATTCAAGAAATTCATTCATGATGACACAGGTGTTGAGGATATTTCACGACACGCCAATTTCTTACATTTGGACTTAGTGAATAAGCGTATGTATCGCTACGAACCCTCTGGATATGGGTTATACGAGGTATTTGATATGGAGGAATTGGACAAGCGTCTGGCCAAATGGGCATCTTCCAAGGGACTCAAATACGAACCTCCGTATGATTCCTGCCCGCGCCAGCTCTTTGCCAAGCTGGCCATGCAACAACGGCTTGCAGGGAAAGCCAAACGCGAAGAGGGGGATCCTGGCGGTTTCTGTAAGACCTGGGCATCTTTCATGTTGGAACAGAAGTTGCGCCATCCAGATGTGCCAATCGTCCAAGTGCATGACCAAATGGTCAAACAATTCCTGGATGCCAATATTGATCTCAATGAATTCGCGCGCCACTATACCGCCCGCGTAAACCAAATGGGCATGGAAATCCTCAAGAAGCACGGCATGAAAGCCGACGCAGATCCTGATGAATTCTTGGAGAAGCACTGGAAGAAAGTTATGGAGGGGAAAACCAGAGCCACGCGTAAAAATTGAGTAGGGAGATATGTTGGTAATTGTGGTTAGTAAAGAATGGCCATAATATACCGAATCCGTAACAAAATTACTGGGAAATATTACATTGGTGAAACAAAAGAGCAGGATCCTTACACACGATGGCGTCGGCCATAATTGAAAGTGGCGACAAAAGTCGCCGCTTTCAATTTATGGCTGACTCATAAGACTTGAAATATGACACAATTCATGGTTATCCAACCGCTTTTGCGGTTGGATATTCCATAACTTGTCGTCATTTTCAAGTCTGGCGGCAACATTTAGCAAATTTCAGGAGAGGTGCAGGGTGTCCTGCTTTACGGGATGCATTCAAGAAATATGGTGAAGAGGCATTTGAATTTCAAATACTCTTCTTCTGTTTTGATGAGGATCGGTTTCATTACGAAATTGCGGCCATTGCAAAATATAACACGCAAGTCCCGAATGGCTACAATATTGCCAAGGGAGGCCAAGGAGGCGGGGCATTTGCAGGGAAGACGCATACTCCTGAAACAATTGCAAAAATCCAACCGAAGTTACAGGTGTATCGCAATGATCCTGAATGGATTCGGAAAAGCAGTGAACGCTCCAAAACTGCAATGGCTTCACCTGAAGTGCGTAAAAAACTAACTCGGAGAAGTTTAAAAAAGCTGTTGAAGAAGGACGAATTGGGGGAGGAATACGCGATTATACACCTGAAATACGCAATAAAATTCGTGATTCAGTGAAAAATCATTTTAGTAGTGAAACGAATATAACTAATCATAGAAATGCTATGGCAAAAGCTGTGGGTGTGAAAGTTTATCAATATGGATTGGATGGAAAATTCATACAATCATATGATAGTATTGGAAATGCTGCCAGAGCTATGTTAAAAACAACTCATGCAATACATTCAGCTCTTGATAAATATAATAGAACATCTTGTGGCTATATTTGGAAAACAACAGGCCCTAACACGATTGAACATATTTAAAGGGAGGGTTCGTTTCACTACTTGTGAGGAAGTTGATTGGAGTCCGGCTCCTCCCAAACTTATCGGGTTTCCGATAAGTTTATTATAGGACTACAATAGCAAGTTTGACCGAGACGGTTATGGTGTTCGATTTAAGCTCGAATGCAGAAATGCGCGTGGGTTCGAGTCCCACAGCTTGCACACACATTTCTAAACCCTGTAGGCATTCCTGGACTTCCTACAGGGTCTAAAGTTGTTAGCAGATTCTGCTAAGCGGCGGCAAAGTCGCCACTCAGCAGAATCTGCTGGCTCTTCCAGCCTTGCAATTTTGCAAGTCTGGATGTCTTTGTGAAGACCTACTTGCGAGAAGCTTCTTGGAATCGGTTTCTCGTACACTTTGGCGGCGGTTGGCCGAGGGTGTTTTTGGATTCCTACTGTAAAATGAGTAGCAAGGTTGGTCCGAGATGGTTAAGGCGCATCCCTCAAGAGGTTGTGGAGAAATCCGCATGGGTTCGAATCCCATACCTTGCATAATATCTTTGGAACTATGTTGGAAATCCTGGACTCCCAACATATTCCCCTGTCCCTAATAGAAATGCCCCGTAAAACAAAACGCAGTCGTTATGGCAGTCGTAGTAGCCGCAAGCGCACTCGGAAACCCCGCTACAATCACCACGGAGGTGAAGACATTGGTGCTGGTAGCTACGGATGTGTATACAGCCCCTCTATTCCTTGTGGAAATAGCAGTAATGACCGTGCCAATGCTTTTCGTGGCCTCAGCTCCAACAATTATGTCACGAAACTCACTTCGGTGCAAACAGCTTCTGATGAAAAAGAAAAGGGAACTCAGTTGCGCATTGCGTTAGAAACGACCGCGCTTGCTCCCAACAATGTCCTCATTGGTCCCTCCGCTATATGTGGACTCCCTGCCGATCTTACCGAAAAACAAAAGGAGGATCTTGCGAAGTGTTCCGTGAAAATGGCGGATCCCTATCTGGTTCAACTCAAAAATGGCGGCACCTCTTTGGATAAATTCAAATGCCCCGAAGCCGACCGCGGCCTATTTATGACCAGCCTCGTAGAACTCTTTGATAAACTGCGTATCCTACATGCCCAAAATATCGCCCATTTGGATATTAAACCTGCGAATATTGTTACGCAGCGATTGGAGAATGGAAGCTATCTGACACGATTCGTAGATATTGGATTTATGTTGGATATTGGGGCATTTGACGAAGCCGATGAGACTCTATTTGCATTCAAGAATGATTATATAATATGGCCCTTTGAAGCGCGATATTTAGCCGAGGCAATTGTGGATCCTATGCTGTATGAAATAAACAATTTTTATGCAAAGTGTGCCGAAAAACTGCCGCTTATCGGAATTCCCAACAAACTCTATTATGATTCATTTGACGCAAAAGGAGGCAGGCGCATATTTGACAATCCGGCATTTATTGCAAAATTCAAGAAGTTTTTGCGGGATCCGACTGGGGAACGCAAAATAGATGTAATTGCCAAGGCCGTGGATGTATATTCTCTCGGATACACACTTGCCCTACTTTACAGGAAAACCTTTGGACATGCTTTTTTGAATCATGGCATTTATGTGCCTGTGCAGGATGAGTTTAATAGGAAACTGTATACAGAAGTTAGTGCGCCTATGTACAATTTGGTCCTTCATATGATGAATCCTGATACAGAAGACCGCTACACCATTGAAGAATCCGCAGCAGAGTTGAACGGTATTGTTGGGAAGCTCAATGTGATATTGGGAATCTGAATCATGTTGGAACTCTAGAATATCCAACATATCACGCAAAGAGCGATAAATGCGGTCTTGAATTATCGGGCCACATGTAGAACAATGGCCGCACGACCCCGGTTTGCTGCACCGATAGCAAAGGATAAGATTCGTTTCGGGCCTGCACCGCCGACCATGTTTGCCATGTTGGAATCGCTGGAATCCGTGGCACCCATGGATGCCCCGCCAGGTCCAGATATTGGAACCGGTGTGGGTCCCCGTGAAATCAAGGCCACTCGGCCTGCCCCACCTGAGGATGAGACAAAGGAACGAGAAAGAGCCCCTCGGCAGGCCCCTGCGCTGCCTCGGGACTTTTCGCAACCCGTGGTCATTGCGCCCCCCAAGGGACCCGCGCCTCAACGCCTGGTTGCCGGACCTGCCGCGAAACCTGCAACCGGCCTCGCCGCCCTCCAGGATCAAATGAAGGCCGTGCTCGCCCGCGACGCCACACTCGTCCATCCACCCCTCTACATTCCCAGCAATCGCCGCGCCTTCAAACAATTCATTATCCAAACCTACCGCCGCTATTATTTGCCGAAACCTTCGGATATTCCGGATCCCGATGCATGCGCCAAGTCCGCCGAGGAATCCAAAAAGGGTGTGAAAACCTTCGCCTATCAGTCTTTCGTCCGTGACTTTATTCAGCGTCCCTCGCCCTATCGCGGCGTCCTCGTATTCCACGGCCTGGGCAGTGGAAAAACCTGTACTTCCATCGCCTCCATGGAAGCCCTGTACAACCGTGGCCAGAAACCTGTGTACATCTTCACCCCTGCATCCCTCTCCAAGAATTACCGCGATGAAATTACCAAATGCGGCCCCTTCATATTCCGCACCAATAATAACTGGCAATGGATCCCTGTGCCGAATCTCAAGGAACCGAGCCCTGAGGCAGAGTATTTGATGAATGTGTTGGGAGTTCCGCGTTCCGTGATCGCCAAACAGAAGGGTGGATGGTCCCCCAATCCCGCCGCCGCCCCCAACTTTGATACACTTTCCCCCGTTCAGCAAAAACAGATCGTAGACCAAATTTATGCCCATATTGATTTCCGCTTCCAATTCATTCATTACAACGGTTTACTAGAGAAGACTGTACGAACTTGGGCGTGCGAGGATCCCACTATGTTTGACGGCGCTACCATTGTGATTGACGAGGTCCATAACTTGATCCGCACCATCAACAACTCCCGCATGGAAGAATTCTACAAGGATGAGCCCCGCGAAATGCAACAGTATACCCCCAAATTCTGTGATGTCGGCAAGAAATACCGAATTTCATATTTGCTGTATCGCATCCTGTGTTCTGCAGTAGGCTGCAAGATTATCGCCTTGTCTGGTACACCGATTATCAACTACCCCCATGAAATCGCCATTTTGGCCAATTTGTTGGCGGGGGATACCCGTATGGTGGAGGCCACCCTGCCGGGCTTTGAACGCAAGGATGCGATCCTGAAGGCCCTAGAACGCCATCCTGAAGTGGATTTTGCCGAAGTAGTGCCACGTCCCGACATCAATGCCTCTATGGTCCGAATTACACCGGTACCCTCAGGTTGCCGCAAAGTGTTGGATCCCGCCACGGGTGCATTCCGTGGATTTGTGAGGGATGTAGGGCTGGCAGGACAAGCCGGTGAAATCGCACGGGAACGCAATTTGGAGGGATGGTTCCAGCGCGTTGTAGAGGGCACGGGCATCAAGGATCCCGTGTACAAGTCCGTGACCCGCTTGCCGGATCTAGAGAAACCCTTCCGCGAACTCTTTGTGGATACCGAGAAACTGGAAATCAAGGAGCGTGTGCGCCTGCCTCTGATGGCTCGTCTTTCGGGTCTCGTTTCGTACTACAAGGGCGGCAAGGCGGATCTTATGGCCAAGGTGAATTTTGACAAGGTGGTCTATCTGCCCATGAGTGACCTGCAACTCAAGGAATACACGGCAATGCGCAAAGAGGAGATTGACAAGGAACAGCGGGAACAGAAAAAGAAGAAACCCGCGGCTGTCGCAGTGGCCCAGGGACCTACACTCTACGACCTGGTGACCAAGGGACAGAAATCCACTTTTAAGATATTTTCGCGTGCGGCCTGTAATTTCGCGTTTCCTACAGATATGGATCGGCCACGCCCAAGTGATTACCGCGATGTCCAGATGGCCCTGGGTGTTGCAGATGAAGAGAAGGTGCCTGCTGCAGGAGCACCCGCCGAAGAAGTGGCCCCAGAACAGGCCGAGGAGGCCAATGAAGTCCTGGCGCCCAAGCGAATGGATTATGTTTCGGCAATCGTGGCAGCTGTGTCGGAAATGCGGGCGCGTGCCGGTGAGATCTTTTCGCCTGAAAATCTGCCCAAATATTCCCCGAAATTCCAGGCTATGCTGGACAATATGGAGGGATCCAAGGGACCTATTCTGGTATACAGCCAGTTCAAGACCTTGGAGGGTGTTGGGCTCTTCAGTATGGCCCTGGAAGCCCAGAAAGGGTATGTGAAGTTTGATCTTGTACAGACCCCTGGCGGCGGTTGGACACTGGCGGAGGAAACTCGTGTCAGTGGCGCCACCACTCCTCGGTATATCACTTACACAGGTGACGAGGATGCTGAGAAGCGCAACATCCTGAAGGCTGTATTTAATGCCGCATGGTCCAAGATGCCTAAGTCCCTCGCAGAGGAAATCAAGGCACTTACAGGCGCCGAGAATAACCAACAGGGTCAGATTGCCCGTGTCTTTATGATTACACAATCCGGTGCTGAGGGCATTTCACTGTCCAATGTGCGTCAAGTGCATATTATGGAGCCGTACTGGAACTATGTGCGTCTGGAACAGGTAAAGGGACGCGCCATTCGTATTTGCTCCCATATGGATCTGCCTCCTGAGGAGAGGACAGTGGATGTATGGACCTATATCTGTAAGTTTTCACCCCAGCAGCTCAGCGAACGCCTGGTGGACGAGACACTCCTGAACTTTGACGGCGGCGCCACGACCGATGAGAGTATCTTGAACTTGTCCAATGCCAAGAAGAAACTGGCGGATTCGCTGTTTAGTGTTATGCAGGCCGCGGCTGTGGATTGCGATCTCAATGCCATGGAGAACGGTGTTCTGGCGTGTTATACATTTAGTGGTGCACCGACCATGGAACCCCTGTTCCATCCACTGGTGAATGTGCATTTAGCGGAATCAGAGGCTGCGGTGCGTGCTCGTTAACACGAGCACTACCGCCTTCAGCATCGCTCGGCACCAAAGGTGCCGAGCTCGCGGCAGCTGTAAGGGCGCGATAAAGCGCGTTAAAATTCCCAAAAAGTTTTACCCGACCTAGTTGGGCAAGAAAAGTCCCTTCGTCGCATCTTAGCTCAGAGGAGAGAGCGCCTGGCTCATAACCAGGAAGTCGGTGGTTCGAATCCATTAGATGCGCAAAATAATACACAAATTTCAGCATATGTCATATTCTGAAATTTTAAGCGATATGTTGGAAGTTGGGAGATTTCATGAATTACTGTAATTCGCCCAGGATCCCAACGTATGTCCCCAAGGTCCTTGAAGGTTGATGAGTTTAGGGCGGATGTTGGAAGTTGGGAGATTTCATGAATTACTGTAATTCGCCCAGGATCCCAACATATGTCCTCAGATTCATGAATGCCGTCTACGAGTATACTTCCTCTTCTGTTGTCTTCTTCTGCTCTTGTGGCTCTTGTGGCTCTTGCGGCTCTTCCGCCGTCCTCCTTTCTTACCCTGTTTATCCACAAATGCCTTAAGAAGTTCATAGACAGCTGTGACCTGTTCTTCTTCTGGCCAGGATTCCAACAGTTGTGCCGACTGAATGAATTCACCTATATGGGGGGGATTGTCAGTATCCAAATATTCCTTGGCTTTCTCCCAAAGATCCTGCAATTCTTCATCCGCAAAGCTCTCCACAATTCCTTCAATCGTGTCAAGATGTTCCTCCAAACTCTCCATCATTTCGGCATCTTCCGTTTCTTGTGTGCGCACAAGGGTTGCCAAGAAATCCGCAGGCGGTTCCCCGCGGAGTACGCGAAATAAATGGCGTACATCCTCTTGTTTTGGAAGGTATCCCCATTCTGGTCTCATATAAATAGCGCGAACTGTTTCATTGAGAGGCCATAAATACAAGAATTCCAGACCCTCCTTAGTTGCCCAGGCAACAACGGCATCATTCAATCGTTTTCCTACACCTCCATAAAATTCGTCTCGGACGCGGCGTGTAGAGATCTCCGAAATACTTCCATGGGGTTTTCCATTATGTTCCAGGACAAGTAGTGTTAGCCACCCAAGAATGATAGTTGATCCATCCGCGCGTTTGGAGTGCGCGATAAAATGCACATATGGGGACTTTTGGCAGTTCCATAACCACGGAAATATATCCTCAAAGTTTTTTTCAGCAGCATATTGCTTGGTTACTATGTTGGTATATTTGGCGATTTGTTGGGGTTCTTTCTTTTTCTGGCAATCCAACACAGTTATCTCCATGGTCCCACTACACTCTATATGGGATGGGGACTTTTATCTAAACTGTTGGGATCTTGGGTTTGTCCAGAAATGACCCATCCTACCCACATGGGATTTAAACTCTTTTCAGGAGCATTTATGCTCTATACAGCCTTTGCAATGCAGCAACAACGCGATATTGCCATTGCCCAGTTCAGACTTACACAGGCTATTATGGAATCAAGTAAAACACGGTAATTGGAAGATTGATATGAAAACAAATACAAAGAACATCCATGAAGCATGTATGTTCTTTTTGAAGTATGATGAATATGGAGTTATCCAGTCCACTAAAAATTAGTGGACTAGATAATGGCTAGATGCGTGTGGGGTATGTATGGGCGGCTGTTACACCACTGCCCTGCCGGGTTACCGGTGGATGGAGCCAGTAACACCTCGCCTTGTGTAGGGTCAGCTGGAAATTGAGTTCCCAGTCCAGGGCTTCCGCGCAGGGAAAGAGGGTATCCAGGATTTTGGCGAGCATGGGTACACGAAAGACCATGGAGTCCGTGCATCGTGTAGGATGTTCTGGCCGGTTGGGTTTGTACCAAAGTCGCTGAGAATGGGGGGCTATTGGCGTGATGGCTGCGGATGCCGAGAGAGACAGAAAATCCCAGTCTCCACCCGTTTCCTGTTCCAGAGCATCCCAGGCCGCAGCAAACCGATTCAGGAAGTCCTCGCAAAACAGGACATCACTTTCCAGAATTAGTACGACGCCGTGTTGGGCCACAACAGCACGGCGGGCCACCGCTGCCCAGTTCCAGATCAGCGAAAGTTCCGTAGGTTTTAGGTTCGTCGTGTTGAAATTCAGGGGTTTACGGCCGTGCGCAGTAGACCAGGGATCATAGGAATCCCATACAGCACGGGTTTGGAAAAAGGCATCGGATCCATAGGTATCCAGGACCATCGTGTAGGTAGCGGGATCAATTTGATGGTTGCCGAGCCATTGCTGGAGATACGCGGCACGATCCGGTTCTTTCTTTGGATCGCAGAGTATATACACATGGTCAATATGGGGGGATAGCGGACGCATTTATGGGATTGTGTAGTAGCTGGGTTTATACTATTTGAAAAAGGAGAAGAGGGATTGGAGAAGTGTTGGTTGTTTTGGTTTGGTAGGTATTGCAGTGAATTGCACCGCATTGAGTTTTTGGGTGAGAATCTTGCGTTGGACTTCTTGAGGATTGTAGGGATTCTGGGTTTGGAAGGCTTCTGCGGAAAGTGTTGGTGTTAGGAAGGCGAACTTATTCTCGGGTATGCGGGCATCCATGCCATAGTTAAGAACAATAACAGCAAACCCGTGACCTCCTGGAGATCCATCACTTTCATTATCAGAATCCCAGTATGCACCTCCACCACCTCCAGCGCCAGAATAATTGGTACCACCTGTAGAATCAGATCCGTATGTATCATGTGTGGAGGCACCTGTTCCTCCTGATCCACTTCCAATACCACCACCACCAGAACCACCTGCATTATCATTACTTTTTTTGCCAGTATATACTGCAGGACCGCCAGATCCACCAAAATAACTTTGACCTCCACCTGAACTTGTATCGCCCTTTGCACCATAGCCTCCATCATTTGAGCCATTACCACCCCCCCCACCTTCATTTCCATTTAACCCTCTATATCCTCCTGTTGCTTCTACAAGTAGATTACCGCAAATATCGTACAAAACAGTTGATTTTCCTCTAAATGTTCCAGATCTAGTTCCTCCACTTCCTATGCTTACATAATACTTATCCTTAGTTATATCAATTGTAGTCAATTTTGTTTTTCCTTCTTTCCATCCGTCCGAGCCTTTCCATGCAGCCGAATCATATACATCATATGTATCAGTTGAAGCAGGTCTGGTTGCAGAATTGTATTCAAATGCACTACCTTTTTGGGAAGCTTTGAAATATCCGCTTCCACCGCCTCCACCGCCTTTTCCGTTATTCTCGCCTCCACCACCAGGACCTCCACCGCCAACAAGCAAATAATCTAATTTTTTATATCCTTTTGTAACAATTGGTAGTTGTGTATCGCGAGCAGTTGATTGTGAGGAAACATCATAAAAAGTTACTACATCCCCATCTATATCTTCAGTCTTTTTAACTGTGGCATCCGAATTAAACTTAATAATTCTTTTTGGTTTTAAGGCAATTGCTTCCGTTTTAAATGAAACCATATTTGTATAATAATTGTTTAGAGCTGATACAATGTCAGGAATTGAACTTGTGGAAGATAATCCATTTAGTGTTGATAGCGATCCATCAAACATTATTCGTATAGATTCCGTTATATATGAATACCAAGCAGCACCACTAGCATCTACTTTTAAATCATTACAGCCATTTTTAAAGTTTACAATTTGCCTTCGCAATCCAGCATATATATTTGTTTTCAATGTGTAATATGTATCATAGTTTGATGCCACATCCGCCAATGACCATTCCGATGAATTTGCGGGAAGACCTGTAAATGCCACGACACCTTTAGTTGTTCTTGGCCATGGTCTTCCTGCAATTCTTGAGCCTGATCTATCTTCCACTGAAACACCATTTTCCAAAGATATCCGATAGTCCCCAAAAATAAACGCGGAATACCATCCCTTATCTTTGTTGTCAGTGTAAAATCCCGAAAGTTTCGTAAATAATGTCCCTAAGTTCGTAACAGCATCTGTCTGAATATTATTTATCAATGTTGCATAAGTATTGTAGGAATCCATTTGTTGATCCATGCGTGACCCAATCCCATTAAAATTGCCAGAGGCACCACTAACAGCCGTAGAAAGATCGCTCTTATATGTGCCATTTAGTTCCGTATACCATGATTTTTCACTGTGGGTATCAAAAAAGTTTTTGGATGCTGGAAACAACACCGACTTTACATTTGCCACTACATCCGAATATGTATTGAATTTGGAAATTATGTCGGAAAGCGGGGATGCATCGGTAATTCCTGGGAAATTTCCATCAACAGATGAACCACTCAAATCTGCCAAATTATTTCTATCTGCTTCCGCAATGTTCTGTAAATACCAGCTATTCGCTTTTTGTGTTTCATAGAAGTTTTTGCAGGGAACAAATAGGCGTTCTCGCAAAAACTGTCGGAGTTCCCCTTGAATATTCAACCACAAAGTTCTGTATGTATTGAAAGTCCCAACAAGTTTGGTCTTTACCATGGTTAGTGCGGCTCCATCAGCACCCAAAGGAATTGCAGAATCTGCTGAAGCAAGTATATTGGCACCCTCCGTATTCAAGGATATGGTCCATACAGCTACACTTAAATCAGGAAAAGTCTCGCGTCCTGCAACTCCTCCTGATAAATCATTCCTATAGGATGTGGAAATAAATGTATCGGAATACCAGGATTTTCCGTTATTCGCAGTATAAAAGTCTTTCATTTCCTTGAATAGTGCTTCAGTACTAATCTTTGCCTTATCAAGCATGTAATTGATCCATCCATTCTCGTCATTGAATAATTGCCCTAAACGCGCATTGGCATCTGGTATGGTTGTAATTGCATTGCCCTCATAATAATAGACATCATTTTCAGTGGCGTTATATCTGTTGGAAATTGTGGAATCTACAGGACTTGGCAAAACAACATGGGTTTGTCCTTTTGTTAACTGGTCATAGATGCGCAGATACTCTACAAAAAACCGGCCTATCCGAATTTTCCGTTGGGCCAAGGCGTATTCATAGGCAGCCACAAGACGGAATGTGCGATTGTAGCGATCCATGTAGGCTGCCACAATTGCAGGGCGTCTCCAGGGTATGGTCGGATTGTTATAACTATTAATATCAATTGCGGTAATTATGTTGGTGCCCGTGCATACCGCTTGTTTATTGAGCAAATTATCAATCTTTCTAAAAACATCGGCACGATCCCTGTCACTCAAAAAGGATATTGCATTGGTTAAACTATCAAACTCATCGCGATTTGTTGAAGAATCTATGCAATCCAACACAAACTTATTGGTTCCAACAACATTCTCTATCTTTGCTTTATACGCATCTGTATTTAACATATGGTTCAATTTATCGCGCAATTGAATGCCCAAACTTCGTGCATAGGCCAAGAGTTTATACATAGCTCCATCCTTGAACTCACTGGCCAATGTGCCAATATAAAATGTTTCCAGATCAATAAGACGCCGTTCCACATCGCTTACACTATTGGCACCCGTTACACTAGTTACTTGTGCATTATTAATATTAGTAAGATCTTTTTCGTAATCTGTGGTGGATTTGTTATTGGTTGAAATAAAGTTTCGGTTTGATCCTGAATTTCCAATAATTGGCAAAGACGATCTTAGCGTGACATCAAGATCCGTACTCTCAGGATATAAAATGCGATAATCATCAAAGATTTTACGAGGATTGTAATTGATTGCTTTAAAGTTTATAGTAATTGTCGGTTTATCGTTTATAACAGATTCATTAAATGAATTTTCGGTAACATATGATATGTTGAGTTTTACATTGGTTCCCACACCAGCAATATCAAACCGGCCGGATAACATAGTTTCCAAGTGAATAATTTTATTTGTTTTTAGTTTCAAATAAAGCCCAAATGTGTCGCGCCACCCAGAAACATCACAATTAATTGTATTTGTATAAGTTCCATTCCCACACCATCCATGGGGAGCACTTTTGCCAGATGGATACCGTGCTGAGTCTGTATAATCACTTACCCAACCGCATGCACAGTTTGGAATATTGCTATTTACTAAGTGCATAATATCCGCATTGGAACATATTTCAACCGATTCATTTGATTCTAGAAAACTTGCTATCTTTGCACGAATCGGTTCAGCTTCGGGTTGTCTAACAGTATACTTTTCACCATCGCCATTATCTTTCCAAACATACACAATATACTCATATTGGAACCCAGAATTCCCACGATATGCTAGATTCCCAACATATCCACTCAGATCCTCTGGTGCAGGTGTAAGATCGTATTGCCAATGGGTATAGTCCCATGTCTTGTAAGGTAATAAGTTCACACCGCTCGTATCCACAAAGGCCTCGTACAATTTCTTGTAATAAGTAACCAGGGTGCGCACACGGATCTTGGTCCGGTCAATTTGCATGGAGTCGCGGGTTCGTTTCACCATTCCATACGGTTTGTTGGATTCACGGACAGGGTCCAAGAGTTCCTTTGCATTGAAGAGACGCACATAGAGTTTCTGGAATTCCTTTATTTTCTCCTGCACGGCTTGGTAATTTTTGAGGTTTTGCAGGGTATCCTCGCTATTCGTATCGCCTGCTTCAGGTTTCTTGAATACTTCCAATGCGATGATTTCTGTGTAAAGGGTTTGAATGCGGGCACGAATGGTTTCGCGTGTGTTGTAAATGACGGAAGGGCGATTGTCGGTAGCGATTTGATAGATATCCTCTAGTTCTTGGAAATAGGGTTTATCTACGCCATCGCGTGTCCAAGTATTCAGGGCAATCAGAGGACCCTCAGGGGTCGGATCCTGAATCGTGTAGGCGCGTTCAATCCCATTGAGCATCGTGGCAACCGCGTTTTTCGTGCAAGTCCACAGATCATTTGGTATATCCACATAATTCTGAATAACTACACTCGTGTACATGTAGTCCACATATTTGTCGCGGAGTGCCACGAGTTCCTCCGCACTGCTGGAATTCGGTGCAATGACCAGACGGTCGTTGTCTCGCGCCGACTTGGGGGGCAAACGCATGGAGAATGTTGTAATTACGCCAGTGATCATAGTGTAAAATTCCTCAAACAGTTCTATGAATTGAATGGTCTTCATGCGTTCGTTTGCCAGACGCTTGTTGCGTTCCAGTGCCTGAATAAGGGCATCGTATTTGAGATCCATGGCCTTGATAATTTCTAGACCCTTGATTTCCGCACCAGATTCGGTGGTTTTTCGGGTATCATAGGTAATTTTCCACAACTCATCGTAATCATTGGTAATTGGCGATTTTCCGGTAATGGGGTCCAATGTGAAAAAATCACGGAGCTTGGACTCGTAATATTTTGTATACTGCACAGGAATAAGTTTCGTGCGCGTGTAATTTTGGCCAAATAGGTTGGCTAAGCTGATGCGTGCTGCTGGTGCTGGTGCTCCAGCACCCCTTTTATTTTCAATTGTCTCTTCCACCGTATCAAAATAATAATTATTGTAAAATTGCCGCATTTTATCGTTCACCACGCGTTTCACCTGGCGCATAACGATTTCAGGATAGGCTGTAACTGCCCTGAGTTGCCCAGGTTCTTCAAACAGCCCCAAATCCTCTGCACTACTTACACTAGACTTGGTTGTCGTGAATGTCTGAGAATTTTGGATATTTGTTTCAATGAGTTTTCCATACACAGTATTGTATTTGTTGTAAATCTCCGTAATAACAGATAAGTTATCTTTCTCGCTATCCAATTTCTCCATATCCGCGATTTTATCCAATGTTGTTTTTTCCAAAATAATAATAGGTGCCTGTGTTTTAGGATCTCTAGTAGTAATTTCCACACTTATGCGTGTTGGATCGGTTGTCGGTGTTTTCTCAATTGTCACAGCAATCTTTTGCGTATCCGAAATGGATTTGGCTTCACACGAAGCGCAGAAGGCGAAGATTTTTGCAAGATTGTTTTTAATATCAATGCGCATGAGATCCCGCATGCGCAAAATAGCCGCATTCTGCACAGGATTCACCGAATATTGTCCAGGTTCGCGGAACGATCCCGTGATATTTGCAATCCGCCGTAATTGCAGAAATCCCGTGTCCTTATTGTAGGATTTTACGGTTGCCTCAAAGGTTTTTCCTGTATCCGCTTTATTGGTAACACGCACCACATAATTCTGATCCTGTCCATAGGATAGGCCACTATCTACATAAAAAGATATATCGCCTTCTGCGACGGGTGTAAGAAGCAGGGTTGTTGCCTTGCTAGGTTCAGGCTTGATGATGTAGGTCGTGGAAGTAGAAAAGGTTCCCTGCATGTTCCCCGTTACCTGCACAGTTATGGATCCAGAAGTATAGGATGTAACGGATGCCTTGAATCCCGAAAATTCATTGGTGCTATTATAGACTCGCACAGGTGTGCCTGTAGGAAATGGGGAATCTTGAATATTTGCCTCCTTAATTCGCGTTGCATCTGGAAGAAATGCCTGATCAATTGTGAAAGTATAGGTAGCACCTGTTGCAATGGGGGTTTCGCGTTGTCCCACGGCAGGGGCGGACACGAGTTGTGCTGCTGTCGTTTTTAAGGTGGGCGCACGCGTTTCCGTATCATAAAAAAACGCATCCATGCGATACACCAGCTCCGAATTATTGAATAAAGAATCAATATTACTGGCCGTGATGCTGGTGGCAAAGTTCCGCAACCGGAAAAGGCTAAGTGCACCCGTTGTCCGGTCATAATTGTAAATATTTGCCTCAAACTCCGCGCCACTAACACTGGCGAGGTCGCGGGATACGCGCAAAAGCATAGCAGGAACCAGGGGCAAATCCGACGGCACCTTAAGACTCAGGTATTTCGTGGAATCGTTTTGCGATTTGAACCCCGCCGCAATTTCTGCCGCAGCACCACTGGCATCCTTCACTTTCGTTGCCTGATCGGTTGCAAGGAGGGTCTTTATAGTGCCAGCCCCAGTGGACTCATACACATACTTTCGGACCAGTTCATCAACTACATCCTCATTCAATTCCTCATTCGTGGTATCGGACAGGTCGCGCTCCACATCCTTATAGATAGGAGCTAAGGAACTTTGTAGGGATGCGGGAAGTGTAACATAAGTCTGGCGCACCCGTTTAATGTATTCATTCAACATGGACAGCGTGGCCTGTTTCAAATGCCGTAACATCGCTGCACGCGATGTATTGTTGAAAAGCGTAATGCCCCCTGCTCGGTCAGTGATTTCCACATTTTGTTTCCCAAGTTTACTCGTTAATGCATCATCCACGGCTTCCCCACTTTTCTTGACCATATGCAAAGTCTGCCATTTGGGCGAATCCAACTGTAGGTTGTCACGGTAGGCCGCAGGCCCCAGGGTATCACTCCATACCGAGTCATCATTGGAGCCTTGGAGCACCCAGCCAGTAGCAGGCACATCCCGTAGCGTCTTTTCGGTAATATCCTTGGTCCAATTGTAGCCATCAAAGGATTGGGGTGTATCAAACATAATTATGAGTGTACCATTTTTAAACTTCTGATTTGCCGACTCAATCCGAACTTTGCCCGTGTTAATTAAGGATGTCCCTTGAAACGCCTCAATGCTATGTGCATATGTGTAAATGATGGGACGATTCAAGCGTGTAAAGTGGAATTCAAAGTTCGGGGCAAGTGCATTTATATTGACACCTGATAAATCACATTTGCTTGGATCTGCAAAGTTCCATCGGTAATATTTATAGGACTGATCCCAAGGTGTTTTGGAGGGCAGAGCATCCAGTCCTTGGGCTTCCCCTGTATATTTGTAACTCCATTGTGCGGCAGGATTGTATGTGCCTGCGGCACGCTGTTTGAAGTATGCGCTGTAATATTCCATAATTGTGCGGACATCTGCTGGCAATTCCCTAGGTGAATCAAGGAAATTGCCACTCGGAATATATAGACGATTCATAAACCGCGAGATGGCCAGTTGCAACGGCAGAACGGTGGAACTATCCTCATCAATTGTAGTGAGTTGGGGGGACTGAAATGCTTCTATGGGTGCCCTGGCCCAAAAAGTACTCGCTAATTGAAGCCTTGACAGTGCGGCACTTTCAAGGCTATCGCGTTTTGATTGCATAGATGGAAGGAACCGCTCTTGCGGCCTCGGGGGTATTGCCCATTCCATTTCTCCTACTGTACTCGGTATTTTTCAAAAATAGCCTTTAAACACGGCATATTGGTTCGGTATTTATCCTCTTTTACGGCATTTTCGTCTTTCATAATCTCTGCATCCGTGCGCGGATCATCTAACTTATTTATGTTGGAAGTTGTGGTTTGCGCTGTCGCAGTCGCAGGCGCTTGTGCTGTTGTCGCTGGCGCTGTTGGCCCTGGCGCACCAGCAGTCTCACCAAATTCCACTCGTGGCCGAAATGCCCTATCAAACAAGGTTGTCTCATTTTTAAGGAATTTACGGATATTCTTGAAACTCTGAATTGCATTCAGTGTATCCGCTTTCAACTGATCGTATGTGGCATTATCTTTGGGTGTAATAATAGCCGAAAATGAATTATTATCTGCCACAGTAGTCAAGGTTTTCCCTAAATCCGAATATGTTGTGCATGTCTTTTTGGCCGAATCAAATGTATAGGCTATACATCCTGTTGTACATACATCTTCACATTCTTTGGCGGATAAAAACTGTCCATCTCGCTTTATGCCGCTCAAAGACTCACTAAATCTCTGTTGATAATAGACTCCAAGGGAATAATTGGCACTTACTGTATTTCCTTCAGAAACCTCGTCAAATTCGCATACTGCCTTTTCACCAGTTACAGTTGCAGGGGCAGGCGCTGGTCCTAGTGCTGGTGCAGGTGCAAGAGCAGGAGCAACCGCATAACTTAAAAGGGAGGACCTGTCAATTTGACGCGATAAAAATCCACCAATATTCGCTGCTACACGCTTCATTGTACCTACAGATGTCTCCTGTGGATCAAAGGCACCTTCCTGTGCCAAAATGGGCAAAGTCTCAGGGGCGTTCTGGGATGCCTGAAATCCCTCAATGACAGACGCCCCCGTAAGTTTCCGATCATATATATGGAACCATGCAAGTTCCATGCCCTCTGGAAAGTTGCGTGGCATACACAGCACTGTCAATGGGCGTGTGAAGGGTTCATTGGAAAATCTAAATACACCTGAACTCCCAACAAGTCTCTGATTCACATAGGCGGTCACTGTAAGTTGATTTGCCACAGACCGATCAAACGCCAGCGCCACATTCATCCATCCACTGCCCGAAATGTCGCCGAGTTCCTTCGTCACAGGCGTATCAAATCCGCGTTGTACCGTGTAGATAACTTTGCCACGCCGAATCTCACACATCTCGGAATATGCCGACTCGTCCTCCAAACGAAATAGAACTCCTTCTGTATTTGGTACAACTTTGACGCGTTGCGAAACAATCTCTATCATTTTGCTGCGAATACGAGTGTCCAACTTCACATCCAGCGTCGCGGATCCCCGTGCAATACCCTTGTCCGTTCCACTGCCACTTGTGAATTGGATGCCCGCGGAATCAACAACACTCACAAGTCGGTTGGCGTCCAACAAGGTCCCCTCGTAAAAATTCAGGGACACCAGTGGTTTCGTGGACGACTGGAATAACTGGAACATATCCAAATTCAGATCAATAAAGGAATATCGCGGAGATCCCCAGGATTCCGAGCGTTGTCCCGTATACTCCATTTCCAAAATATTTCGGCGACCTGTTGGGAATGTGATATCATACGGCAATGCCAAGGACGCCTTATTCAAATACACACGATAATTGGTCCGATTTGTCCATACAGGATGCGGCGTCATTGTTATGGGGGAGCTAGTACTAAGCATTGTACGAACTTTGTAGGAGATTGTGGGGAATATGGACGCGCTCTGAAGCAGCGTTTGCATGCGCTGGGCCATACCCACAGGTGCCCCGTACACCAACAATCCGACGGATGAATATACATGGCCAATGAGAATTGCCTGGGCACCTTCACCGTCGTATAAGAAATACTCAATGCCGCGTTCATTGCAAAATACACTGCTCTCTTGGGCGACTCCCATGCTCACATCACGATTTATGCACTTGCGCACAGCTTCTAGTTGGAGTTGTTGGCTCTCGGAACTTATGGACTGACTGTAAAGAGTCGTGTATTCACGCTGAAGATCGGCCAAGGATTTCCCTGTTGGTATAGGGGCATCCTCTGTAGGATATCCAGAACCCGCCGGTTGACATCCCGCTTTGCGCCACTCCTTTTGGAGAATTACATTGGATAACTGGGTATGCGCTTCACTTCCTGTACGAACGGCTGTTCGTGCAGCTTCGGTGTAATAATTTGCCAAAACAAATACGCGACCATCCACGAGTTCTCCATATACCAGCATTTGTGCAATATCAGCTAAAAATGTGTCATAAGACACGGCAACTTGTTTAAGATACCGGATCTTTTTGCGCAAGGCCGTCCATTTATCCCAATTCCACGCAGCTTGTGTGCCCAGAGCCAGCAGTTCATCCGAAGTCAATTTCATATCTTCGTCCGTTTTGGCGCGTTCATATATCAGATTCAACAGTACCGAAAATACAGTGCCCGAAATATCTTTCCCAACATGTTCATATACAAGGGCTTTTTCAGGAACACCCTCGTAGCGTAGGACTTTTTGCACACACGGAATACGCTCAGATGCAAGATCGGCGGTACAGAATTGGTAATTTTTGGGGCAATTGTTGGGATGTGTGATTAGTCCTGGTTTTGCGGCTTGTGATATGGAACGGTCATAATATTCGCCTTTGCCATTGCCTGTCAGTGTATTAAATGCACATGGTAACGCGGGATCCAATAAACCACAGCTATCCATTCGCCCACATTGTTTTGCGTATTCGGCCTGCTTTGCTTCTGTTTTTTTGTCTATCCAGAACCATTGTATGCCATTTACTTCCAGCGGAGGTTTGCCGTCGTATTTTATGTCTTTATGGGGACCTGCTTTGGTTCCATTCACGGACGCCGAAAGTTTCACATTGCCATCCATATCTGGCACAAAGAGCCATCCACAGCTGGTGGTGCTGGAATTTGCCCACTCCTCAACTGTATTGAGAGTCCGGCATCCGTTGAATGCAATCTGATTCGCATTTTCTGTAGATAGTATACGAATGCGCGCACTGTAATCCACATCGGGGGAGTAATCCTGTGGAATTAGGGCTTTTTCCAAAGCAGCATTGACTTTCTCTCGCAGAGCACTCAGTCCTCCTGTAGCAGTATTCACAAGGGATGGATTCACAAGAATAGGTGCATCCGACTGGCGATGAAATAAGTTGATTTGTTTCTGAAAATAGTCACCAATACCTCCTGCCTCCTTTGCAGTCTTCTCTTCCGTTTCAAACATGCCCGTCAATTGGCTTACCGTTGTATCAGGTGGTGAATTGGCGAACCCTTCGTATTTCAGGATTCCTATGTACCATAAGATTCCTAAAATTCCCACAATTAGGCATAGCATGCCTATCTCTTTCCAGTGCTTTGAAACTGGCATGACACCCTTATTATGGATGCGCATAAATCGTCACAATTACCGGCACGATTACCGGCGCGTTTCATATTCCTTATCGGAGTATCCAGGATCATCGTACAGGAGGTCGCGACCCATCTGTTTGGATCCGAGCACACTCTCGTATATATGAAACCACCCAAGGTATCCCTGGAATCCAACATGTCCAAGTACGACCCGTTTGAATTCCGTCATTTCAGGACGAAGTGTGCCCGTATTGAGGGGCGAAGGATTCGTGACATCCACACCATCTAGATATAGGCGGGTTCCAGAAAGAGGCGAGCCCATCACAACCCCAACATGCATCCAGCGATTTGCAGCACCAATGCCTGTAGTGGAACGGACTTCAAAGATGGATGTGCCGGACTGCACAGTAAATACGAGCTGATTGTTGACAACGGAGAGTTTCGCCACGGCATCATTTGTACCGCCGTTGCCCTGATCCAGTTTCCAAAGAACGGTTTGATTGCCAATAGCCGTCCAATATACCATGAGGGTGACGGTGCGGGCCATGGACATCCAGAATCCTCGGGCGGGATCAGATCGGATGGACTCGCCGAGGAGGGGAAGTCCCCATCGTCCCCCTTTACGCTCCATGGCTTTGTTGCCCACATCTATGATCACTAACTGGTTTTCATCGCCAAATCCGCCTCGTGAAGCGCGCAAAGATACAAAAGGCTTCCACCAGCTCTGGGCAAGGTAAAGGGGCGTAGAAGGCGTGTTGGGAGTGAAGGAAAGACGGGGTGCACCCCAGTCCAGTGTTGCCCCGCGTCCCTCAAATCGTACTTCTACCTCGGAACGCCGAAAGTTTGGCAGAGACACGCGGTATTGTGTCCCCGCACTCGCTGTAAGAGGCGTCATACGCTCGCGATTGATCCATAAACTGTAAAATTGTTTCACAGCAGGGGGGACATCCAATTGTAAGGTTATGGGTGATTCCTTCACTTCCACAAAAGTGCGCGCAGTGTATCCACGGGTGCCCGCGCCCTTTTTCCCTAGAAATGCGGCCATCTCGGTTCCTAAGTTTCCCTCAAACGGCACAAGTTGCCTCTGATCCTGAAATACACGACGGGCATAGAGGATGCGTTGGCTGAGTGTTGGAATCGTGGTAAACCAATATTCAATCCCTTGTTCCCTACACAAGTTCGGATTCATCTCATAAGTCTCATCCGCCGTTCGTTTTACGCCAATGCCCAGGCATTGCTGAATTGCATCATCCTGTTCGCGCACATTCTTGACCACCTCCGTATCCTGCATCTTGAGATAGAGGTCGCGAAACTGGGTCTTGATATCCCCATAGGTCATGCCAGCAAAGGCGCGACCTTCTGTGTCCGTTGTGGGATATTTGGAACCGGCGGCCTGACATCCCGCTTTTCTAAACTCGCGTTGAATGCATTGGAGGGGGAATGTATCCACTTCGGTATCCTTGTAATCGCAGAGATTGAAGGGAGTTTCATTCAGGAACCAGAGAGCCGATGCGCGACTGCGATTCTCGGGACCTGATGTGGCCGCTGTATTTAGGCGCTCCATAAGATCCTGAGCCTCCGTTTTGGTAAGTGGGGTTTCAGTGGCAGGAAGGGAGGCAGATGTGGGCAGCCAAAGCTGTTCGGGCAAATCTATGCGTGCATCCGTCTTCAAGTAAAAAAGGGCGATCCGATCCACATCCGTTAAGTTGCCCTCTTGGGAAATAATGCGATGCAAGCCTTTGCCCTCCATTCCCTTGGCATTGTCTGTTACTAGGCGCAACCGACAGTCCTTGGAAAGCCGGCCGTTCTCCAACTCACAGGGATCCGGTATGCGTGTTGCCTTCGCGTTCTTAATACGCCAGTATTTATCATTTAGGATAGGATTGCCATTTACATCATAGTCAAAATCGCCCAAATAGTCCTGGACGGGTATTTCTATCAAGGGGCATCGTGTAGGGTCCGTGACAATATTTCCGCCCCCACAATTTCCATCATTCACTGTTGTATATTTTGCGCCACCTGCAGTATCAACAGGAATAGAATAGGATTTGGAGGGGCAAAAGCCGCATCCATCTGTGACAAGACTACAAGTTGTTATGGCCTTACAGCGTTTGATTTCCTCTTTTTCCATGGCTTTGGCAATATCCCATATAAATTCACCACCCGCCGGCAAATCCTTTGGATTCAGGGCAGTTCCATAAATATCCGCATCTTTTTGGGCCTGACCATAGGCTGCTACAGAAGGTACAGTGGCATCGGGCACAAACCACCATCCGCATCCTTTCAGCGCACCCATTTCATCGGTGGTGCGTCCGTCGCGATTTGCCTGCAAGAGCCGTGGATGGGATAGCATGCGACATTTTATATCTGCAGCCCGATTCGGATCGTCGGTATTCATCATGCGTTTAAAGAGCGAAATGCCTGGTGTGAAAAATCCAGGAGTTTCTATGGCCTCGTCTACTTGCCGACCATCGGGAACATAATCACCCACAATAGGAATTCCTTGCGGTTCATCCAAGGGAGAGAGTTGGGAGTGAAAGAAATGGCGAAGGGCTGTCCATTGATTAGACGATGGCTCCGTCACAAATCCCTCCTTACCTCTAGGCGGATTCAGTAGAATCCAGGCTATGGAGCATAGTAATAATAAAAATACAATGATCCATAACATTCCTCTATTCTTACAGGCAGATTAGAGTGCCGGATATAGCCGCCAGCACGCGTGAAATGCCTTTACATCGTCTTTCGGATCCACCAATTCCACGACGACATCATATGTACCACTCGTATTTTTCTTGGCAACTATGTAATATCCAGGTGTATTCACTAACATGATGGATACAAATGCATAGGCGCCATTGAGTGCTGGTACAATAGACCAATCCACATTGGCATTAGTGCCCGAAAAAGGCGCGGATGTTACGGCATAGTTACCATGCAGGTTTGCAGTCAAGAGGGCTGTGGCATCGGCAAAGGATGTAATTGTAGCAATGGGACTCGTGATAGTTGTAGTAGCTTGAGACTTTCTTTCTTTGAGTAGGAATTTTGTATTATTATCAAGGGTTGTATTATCATTAGATGTTAGAAATTCGGAAATTCGGACACTTGTCCCATCTTTCTGTAAGAAGTATCGTTTTCCAAGAGCAGACTCAAAACGATAAGTATTTCCAGGCTTGACCTTGGATTCTTCATAAGGTATGTAGGGGCGCAGATCTTCCTGTAGGAATTTGAGAACGGTTGCGGAATTTTTGTAGAGTTTTTGGGCAGCTACACCACTCGCAAAGTCCGGTCCATCGCGCAAGACAACCAGCAAATCATTTCCTTCCTTATTACCCGCAATTGTAATGTCCTGTATACCCACTTGCTGATTCAATGTATAGTATGGTTTTGGCGCATCTTCCAAAGTTACACTCATGGATTTCACACCATATCCATCCCCACCTGCACTTGTTGCAATTGTTTGTATAGTGCCACTTGAATAAAAACTTGCAATGTCTGTTTCGCTCACTGTGGCTGTAGTGGATTTGACTCCCTCCAGTTTTACCTTTACCAAGTTATTTTCTTTTTTAAATGCAATCTTGAAAATGTATGTATTAGTTCCAATTGTTGCAAACATGTAAAAAGGAACTTCAGCACCAGATCCTTCTTTTTTGAAAATATTGGCTGCTGGAATTGTATGCAAATTTCCCGAGGCATCCTTTACTGTGGCAGTGTTTATCTTTAATTTATCAAATGTGCTCGCCGCGGATCCTAACAAAATGTTGGAATATTGCACATAATCCGTTGTTAAGTATGTAGCATATGGATATTCCTGTAAGGTGGTGAAGGATTTCGTGTATGTATTGGATGCCTCACTTGCGAGTTTGGGTATGTTGACGGTGGATGTTACGGAAGGGGAAGAAGAAGTAGTTAATACAAATGTCCAGCTATTGGAAATATCCAGAGCTTCAGGTGTTGCACCTAATTTATACACAGATAGGAATTTAGTAGGAACACCATCACAATTGGTGACATATATTTTCTTATTAATTCCATAACATCGTTTCAAAGCGGTTTCCTGTTTGAGTAAATCAGCAGGTGTGGGATTTGTGAATGTTCTATTTGCATCTTGATAAACTGAATTGAATACTGCTTGGGCTTTTCCGATAATTGAGGTGATGGTGGTTTGTTCTTTCATGGCGGCCTGTATTTCCGCAACAGCGGTGGGATTGCCCAAGGGGGACCAGGATCCCTGCGGCTGGCAGGCCTGATAAGGATGGGCTTTCCATTCCAAAGGCGCAGTGGTTTTCTCCTCAGGCAACAAACCAGAATATGCCTTCAGTCCCAACATATTCGCATAAGTTGCTTGCGTGCCTGATGTAGGGACTGTATATTTGTATAAATAATCCAGACACTGCTCATCTGCACCTGAAATATCCGTAACTTCCTGCACAGTTATGGACACTGTTCCATCAGAATTTATAGTGTCTACAGCTTTGTAGCACGGTTTCACAACATCTTCCCCAATCAGTTTCTGCGAAGCTTCATTCATAAGTGCTCGCTTTTCCTGTTGACTTAATGATTTGGAGTTTAACTGAGGACTTGTACCCATCATGACGGAAACATATCGCTCTGTCAAGAATTCCTTGATTTCCTGCACTGTCCGTTTATTCTTAAACTTTCTTGTGGAATTTGGAACATAATCCTTATAGAGAAGCAATTTGCGATTTTCTACATTGTTCCTAGGTGATAGCAGGCCTGCATCTTTACCCCCCACCGATTTAAAAGCACTATCTAAACACAGCCCAGCAACTTCGGTTGTTTCATCGCCGAGTCCATTGTCACAGGGTGATCCCATGGTTCTTGTTAAATGCAATTGGGAGTCGTGCATTACACCATTGCATCGCACCCGATCTTCTTCAATATATGTGGGTTCATAGAAAAATCCTGGTATCTCCACCTTGCAGAAGAAGGAATTGCTTTGGGATTCCGCGGAATGTGGTGACCATAACCAGTATTGAGTTTGGTTCATTGTGAGGAATGGAGAATCGGCAACGGGTTTGGGTGTGGCTATGCGCTCACTATCATTGAACCGGCCATTCGGAGAATAGTTCTGTAATTTTGTAGAAAGAAGGGCACCTGAAATATCCTTTTTATCGGTGCTTAATTTACCAACTTCAACAATATGGTTTTCAATGGGCAAATTAATTTGTTTATAAGTAGTGACTGGTTCTTCATTTTGCTCAAGTTGTATACAAATGCCGCGATAATTTGGATAATTTTCAGAATTCTTAACACTATATTTTGAAACGCGCTGGTCTTGTCTAATATCCGGTGAATTGGTCAAATTCTCGTAAAAATTATAAAGAATGGGTTTTGGCATAACTGATGCATTGGAAGTCTCTAAATGATTGGGATGTGGTTTAATTCCGTAGAGCCAAATACCTTTGGGAGTTACAGTGACTCGTTGTACACCCCCAAGTGTTGCAAGAGTTGTTGGGCATACATCCGAACTTATTGGATTTTGTTCGGATACACTGCCTGATCTTACAACATATGTGCTATACGATGTGCCGGATTGTGCAAGTCCTGGTTGGCATACACTCATTCCTTGCCGTTGTGCCTCATTGAGTTGTTCCACTGTAGCAATTGTGCAGTTCAATCCATTTGCTATCGCGATAGCATTTTCAGTACTTTCAGTTGTAATATTTGGCGTCTCAAACAAAAACACCTCTTTTTCACCTCTTGGACGATGTGGGAATTCCTGAAATGCCTCTATAAGAAGGGAATCCCCTGGATTTGCATTAATAACACAGTAAGCAATATTTGTTACAAACTCATTATCTGGTCTTAATTCAGTAATTGATACATTTGTTAGAGTTGTGGACCGCATAGTGAATTTTCCCTCAAAAGTGGGATTTCCTCCAGGAGTTTGTGTATATAATTTAAGAATCGTTCTTCCAGTTCCTGTTGGAGTTGTGATTCGCACACGAATCCGTTGAGGTGTCTGGACCGCGGTTTGTTTATAATATACATATTGAGGTTTTCCGCCAACTACACATGCGCGACAATTGGATCCAGACATATCTGTGCCGTCCAGCGATCTAATGGCATATTCTTTTTCAAACCCCCCTTGTGCTGCGAGCTCCTCACAATTAAGCCGCTCCGCGGCTTTCATACAGGCTTCCATTTGTCCCGCTTTCACCTTATTCGGCACAAAAAAGTATCCCTCCTCACACACACCATAGGTAGGTTTATAAGCCAGTCCTCTAGAATCCGCAATATTTTTATCATTGCGTGACAGAAACATTCCACCGATTCCATTGTAGTCAGATCCGTTAGGATAATATACCGACTTATCTGAAATGGGCTTGGCACCTTTTATACATAGACCGCAAATTTTGGAGGAGTCTCCAGGAAATGCGTTCGTTATAAGTGTATTACCGGATAAATCCCTGCACATATCAGCGCGTGTTGCATTCAGTCCACGAATCATGGCATATGTCTCCAATTTTTGGGGCTCAGCAATAACTGCCTTTCTTGTATATTTCTTATTAATAACCTCGCAGGTAGCTGCATCCTGTTTCTTTGTATCCATGGGCGGCAAGCGCTCTTCCACAGTCCCTACATGTGTCTTCGTAGTAGCTCCATTTGTCAAGGCATCCGCTAAATATGCGACCTCATTTGTTATAGTTGTATAGGGACTCTCTCCCAAAATGGGGGAAACTGTGTGCCGAATGGTTTTTGGCAAAATATCCACCGTTTCAAAGGCTTTCCGAATATTTTCATTCAGCACCTTGAGGCCTGTGTTGGAAGGCGGAGGTGCCCCCTCAATAATCGTCGTGCTCAACGATCCCATGCTTCCTGCAGGATCCTGAAATACACGACCATTCTGGCCATACTGTAGTAAATTGAGACGATTGTATCGCTGTTTTCCGAGTTCTACGGAGTCGGCAAGTGTAGGTGCCGCCACTGTATCAAATGTTACGGGCACAGTCGTAGACGGCACCTGACATTGAAAAGGTTCCTCTATGGTCTTTGATATCCACGGTATCAAATACCATAATACAGCCACTAAAAGGACTGTTAATACTGATAAAAATAGAATATTCATCACTGAAGTATTCCTTCCCTACTTAGGGCGCCACAGTTTCTTACACGTTGTCGGGACGGATGTTGGAAGCCGCGTCCATATCACGGGTAATCACACGAAGCACAAAATGGGTTTGACGACTCAGGTTAATCAGAGCCGCCGTAGCCGCCGTGGAATCCTGGTCACGAATACGCTGTTCCAGATATCCCTCCTGTGTTGCATCTCCGCCAAAATAGGACCGAGCCACAGAGCCCGTTGTTGGATCCACAAATCGGGAACGGAGTATGATTACATTGGCATAACCGGCTGTATTTACACCAGGGGATAGTGTAATTGTGCCACCATTATCCCATACATAGGCCACTGCAACTACATTCAGTGATCCTGGGGAATTGATGTAATTCTCAAAGTCTAGTCGGGTTGATTCAGAAGGTGTGCTGGTTCCTGTCGCCGCCACAGTATAGCCCTGAATATTCAGGAGATCACCCTCTGCAATGGCTGATCCAGGGAAATAGGTATCTGTCTGAACATAAATGTACTGATTATCCGATCCGCCATAATTTGTTGCATCCGCTGATGCAATTCCAGTTACTGGAGGACCCGCTGCATAGGTAATGTTGGAACTCAAACAAATGCGCCGAATGGCAAAGACATCACAGTCATTGCTCAACAGGGCCCCATCATGCCGCTCCATACGCATGGTCAGCTTCTGCAGCCCTGCAAGCGGGGTTGGCTCATAGACACGCTGACATTTCAGGAACTTCGGAATCATCGCCGTGTATCCTACAGAACTCAATGGTCCCGCCGCGCTAGTAGAGGCCTGATTCATAGCCGTGTTGGAATTCCATGTAGCATCGTATTGCACCAGGGCAAATGTATTGTCCTCCCGCGGGTTCGTGGAGAAACCATTATTGTTCAGCTCGGCAATGCGCACACCCGCAAAGGGCAGGGACAGCACATTGACTACACGATCCGCATTCAGTGTGGCCGCACCCGAAGCCGTAGAACGAATCAGCTGCGTTAGGGATTCTGTTGGGATAATGGCTTTTACAAATTCCACGCGCTCAATATTCCGAAACCGCTCCTGTACACTCGGAGAATACCCATATCCTGCACGATTACCAGGATTAAACGACACCGAGAAATTGTACCGGTTCTCAGCGCGATTCCGGAACCAATCACGATCACTGCTCGTCAGGAAAATATTATATTCGGTATTCCTATACTTTACAACGGGTTCCTGTGGGATAATGTAATCCTGAGGCAGGGGTGCCGTGCGAATAGGAGGCGGCTGGGACTGAGGTGTAGGGTCCACGGAGGTTGTAGCGAGTTCGGCCACCTCCATACGGGGTGTGGACTTACCACCCAACATCTCCGCCTCTCGGATACGCTGCGCCTTCTTCATGAGCTGCACCGGGTCCTCCTGCTCCTCCTCCACAGGTGCCGGCCATACAGATGCCGCCTCGGAACCCTTGCGATCAAAGATCGCGGCCACTGCGGACATCTCATCATAGGCAGGGGCCGGAACACCTGTAGGGGTTGCGGGAACACGGGGGCGTGAATAGGCCGCCGCAGATACCGTAGTCGCCTTGGGGATTACCTGGGGTGCTAGCGCAGCCACAGGCGGGGGACGCACCAATGTTGGAACCTCTGGACCATCCTGGCGACGCAGCCACTCATCAATAGAGCGTGTGGCCTCCCGCACGACCTCCTGATCCAATTGCTGCACTGGCTTCTGTGTGCCGTGAATCTTGGCCACCTCCGTCATAAAATGTTGCACCGTCTTCTGAATCCTACCATCCATACGCTCCGGAATAGAGGCGGACCCCAGCCGAGACGCATAATGCTTCCTCAGAAATCCCACAACATTCTGATAATTCGCGTTTGTCAGGAATGCCGATTGATTTAATGACATCTGTGACTCTATTACTATACTGCGGTTGTTTGTTTTTCTTAGACCGATGGCGCAGCAGGCAACAACTTCAGCGCCTTTTCAATGGCCTCGCGTCTCGGAGCCTCCGTTGCAAATAGAACATCTCGCAGCCCATTCATTGTATCATCGTCCACAATATTCACACATACATCATAAAATGATTTGCCCAATAACAGACTTATAATTGTATACAAACAATACATACCGCATTCTGAACCCTTGCGTTGGTGGCGCACATCATTGAAGTAAGTATGTTGGATACCCTGGTCGCGGAGGCGTTTAAAGAGGGTCACGACTTCCGGTGGCGCCTCATAGCCATACGAGTCAAAATAATAGGCCGCGGATTTATCCAAGTTTATAAAGGCACATACCCAGTGCGATCCCGGTTCGTCGTGTTTATCCAAATTGAAAATGATGCCGATTTGTCGTGTACCGGCGGCTGCGGCCTTCTTCAGATCCAACTTACAGAGTTCGTCCACAATACAGCGACCAAGGGGTCCATCCGGTGCATCAAAATCTATGGGCACGGGCCCTATAAACTCAAAGGCGGGGTAGGCCTCTTCATATTGTTCCATAACATCCTCAATATTGAAACTATCTAGCCAGGTTGTGGGCTTCTTTTTCCACGCATCCGGCATTTCGGGACGAAAGAACCCCTTCAGATTGGATCGTTCGTCGGCCGAAAGCCCAGGCATTTCCTCAACGACACAGAATTCCGTGGAACATTTGTAATGTTTTGCCATCATGGAGCGTATCATTTTCCAGAGTCCCGCAGCACCGAGTGCTGCACCTTGGGTCGCCACAGCCGTAACACCGGCCTTGCGTGTCCCCCTCCGTCCCACACGAGGAACCCGAATCGGATCCTCTGGATGTAGGCGATTCCAGACACGCTGAATCGTTTGTAGGGATTTCGGTGGTATACAGGTCTCCCCTGGTTTGCGCTTGAGCGCGGGGGAACATTGAAAGGGAAGCGCCGTATCGCTCATTCTATTTTGTCTATATATTTCCAATTCACTAAAATTCGTGTAACGATTTAGAATGGACGACGAGACAACCTATGTGCCAATCAACGATGTGTATTATCGTCGTCTCTTTATTCCGATCATAATCGCGATCCTACTATTTGTAGGGTGCTTTGCGATTATTCGGGGATCACCCGGTGAATCCTGGAATATGTCACAAATGGGCGGTAATTTGCGCAAGTTCCTACAAAAATCCAGGTAATTACCCTGTGCCCAAATAGGAGTGTTTCCAGAATGGATAAATTTGCATGGGTCGCAATCTTTTACTTAGTATTTGCAACAATACAAAGCGGCATTCAAGTTGCATATATAATTAAGCGTGACACCAACGCTACCCACAAATATATGCGCATTGCTGCACCGGCCATATTTCTAGTATCATTTACCGCCCTTTTATTAGCGGCATTTTACATTCTCCAGGATAATACATATATTCTGCATATTTTGTTGGGAATCCTGATGTTGGTGGCTCTTCCGGCAACCCTATTTTCCGCAAGTGTCGCCACTATAATAGGAGGGAATATCTAGAAATGGCCGACATAAAATTCATGATTTCCTTGGGTGGCACAATCATTGTCGGAATTGCTGTGCTTGCATCACTTGTTATAACACTTATGCCGGCGGGTTCCCAGAATCAGGCGCTTGTAGGGGTTGTGTTAACCGCCAGCATTCTAACAGGTCTTATCGGTTGGTTCCTGGCATATGTGCTTTTTAAGGGGAATCCGAATGCACAGTTGATGTTTATTCTGTTTTTCACCTTCATTCTGTTTACTACATCCAGCATTTCGGCGATTGTATCGGCGTTCCAGTTATATGGTTTGCGTGAAACAGTTGCTACAAAAAGTCAAATAGCAGCAGTGTAAATACTGGTCTAAGCACAAAGAGCCAACAGGAATAGTAGTCATGCAACGCTTAGCAACACCTTGGTGTTTTCTCGGCCCCTCTGGGTCCGGCAAAGCATCTACTGCGCGCCGATGGATTGAGGAGGCGCATGGAATCAAACTTGCCTATCCCCTGGAACAGCGGACTTTCTCTGTGGGTGACGGATATGAGGCAAAAGTCCTGGCGAGTCCCTATCATTTTGAAATAGACATTCCCAATCTTTCCATGCAGGATAAACAGATTATTGGGGATCTCTTGACTATGTTTCTTTCATCAGGGGATGTCCTGAATTCCCTACATGCCTCCTCGCGTAAGCTTGTAATTCTGCGACGGGCGCACTGTCTTTCTTTGCCTGCCGCCATTCGTGTTCGTGCAATTCTTCAGCAATTCGTATTTCCTGCAGGTGCTTCTGGTATGATATGGCTAACGGCTCGTGAAATGACGGGGGCACTGGCACTCCTGGAGGACGGATTTGTGCGCCTGTCGGTTCCCCGCGTTCCCTTATCCTCATGGAAGACCCTGGTTCCTGCGCCCTACAATACGGCTGAGGCCTGGGATCAGTTGGAAGGACGACCCGAACGTGCTACGGCAATGGCGCAGTTTTTTCCTGGGGGAGCACCTATGTGGCCCCGGCGCATTCAGGATTTCTATGATGAGCTGGTTGCCGAAATGATGCGCAATCGGTACTGCCGTGATCCGAATTTGGATACAGTACTTTGGATTCGCGCCCGTGTCTATGATGCTCTGAGCTTCTGTCAAACGGGACCGGAAATCGTGGATTCCTGCGCCGCCGCATTGGTCCGATATTATGATGCAAAACCGGCAGAACCAGAGATTCTGTGGGAAGTTATGGATATTCTGGCACAATCGGAACCCCATACATCTTACCGCACACCCCTTTCACTGGAATGGGCGATGTTGAATATGTACGATGTTATGCGGCGAAAAACGCAGACCGAAGTAAATGGCGCAAATTGCGTGGCAAGCGCATCAGCGTATAAAACGGATGCACCAGCCGCCGCAACGGCAACAACAGCAACCAAACCAAAGACCGCAACAAAGGCGGCTGCGGCCAAACGAGGTGGCACTAAGCCAAAAAGCGGTTGAGGAAAGTACCTGGGATGAAGGAATCATTCGGGATTTTGTAGGAAATCCAGAGGTACACGGGACTGCGTGGGATATTGGCCCACATATGGTGCTTTTTTTCGGCACATCCCAGGATACTGCGCAGGCAAGAGAGGTCGTAGCGACATGTGGGAAGTTGTGGAATTGGCTCGGCACACCGAGACCTTTTACGCTTATTCTTTGGTGGACCGATGTCCCACGGCATATTACGGCTACAGAATGGCCTTCTCGGAAATCCGTAAATGGCGGATGGACTACACAGAATTCCTCAGTCATTCATGTATATCGCAGGGAAGAATGGGATCGCGTTTTTATACACGAGATGATCCATGCTCTCGGTTGGGATTGGACGATGCCCACGAAGCCCCTACGGTGTTGGGGATTGTCCGAGGATTCCTACACGGTCCCCGCCCTCTTTGAGGCCTGGACCGAGTTATATGCTGAATGGTTATGGTGTATTTGGAATGCCAATGAATATATGGCCTGGGAACAACAGCGTGCCTGGCAGGATCGGCAGGCGCTGCAGATTCTAGCGCGTCAAGGGAATCGTGCTTGGAAAGAAAATACATCGGTATTTGCATATTATGTGCTGAAAGCGGCCCTAGCTCCCCACATCGCCCAACTCCTTCTTTTTGGAAACGGGGCCACGGCCGAGGAACGCGAGGAGGTTTTATGCCGCCTCGCGGCCCCTGCACTTGCCGCATTACGCCGGCAGGCCACATCTGTAAAACCGGTGGCTCTATCCCTGCGCATGAGCCATTTACCTGCGATTCCTGCGTGATTTACGGAGCCGCCTGCAAGTTTTGCGGCTTTTTTTAGTCGCCATAATTTGGGCTACAGTCCGCCGTTTCCGAATGCCGTATACTCCTTCCTCAGTTTTAATGCCGTACACTCTATCTGTAAATGCCTCGGCAAAATTAAAGGGTTTCCAGGTGTCACCCTCCAATCGTTCTGTCACAGTAACAGCTAAACCGCCCTCTTCCACAAATTGTGTAAGTGTGCGAGAATTTGATGCATTGCGGGGTTTATTGCGCCTTCGCTGCAGCTTCACAAAGGTGAGTAACCCGTTATCGTAGAAAAATCCAAACTCCTCTTCCGCTAAGCAGAGTTCCAACACCTCTGAGGATATGGGTCGTACACCCTCATTATCGTCAAAAAAATACCATTGTTCATTGCACCGAAATGCGGCGACTGTATGTCCGCCTTCCGATTCCAGCGTTTTACTGTCATATACCATTGCGGACAAGAATACAGCATTGTAGGCATCCGTGAATGTTCGTGCCCCCACGCCCAATTGTTGCACAACAAACGGCACACCAAAAATCCTACATAAATCCATAAATACTTTATTGCGATCTTCGGCTCGTAGACCGCCTTTAGAGGTTCCTTTTATGGCCACTGCCATAGCTGCAGCAGCTTCCATACCACATGTGGCAGATAGGCGTCGTTTCTGTTCAGCCATGCTCTCACGATTGGCCGCCTGAAGATAGGCAATATGCATCAGAAAGCGGGATTGCATGAGACGAATGTATTCGGCGTATTCGGCAACAGCGGGCACAAGCAAGTCCTCCTGGACGGTGGCAACAAGAGCAGGGAGTTTGGATTCGTGTAGGGAATGAAGAAGTGGCTGGGTAATTTCCTTGATGCCGTCGGTAAACAGGAAAATCTCTTGGATCGCATCATTCCAACACTCGCCTCCATGATTGCTGAATCCTATGGGATCACACACAGCGGCCATCTGATGGGGACCAAGAAACCAAAGTTGATCCTGCGGGGGCAGTGACCCGTGGCCCAAATAACCAATACTCTATTACTCGTTTATGGCATGGGCATACGACATTTGACACAATGGATTCAATGGATAAGCCCTTTGCAGCCTATGGTGTCCATGGAATGGGAGGCATTCCGTGGACACCGCGTGGGTGTGGATGTCCTTAGTCTTCTTTACAGGGCGAAGACGGAGGGGAGGAATGTGTTGGAAATGTTGGCATCCCTCATACGCGCCTTGCGTGCCTGGGGAATTGAGCCCCTCTTTGTATTTGATGGCAAATCGCCCCGCGAAAAAGATGGGACACGCTCTGCTCGTCGTCGGCAACGCGCTCTTGTGCCGGAATCCGAACAGATTCGGGTCTCCACCGATACGCGCAACGAAGTCAAACAACTCTTTTACGCGCTGGGAATCTTGGCCCTGAATGCCGAACAGGAGGCAGATACTGTGTTAGCATATCTGGCACGCACTGGACAAATAGCTGCAGTAATTTCGGCGGATATGGATTTCCTACCCCGTGGTGTGGAACGCCTCTTGATTCCCAACATACTTACTGATCTCACTACATGGCGTTGTGCCTGTCTATCCCAGCTGCTTGCGAAGTCCCAGATGACTTACGCCCAATTTGTGGACATGTGTGTTCTTATGGGATGCGATTATGCTCCCACAATTCCAACAATCTCCTATCAATCCGCTTATTGGCGTATACGAGAGGGGAGAACTATGTTGGAAATTCTGGGAGGCGAGGGCATTCGGACATATACTGCGTGGGAGACTGCAGGCATTCTTCTTCGCGGAGAAAAAGACCGCTGGGAGACGATTCTTTCGGAACACCAACGCGAAAAATGGCGGGCGGGCCCGCCTAAGCCGGAGCCGGATGCAGCCATTCTTCGCACTCTTGGATCAACCACCTAATAATCACTATAAATCTCGGCATATACCTCGGCATCTACGGCATCGGTGGACTCCTCGGGCATTTCATCATTGACCGAAAGGGCATTGATGACATACCAGTAATGGAAACGGTGGGCATGGAAGTCCATGTTGGACCACAGGTAGGAAGGAAAGGACATTGCAGATAGGAAAGAACGGAAAGGAAGGAATAATGGCGCCCACTGACTGGCCAACCACGCCAGCGGGGTTTCAATTTTTTCCGACGGAAAGGGGATATCCAACCACAACCTTTCCATCGGATCGCATGACTATCCAAAATGTTCCTATGGTTAATATGAAAAGTATGAGAAATAGAATGGCAGATAACAATATATATGGAAATACTCGTTGAATAATATGACTCACAATGGGATCCATAATAGATTGGAGACGCGCCTGATTGTCTGGATGCCGTAGCACAGTGAGAATCTTTTCACCGATATGGGATGCAATATCATTTGTAGCTTCTTTATATCGGTCTCGTTCGGCCATTGTGCCACTTTTATTACCGTGTTAGAATTCTGCTGGCAACCGTAACCGCAACCACAACCGTAACCGCAACTGGCCCTAACCGCGGTCTAAGGCATCACACTGCTAAAGCATCCATTTATAGCATGGATGTATTTGATTCCCCCGAAAGGCGACCGGATGGGTCCTATACACTTCGTTTTGTGAGGCCCATTGATTTCGGCGTGGAGCTCCGATGGGATAAGAATTCCGAGTATCCTTCACCCGATCTCCGCATACAGTCTCAACTCAATACCTTCCGTGAGAAAACGCTGAAGGATCTCGCCATGAATAAAGTTATGTTTAAAACACCACCTACACTGCAGTCATTGACAGCGATTACACCAATGTGGGGAATGTTGCTGCGTGGTAGCACACCTGAATGGAGCCGTCAAGATATTTGGAATGTGGCGACCAAAGATAAGACCCTGACTACAGTTGTATCTCTTGTGGCAGAGGGTGTCGTTCTCTCCCGGCAGAGTATTTTACCGATGTGGGGAGTCAAGGTATTGAAGGTTCTTCCCGATGCCCAGATCATTGATCTGGAGTTTGGGGGCGCAGAGGAGGCAGATGTTGGGGGCGATGGTGCCTCTGTCCATTCCGAGGATTTGGCCTCCGAGGAGGGTGTGGTAGCTCTGAAAGATCCTTCGGAGCGCAAGCGGGCTATGAAGACCTATGTGCGCCAACTTTTGGAAAAGGTGGCTCATGCCAAGATGGAGGCCGATGATGCCATGGATCGGTTTTATTCTGAATTTGACCTCTCCGAGGATGAATCGGATTTCTCGGACTACGAGGATGAATAAAAGGGCGGCAAAAAAATAACTCTGTCGGCAGATAGATAAAGACTATGGCAGACTCATCCCGGAATATTCTGCTGGCCCTGCTGGTGGTCGGTGTAGCTTTAGCCGTTTTTTACATGATGGATCCTACTATGGGTGGAATGCTCGGAAAACGCGAGGGATTCCAGGATGCTGCTCCAACTATGATGCCCCCAATGGATGTTGCTGCACCTCAGGCCGCTCCTGAGCAGATTCTGCCTCCGAACAATCCTCCTTCCGTAAGCGGTATGCAGGTGGAGAAGTTTCAGGACACAAATATGCCTTCTGCAAGCAACCCCGCTTTAGCAAATCTGATGAGCGCCACTGAGAAGCTGAAAAAGCAGCTAGAAACTGCCTCCGCGCAGCCCAAGAAGGAGTCTTACATGGACTACAAGAAGAAGGAGACATTCATGGGCGCCAACGGTGATATGGCACCCTCTGCTGCTGTAGAGGGTTTCCAGAACCCGGCCTCTGCTCCTTTCCCTTCTGCACCCGCCAACTGCTACCCTAAGAACCAGCTGGCTCCCCAGGAGCTCCTGCCTACTGATCCTAACAGCAAGTGGGCCGAGGTGAACCCCACTGGTGCTGGTGATATCAGTGGTAAGAACTTTCTGAGCGCCGGTGCACTCATTGGTGTGAATACTGTGGGCCAGAGCCTGCGCAATGCCAATCAGCAGCTGCGCTCCGAGCCTCCTTGCCCCCAGGCCCAAGTGAGCATCTGGAACCAGAGCACCATTGAGCCTGATCTGCAGCGCCGCCCGCTGGAGGGCTTCTAAGAGGGAACCAAGGAGGGAACCAAGGTTCCCCTCTAACCCCTCCTAGGATGTATCCCACGGCTAAAGCCGTGGGATTATTCTAAGATGGATTACATCGCATCATTTGATACACTTAAAATAATTCAAGAATGCATTTGTTAAATTTGTTCTTGTATTTATTATTTATGGATTTTAGGACCAACTGTTGGAAATGCAGGACTTCCTACAATTCCCCCCAATAAGTCCTTTAAACTTCAAGGAAATCATGGCCAACTGTTGGGAATATAGGACTTTCGTAGCACATGTTGGGAATGCGGGTATTCTAGGCATCCCCCAAAAATGACACTTTCCAGAATTCCAACTAACACTTTCCAGAATTCCAACATGTCCTACGAAGTTCTTTATAATTCCTGCTACGGTGGTTTCAGCTTCCCTGAAGACTTTATAAAGGAAGCCTTTCGCCGCTTTCCTCCTGAATCCGAAGAAGGCAAAGAACTCTGGAAACCTACCGGCGATTATTTCATCCAAGCCGAGGATCCTGTACCCACCGGCAAATGGAGCCATCGCATTGTGAATACCGAGGACTTCTGTCATGGATACAAATGGATTTACTACGAGCGCATCAATGATAAGGGCCAACCCGAGAAATATCAATCACATATCAGCAAACCCTCCAAATACTGTACCAAAGACTTCAAATCATACTACTTTGTGCATAGAAGTTATTCCCATGCGTGGAGAACTCTGCCCGTAATTATTGCCATGGCTCGCGAATTCAATCTCCTTCATACCAAACACCGCCATACTGAAATGCGTATTGCAAAGGTTCCCGCCGATTATGACTTCCGCATTCGTGAATATGATGGTATGGAGACGGTATGCATCACATGCCCCACCGAGGCCATACTTGCCGATCTAGTTCGCATTATTCGCGAAAATAATCGCGAGAATATCCACATTCTTACACAGCGTTTGTTGGAAGGTCGGTCAGTCCGAGAAATCCTATACCCTACAGTGGAATATGATGACGAAAGTGATGGTGATAGTGAATAGGAATAGACCTACCTTAATAGAGTGTAATGGATGCAGGAAATAACTCCGGTGTCGCCTGGACATTTGTCCTTATTATAATTGTTTTTGCATATGTCGGATTGTCCATGAAACAGGGCAAATATCCTATGGCATATGTGGAGGCCACTGTGGATAAACAACGCTATTATGTCCGAAATTTACCCGATAAACAGGAGGCGGCCAACCGATTAGCGCGTATTCGTCAGCGTCTCTGTGAGCTCAAAAATCACCTAGGGGCCACCCAGGAACGCGTACCATTCGTGAAACAACTCGTCAAAAACTTCACTTGCACCCCAGACCAATTCTCTGAATCCACTCCCGAAGCAGTGCATACCTCCTACACAGTGGACAAAGAGAAGGTATTTATGTGTCTTCGCCAACGAAATGCCAAAGAGGAACTCGTCAGCGAGAATACCCTGATTTTTGTGGCCCTTCATGAAATGGCCCATATGGGCACCTCCACCATTGGACATACACCAGATTTCTGGAACAACTTCGCCTGGCTACTCAAACAAGCGGAGGCTCTCGGCACATATACCTATACAGATTTCGCCGCCCATCCTGTAGAATACTGTGGTGTCCATATTACCGATTCTCCGACATATAAATCAGGTATTGCCGATGATATCGCGGATCCAACACCCACTCCTGCCAAGAAAGATGCTGCCTAGTAATAATCATGTTAGGGAAATCGCAAGGCGTCATAGAGGGAAATGAATATATTACAGCCATCCCGGATTGAATCCCTGGATTCCAGGACAATCCGAGTTATTGATCATAGCTTAGGTAGCACAAATGAACCGTGGTCATTTACCGCCTATCCCTTTGATTCCATTCTATTCTTGAAACAACAGATTGCCCTGCACTATGGAACTCGTGGATACTTTCCCAAGGCTGTATTTATGGCCGTAAAAACGGGAGAGAACGAATACCGTCCTCTAGAGTTCCGTTGGCCCTTCGCAACATCCCTGCCGAATCCCCAACATCGCACGATTTCCAAGGACTTGATGGAAGGGGATGTGCGAAAACCCATATTCCCCACAATCCTTGCAGGTGTGACTCTGGAATCCATGGGATTCCCCAGTGAGGTACATATCTGGTCCTTGCCCACTGTGGTTGGAGACATGGAACTTACAACCACACTCGTAGCTGGATTTGTGCAACTGTATTTTCCCCTGTTGGAAACAGTTGCAGATGTGGAGGCATTTCAGGGCACATTGCCATTGACGGATGCAGAACAACAATCCCTTGAAGCCATTCGCCTCTTTCAGGAAGGTCGCTCAGCGCGGCTCGTCAAATTGGAGAGTCTCGTATCCCCAACAACTCCCCCCACTAGCATTCACGAATTACGCGCTCTGCGGATTCTCTTGCCTACCGCCGCCATCCAGGATTCCCTGGAAATTCTGTTTCATACCATGACCCCTACACGCCATCTCCCCATCTTGCGGTATTTTTCGGCGAATCAGCGTACACCGCCCCTTCTCAAGCTTGCCATGAACCCCGCCGGCATACCTTTACTCGCGGATGCTAAACTCCTGCGCACATTGCTCGGCGATGCACCCGCAGCAGAACAGGGGGCCATGATTCTCGGTAAAGCGCCCCTCCTGCATCCCAAGGCACCCTACGGTGCCGCCTGGATCCTGCGCATTTATGAGGATGGTACAGCGGAAGTCGTGTTGGGAGCCCCGCGTCGTGATGCCCCCCTGGCACGCGAAGTCGTCCAAGAGGCCTTTGCCCAACTCCGCAGCTGCCTACAGACGACTCCCTGGAAAGATGTGGACATTGGCGCGGCCAGTCTCCAGGAACTCACGGCTACCTACAAATTCACCTTGCAAACGGAGATTCGTAAACCGTCTAAGTCCGAACTCCGTAAGCGGGCGGCACTCTTTACACCCCTCTTCAAGGAAGAGGCGCCCCTCACCGGCGAAGCAGCCCTCGGCCTCCGGTGGAAGGCCGTATCCAATTTCGCTGCCGAACGCGACCCAGTAATGTCCTACATCGCCGATCTCTTTCTCAAAGAATCCCTGCAATCCGTGGATCGGATTCCGGTCGCTAAATATATTGCCGGTATTACCCGTGAATTCGGACTCGGTCCCACAGAAGCAGGGGCGGCCTTGACACACTGGATTAATCGCCACGCTGAATATGTGCTCCTGGATCCCGATGCACCGGAAAAAGCCGTCGCTAAATTCGGTGTAGGGGCGGCGGTTTCCCTTTACAACCACCATCCAGATTATTTGTTTACCGTGGCAGGCGTAGATTCCTACACCGATTTGAGACGCATCATATCTATGTTGGAAATCTGGGTCTCCCATACCTCTCAGGAACTCGCCACGGACGCTCCCACCGTTGCAGAGGAGGAGATTGTTGGTCCTGCTGCTCCCACTGCGCCCGCTGCACCTGTAGTTGAAACTGCCCCCGAAGAACTGGACGATGTTGGACAAATGGATGACTGGTATCAGGCCATGGAAATGTACGGAGCAATGGAGGAGGGAGAGGAGGGTGTAGGGACGGAAGATGCGACTACGGCTGTCCAGAATGTTCAACCGGCCCCTGGCATCCCTAAAAATACAGAGGCAGTGCTTGCCCTGGAAAAGGATGTGCGCTATCCGGATCCACTCGGTGCCGATGAACCTCCCCTAGCACCCCTGGATGAATATCTTATTCACCGTCTACAATCCCACGATCCCGATTTATTTACCTACAAAACCGAAAAATCCACACGGCTCTACTCGCGCACCTGCCAGAGTTCCTCCAATAAACAACCAAATGTTATGTCCCCTGAAGCCTATCGGCGTATTCGCTCCATGTATGGAGATAGTGTCCACTGGGTGGAGGCGCCCCTCTCCAAATATGAAATTGCAGCATTGCATTTTACTTCCAAGGCAGTGGGTGAACGCGTAAAAGAGGCCAAGACACTGAAGAAGACACTGGAGGAGGTTTGGGAATATGAGAAGCACATGTTGGGAATTGGGTTACCCCTGAAGAAGGATGCATCCGTAGTAAGCAAATGGCCCCAGGCACCCGCCGGTGCCGCCGAAGAAATGGAGAAGCTTATCGCCTACCAGAAATCTAAGCCCCTTTGGCTAGTTCTTCGTGCCGGAACAAATCGGGCGAATTATTACATTTGCGCCGAATACTGGTGCATTCGTGATGACCTACCCTTGATTGATGCGGAATTTGAGGGAACTACCACGCGCCGCGGCACAAGCAAAGTTGCCAATACCTGTCCTTTTTGCGGTGGCAAGGAGATCCGAAACTGGAAGGCCCCCGCTGCCGGTGAAACCGTAATTCGCCGCGACACAACAACGAAATCTGAGACTGGTGTTGTAGCGCGGTATGTTGGATTTGGACCTGAGTTGTTTCATCCGAAGGGGTTCGTGGTCCCCTGCTGTTTTACAGATCCCACGAGTCTCTTGCCTCCCGCAGAAAGCCAGCCCTTCCCCGCTCCTGTTGTGGAACTCCCCGCCGCCCAACAAAAAGGCCCTAAAACTCCCGCCGCCGAAAAGGATGCACCCACCGTTGAATTAGCACCTGTGCGAAATTCCATGGAACCTTTCCAAGATGTGAGAATCAAATTGGATTATGTGCCCGCAGAATTTGTAGGAATTCCAGAGGACGCATATCGCTTCCTGGATAAAGAAAAGACGAAAGTGGAACTTCGTGCCAAGGCTATTGTGCGTGCATATATCCTGTCCGCTACGAGTTTTCCCCTGGAAATGGGGAAGGTGGGACTCGTGTCGGAATCCATGGACGCCTTCTTTGGCCAGGCCGCCAAAGACTACCTGGAAAGCCCTAAACACGGGAAAATTTACACGCATCCCAAAGTCCGTGGACAGGCATTCTTCCGCATTGGTCTCGGCACAAAGTTGCGAAATATTGGGGCTATGATGCTGAACCTGGTGGCCTATGCGCGGGCCGTAGTTTCCCACATCGTACCACCCTATCAAATGGCCGCGCTTACACCGGAACAAATGTACACGGAGTTGTTTGAGACTCAGGAAGTCCTGACTTTCCAGGCATTCCAACAGGCGAATTACGGCACCTTGGTCGCCGAGTTCGCGGATCCTGAGGCCAAGCCCACCCCTGGACAGCTCCAGACATGGTGCGGCGTCATGGGTATTCCTCTGCCCGCGCAACGCGCCTATGCGGAGTTTTTGTACGGTGCCTGGCACCGCTTCAAAGCCTATGTCGCCGATGCAGGTCAACGCAAAGATCTGCGTCTCTGGGAACATCTCTTCAGTGCCCCTGGTCTCTTTACGGCCACCGGTGTAATCCTGGCGGTCGTGACAACGGACGAGAATGACCATGTAATCCTGCGCTGCCCTACACTCGGCATCGCCGCCCGTCATCAGTCGGTACGACCACCCATTATGTTGGTATATGAGGATCGGCGCACACGCATTGTGGAACCCCTGGCACTCTACGATGGACCTGAACGACTGTTGGGTGTGCTGGATCCCGATTCGGTGGCCTTTGGTCAGTTATCACCCGCGCTGCGTACACCACTGACCGCCTTTTACTCGGAATACTTTGATCCCAAAACGGGCTGTGGACGACCGCAGCCCGTCCTGTATCCCTGGTTAGAGGAGGATGAACCGCGTGCACAGACTGGCATTCCTCGTCTCGGCGCTTTGCTGACCGTTTTGCGGAAGATGGAAAATACCGAGGCGCGCTATTTGCTGCGCGATCGGTCTCAGCGACTTGTAGGAGTTGTGGTGGCCGTGGCCGAAGTCCCGCTTTTCGTGCCCGCCCTGGATGACGGAACCATTGATATCAGTCTCGGCTCGCAGTATGATGTGGAGGCCCTTCCACCGGCGCCGTTGGCCGCCCTCTTGCAATTTCTCGTCGGTCACTCGTTGTCGGATATGACGGGACTGGCCAAGTATTTTGGGGGCTTACTGCCTGTAGAGCTCCGCTCCCAGGGACGCGAGCGCGCAGGAGGGCGTACTGAGACCATGTTGGTTGCCCTGGAAACGAAGTCCGGTTGCCTTATTCCCCTGGAACCCCTGAAACTAGATGCAGTCGTTGCACATCCAATGATGACTCAATTCCGTGGATCTGTGCAAATTGACGAACTGCCGTGGCAGGATCTGTCCATTGACAAGGAGGATGCCACACTCCTACACAATCCTGAAGAACAACTGGAAGAAGCGTATCAACATGCGCGACTCACACTCAGTGAATGGCTACAGTCGGCAGAAGGCCGACCCTACAAAACGGCCATTGAATCCCTGCGCGCCTCTGCGCTCCCCCTCTACGAGTCCCGCAAACGCCTTGATCTTCTTCTACAACCTATGTTGGCACGATGGATTCATGTTGGGAAGAAGGGTACTACCTGGGATATTTCTACACTCCGTCGGAACTGTCTGAAAGTACCGAAGGGGAAGTGTGAGGGAGCCTGCGTATGGTCCAATGAAGACTCTTGTTTGATTCATGCAGTCCCTACAGATCGGTATGTAGATCCCATATTTGTTATTGGGGCACGCATTGTGGATGAATTGCTGCGCACGAATGAACCGGCACTTCAGGTGCTTACTAAGAGTGTAGCACGGCTCAGACCTCCTGTGGGAATTGTGCGGGAAAAGGATTCTCTGCTGGTGAGTTTTGAGGGTCGTGGGGATGTGGCGACCTATCAGGCCTTGGGTTTGGAGGGCCGGCTTCCTACACGATACACGCAGGGCATTGTAATTCCTGAGGAATTGGGGTCAACGGATGTTGGATGTGAGGGTTCGTTCCAGGGCATTCCACTTACTTGGGAAGGAATTACACATATGGTGTGGCCGGCGGAGGCCGTGGGACAGTCCTTGCGGGATATTGCATGGGCTGCGATGGTTGGATCTGCTCCAGCTGCACAGGGCGAGTTGGCATTTTACAAGGAAGTGGCGGATATGAAGGGATGGACGATCCTGTTTACACGCGATACTTGCCATGGATATCAACTGGTGGGCCGTATTACTCCTCAACAAAAAGTGGAGGGAGAACGCACTTTCGTGATTCTTACACCGGATCGTGTGCCCCTTGGATCCGCGAAAACGAAGCAACCGCGTCTCCTGGAATCTGAACTACCTTCCACGATTTTGGCCTGGTTGGACGAGGCGCCCAAAGAGGCGAAGAAGGCGATAGAGGAAGTGTTGGAAGTGGAGGGAGAGGAGGCGGAAGAGGAATTGCCCTTTGCTGCCCTGGAACGCGAAGAGAAAGCGAAGGAACGGGCAATTGCTCCAGCACATCCTGCCGATGTAAAGAAGGATAAGAAGGCGTGCCCTGAGGGCAAGGAACGCTCGCCCATTTCGGGTCAATGCGTGAAGAAATGCGAACCTGATGAAGTGCGATCTGAGAAGGGACATTGTAAGAAAGTCCGAGGCGTTCGTGCTGTAGCACCAGCACCTGCGGTAGCACCTGCGGTAGCACCTGCGGTAGCACCTGCGGTAGCACCTGTGGTAGCACCAGCGGTAGCACCTCAGATAAAACAGGATTCAATAAAGAATTCCATAAATACACTTGAAGAACTTGTAGATGCAATTGGGGATAATGAACTGGAAGAAGTATGGAAAAAGGCCAAGAAATATATAAATATCAAGAATCCTCACATTGAAGAATTTATAAAGTCCGTGGACTTGTTGGAAACTATGGAAGAGCCAGAACAAGTTTCGGCAGTGTATGAACTTATTACAGAATTCGTGGAAAAACAAATCCCAACACCTCCTATTTTACCAGAACCAGGATTTGGATTAGAAATTGCCGAAGTATGTCCCGCACCCCTAGAAGTATCTTCGCGTTCCGGAAAGTGCGTGCTGCCCTGTAAAGAAGGGCAGCTGCGAAATCCTTCTACAGGTCACTGTATTAAAGTGGGAGAATTGCCGGATGAGAATATTGCAAAGTATGATATTACACGCTGCGCAAAGTCCAAGGGACAATCTGCAGCGTTTCCTTTTAAGAAGGAGGATGTGTTGGAAGCCCTGAAAGAACAGGGAATTAAGGCACGCAAGAGCTGGCATATGGAGGAATTATGTTCCCATGTGACTAAGGAAACCTTGCGGATTCTGGCAAGAAAGCGAACACGCAAAAACAAGAATAAATCCCCCGAAGCTCCTGCGGTTGCACCTGTTGAACTTCCGGAAGTTCCCGAAGTTGCACCAGCAGCACCAGCAGCATCTCCCGAACCCAATATGAGCAATATTGATATTGGTTTGTGTCCAAAGGGTCAGTCCATGCGATTTCCATTCAAGCGCGAGGAATTGCTGGACTCGCTGCGGGAGGATAAAGTATATTTGGCGCGGAGTTCTACGCTGGCCAAGATTTGCCCCCATGTGACCCAGGAAACTCTCCGGCGTATTCTGAAACGCCGAGGCAACACGCGAAAAAATGTGCGTTCTAACTAGAAAAACCATGAACAAGAGCCGCCGCATGAACCGTAAGGCCAACCGCAAGAATACCCGCAAGAGCCGCCGCATGAACCGCAAGAGCCGTCGCGCAACTCGTCGCATGCAGCGCAAGAGCCGCCGCAATATGTATGGCGGGTTCTTTTTCCAGACCGCTCCCGCTCCATCATATCCTCCTGGCACTCGTGTATTTAATAGCCCCGCACCTGAGCAATCAACTACCACGGTTAGTGGACCTGCCCAATCAACTGTTGGTACCTATGGCGGTCCATCCAAGGAGGGATCCTCTACTGATACTGTGAGTGCTCCAAAGGAGCACACTCGTGCCCCCCCTCCTGCGGGCCGTCGTGGTGGTCCAATGGTGAATAGGGCTTCATCTGGTATGTAAATTAAATTCGCATGATCATGCGAGCACTGGCAAGTGCCCGAACTTTTTCCACTTTCTTTCCTGAAGGAATGGCGATACCCATTTTTTCAGCAAGTCCATCTAATTCGTCCAAAGTCAACTTCTCCAATCCATGTTCTACCGACAAAGGGGCCACCAGTTTCCATCCTGTCTGAATCGCTGTCCTTACATCCCCTTTCATTCCCACATTTCCAACATGATGTAGTGGAATCTGCTTATCGCTACTTTTACTGGAATCCGCAGCTGGCCAGAGGCCAATTACGCGTTCCTCTTTCCAAACGGCGAGCCGAATACCCTTGGCCAGACATACAAAGTCCAGGATTGCCGAGGCTTCCTTGTCATCCCAGATCTTCTCCCACGCAAAGGCATCTTTCGCGGCCACCCGTGCCCCTACAGCCGCCCGCGGTAGAAAGAAGGCCTCCAACTTCGTCTTGACCCATCCCCGTGATCTACCGGATTCCTCCTTGTACAGTTCACTAATGCGCGCCTCTAGCCGTCGCGCCTCTTCACATTCCAGCGACTGTTGGGTATTCCGGTTCGCAATAGAATACATGGCATCCTGGGCCTCAATGCCAATGCAGATGGGATCCACAAATCGCGCCTTGCGCACAGAAGGTTCAGAGGGCGTAGGAGGAGGTGTTGGGATTCTGGTCTCTTGTAACAGCGCCTGCTGCGGCACCTCAGCCGCAACCTCTGCACGCACCATCATGCGTGTAGGAGGTGGCAGTGCTTCCTCGGAAGCCTCGGAACGCACAGGTGAAGGAGCACGGGCCTTCGGAACCGTAGCAACCACAGCAGCGGTTGCAGCAGTTGCCGTGGCAGCACTCACTTGTCGCACAGGAATCCGAGTAGGTTCAATACGAATTGTAGGAAGCTTGAAACTATCCACAATTGGTTGAGGATGAATACGGTATTTCGCAACAGCTACGGCAGCATTAGAATTTTGCGCTAGCATAGTCTTAATTGCCTGAAAGGAAACCATTTTAGTGTGTTCTGGTTACTGTGGGGTTTAGGCACTTGGTTCCACGTTTTGCACTAATAGAGTGCTCAGGAAGCAATCACGATCCTGCAAATTTTGCCGATTCTGTTGAGTAAACACCAGGAACCGCTCCAAATCATCAAAGACTTCCTGACTTAATGCCGTTAAATTCAAAAAAATCCCATTATGATTCTCGGAATATACTACTTCGTGCTTCTGCAGAAGCCGAACAATCTCAATATACTCGGACTTTGTAAGCCCCTTTAAATTGTCCAAAAAGGTTTTGCGGCGTTCATATTCGGCCGCGGTCAGTTTGGGAAGTTCGGGTGTCGCACTCATTCTGTTTAGCCGATTTTCTTTAAAAGGTCCAAATTATGCGCGTTCGGCATGTTCTGCCAGACGACCAACCGCCATAATGAATGCATCATTTGTCTGAAAGCGACTACGATCCAGTTTCACTTCCACTACATCACCCTCCTTAATAGCATCAAATGCCTCGCTGCCAATGTGGAGATCACGGGCCAGGAGAATGCGAATTGCGTCTTCAAAGACGGCATAGGCACCCATGCGATTGACTTTGATTACATTGGCCTTGAGTGTCATACCGGCAATGGGATGTAGGACATCGCAGGAAATTTTGCAATCGTAGAGAAGATTCCCAGTGAAACGACCATTTTCGGCGGCACCCATACTACGGCCCAGAAGTTTCAGAGAACCGGGCTTTACAAAGCCGTTCGCATTGCATTTTCCCTCATGCATCTCGCGAAGCTTTGTTTCCAACATGGATTGAATGGATTCCTGGCTGGTGATAATGTTCATTTCTGCAGGAGTTAGGGAAATACGGGCATCCATATACATTGTCTGAAATACAGCGGCGGACATTGTGGATAACTCTATGATGGTTGTGGGTTTCCCTACAGTTTGCATTCCTCAATTTTGGGGGAACCAACGGTTCCCCAGGGGAACCAAATGGTTCCCCTTTCACCCCTCCTTGGATGGGGTCCCCCTTTGCCCTGCGGGCAAGGGGGACCTTATTCATGGAGAGAGGCAAGGCAAGCCTTCGCCTCCCAAATTCCCGCACGGGGATTCTCTAGAAATATTATTTGAGGGAGCCAATGATTCCAATGATAATACATTTCATGATATATCATTGAATTACATTTTATGTAAATGAATTGCTAGAAAATCCCCGTGAATATATATAGGTTTTCTCTATATTCCAAGCCAAGCTCCCAAGCTCCCAACATTCGCCTCAATCCTCTCTTCACTTCAAGAACTTTTATGGGGCGGATGTTGGAAATTATGGTGTTACCTCAGTATCCCCAAGCTCCCAACATTCGCCTCAATCCTCTCTTCATTTCAAGGACTTTCTTGGGCGGATGTTGGAAATTATGGTGTGCCTCAAAGAGCCCTAGCTGAATCCACCATAGACAGGAACCACCGTTTTCCGCCTATGCGTTCCTCATCCATCCAGCGCAACAAAAACTCCATGTACGGGCAGATTTGTTTCTGGGTCAGATCCCATACATGCAGGAGTGTGCCCGTTTTCGCCCGCTTCTTAATTTCGTCCACGGAAGGCTGGGTTTCCACGGCATCGTCTAGCAACATTTCCAGAATAGGATGTCCCTCATCCACGGACTCCCGCAGAATGCGTTGGAGTGCCACTACGCGTTCCCGTGGCAAATTGAGGTTGCTCGTGTTGAAACACTGGGCCCCCTTCCAACTTCCATCCGCCTTATTAATCGTTTTGAAGAGCGCCGTCTGATCCTTGGCGTCCAACAGTAAAAATCCGAAAATCGCACCCGTGTCCTTGTCCTTATCCGGAGCCGCACCTGTCAGTTGTTTTACATCCCCCAATAAGTTGGAAGGACATATGCTCGGTTCAGTGGCTCCCTCAAAGAAACAATAGGTTAGGATTTTTTGTTTGGCCTTCGGCACTGTATTCATGGCCAGGTATCCCGAAAAATCACCACGGAAGTACTCGGCGGGTCGGAATGCTGCAGCGAGTTCCTTGGGTTCCCCCGTCATGGCAAGGGAGCGCAGGACCGCCTCGCGCTGTTCCAGGGTCCATTCATGATCCATCCACCATTTCTGGGCAACCTGTTGGATTTTTGGTAGCCTCTGGAAGCGATGATACACCAGGCGCCAACCCTCGTAAAAAGGACCACTTGGTACACCCGCAGGAGGCTGCAAAGAAATTCCCAGCGCAGTAGGGAAAATCTTCTCGCGTAAATGGGTCTCCCATTCTTTGAGGGATTGAGAGGCCTGTGCGAATAAATCCGTGGTAGCCTTGACCGTTTTCTCCTCTTCCACAGGTGCGTCGGCAATCACAGGCTTCTCCGTTTCCAACATAGCTCCACGCGGTAGCTCCATAAATCGCGGAAGCCTGCCAAAGGCACGGCCAAATCGCATAGCCATAGGAATGCCGAAATCCGTTACACCCAGGGGCTGGAATACAAGGTAACCGTGTTGGAAATGCAGGGTTCCCCGCACACCGTCCTCGCGCTCCACAACAAATCGCGGATTGTCCAACAGGGTACGAATTCCCAGGGTTGCCACATCCCATGGAATATCCGCGTAAATTTGGCGAAGTTGGGGCAAGGAAAGTGCCACCTCATCCCGAAAGCGGGCACGGAGAATCGCCTCCTTTTGTTGGAATCGCCGGCGTGCATCTTCCACACGAAAGGTGCCAGCATCTGGCGCAGCTGCTGCATCCTCTTTCGCGGCACATGCATATTCACAGGATTCCTGGAAATCGCAAATACTCGTATACGGCCGATCATGGGGATCATAGCGGGTAATTACACGACCCCGCGCATCCTGCACACGCCGTTTAGGAAGCCCCCGCAACAGAATGGCCCCCTGATTCATCAGACAATCCCAGGCCGCGATTTTAATCACACGCTGCACCTGGCCAATGGGAATGGCTTTTCTTGCCGCTAACCGGTATGCATAGAGATCCGCGGTTTCGTATTCCGGAATGGAGACGGCATGTAGGTAAATCAGACAGTTCCGCTCTTCTTTGGGTAGGGCGCTGTGACTACAGTAACGCACGGCGCGTCCAATTACCTGCTCAATGCGGTTCAAGTGATACCAGCCATCCATTATGTGATTTTCACGGATGCATTTGAGATCCAGACCTTCCGAGGTAATCTGGGATCCGAGAATGGCCTTGACTTTGCCGCCCCGTGTTTCAAAATCGTTTGTGAGTGTGTTGGCGTAGCGGAGGAGGCCCTTGAAATCGGGTGTAAGTCCTTCATTGCCTGTGAGGAGAATGTAATTCGCGGGGGAGAAGGCGTGGCCGGCGTGGGCCTCTCCTTCTCGTGCGGAACAGAACGCGCATGCACGGGGTACGGGCGGCACATCGCGGAGCAGGGGTGCCGCCGACCCATCCGCAAGGACGCGGGTCCATCCCGCGCGTTCAAGGGCCGCCGCCAAGGGCAACGCCCCCGCATTCACGAATCGCGAGAATACGAAACACATGCCCCGCGCCTCCCGCAAACTCTCCGCAATCGCCGCCAATTTGGGCGCATGTTTCGCCAAATTCGCGGGGCCAAATACATCGTCCACTGTCGGCACCCATTCATCCTCTGTAACCTCTTCATTTGCCCATTTGAATAGCCGAAGCCGACCTGCCGTGGATTCGTGCCAAAATACCTCCCATCCCCGTGATCCAAAGGATCCATCAGGATAAGTGATATTCGCCGCCTGTGTTACCTGATTCAATAAAAAGTCCGAGACCTCCTCGGCATCTCCCTCCGCCAACACCCTATTCCCTACATCTTCTCCCCGTGCCTGTGTAAGAAGCTTGTGAATTACGCGGCCTACTGGTGTCTTTTTGATATCTGGGCGGTGCACAACAAGGGGCAACATACTCAGGATTTTTTTGACTTGGGGAGACCAGGTAACCTCATCCTCACGGCGCGAAATGGATTTCGTGGGATAGCCGTCAAATAGATGGGCACCTGCTGCCTCAGGTGGAGTTAAACGCAGAGGAAACGAAGCGGGATTTTCACCGCGCATGTAGGAAATGTAGCGAGAACAGACACGACGCAGGGGTTCTTTCGCGGCCTCTAGCAGTGATCCATCACTTCCGAAAAACTCCCGCGGTTTCAGCATCTTGCCTTCGTCTTTTGTATCATTGAGCACAAGCAAGTTCAGGAGAAATAGGATTTCAGGGGCCGTATTGTACATGGGTGTGGCAGTCATGAGAACGAGCCGTAATCCCTCACAGATTCGCAGAATCCGGCGGAGAACTGGGGTGAGTTTCTTACCTTCTGCGGCATCTGCGGCGGCCCCTGCAACGGGGGATTCATCATTCTGTGCCGCTGGGAGTGTGGCTGCGCCAGCACCAGCACCAGCACCAGCACCAGCACCAGCACCCTCTATATCCCGCAAATTGTGGGCCTCGTCAATAATAATCAGATGGTCCGAAAACAACTTATATAAAAGAACCCGTTCTCGTTCTTGGCGTGTGGCATCATCCAGGGTTTTCGGAATCTCTGCCAGTTTTTTGAGCACCCAATTGGCGAACTGTAGGTAGCCCATAATCTGATAGCGTTTGCGCACGAGTTGTTCGGCATCCTTTTCAATGACGGCGCGATCCGTCTCATTTCCATTACCCGCTAGACGAATGTAGGTCATTCCGGTACATTGATTGCTCTCCCATCGTTCCCCGCGGAGTTGCGCATCTCTTACAGGCAACGGGGAAATGCGTTCAGGGTCAAAGATTGTGCGACGGAAACCCGAGGCAATGGCCTGGGGACACAGGATAATTACACGATTTGTAGGCAGAATTTCCAGGAACATCTCGGCAATAGTTATGGCGGAGCAGGTTTTTCCCACACCCACACCATGATCCAACAAAAGACCACGATAGGGCGTAAGTGGATGTAGGAAGCGCGCGACGAGCCGTTGTACTGCGGTAGTGTCAAAGGCAGATGCTTGCGCTGTGCATATGTCTTCCGCAACAGGACCGGAACGGAGTTCCGAGAACTCTGTTTTACTGTAGAGTCGTGTCGTAAAATCCGGGTCCATACTGTCGGGATATAGGCCAGCCCTTGTCTCACGATCCTGCATCCACGCAGATGGATAGAGATCACGGGATTTCAGGGCTTCCAACATAGCGTCACGCGTCGCTAGATCATTCAAGTCGGCATGGGCAGCCCATGTGCGTAATAATTCGGCCTCCGTCATGGCTTCAAAAGCCTTGACGGCAGCGGGTTCCGGTGGCGCGGATGCCACTACATGTATAGCTGTGTCTCCCATGATGAGTCCTCTGTTAGTGGCTTGAAATTCTGGCGTGTATACGCCCCAATACAGCGCGTTTTTCGGGATTCGTTTCCCGTATTTTGAGATACGCTTCCTCAAAGGGAAACCATCCTATATCCCCCACTTCTCGGGTCTGTACACGATTACTGAGATTCACGGCGGCATCCGTATCACAATCGGCGATATAATAGACATGGCGGTAATTGATATTGTTGGTGCCTCGGTATTCCTCCTTTTCGGGGGGCAGGGTTGTACGGATGCGGAGATCTTTTGTGGGGATGCCGGTTTCCTCGCCGAATTCACGAATTGCACAGGCAAGTTCGGTCTCATGCGGAGATCTACGGCCCTTTGGAAATCCCCATTCGGGCTCGGTCCAATTTGTAGTCACCTCCGAAATATAGCGACTTAGCACTTTGCCGGCAATATCTCCCGTGGCACGAAAGGATTCAAAAATCCGCTTGGCCGATTCGTACTCTAGACGGAATTGTCGTGTATTCTGTGAGTTCCATAGACTTGTCCAAAGCTCATCAAAGGGTGTGCTAATGAGACGATTAAGTTCTTCGCGTGTCATGGATTCCAAGAGTGTCTTGATATATCCGGATTGTGACATGGTATATTTGCCCCGTAAGAAATCAACATATCCGAGAGAATCCCGTCGCCGAATCAGAAGATATTGGGGTTCGGGTGAAAATCGGATTGCAGCAATCCCATAAGAAGTTGTGGGCTCTTTACAGTCGCGGAATGTATGTCCCGCCTTTTTGCAGTTTACGCACTCCATGAGGGAACCTACAAGGGAACCTACGGTTCCCCTTTAACCCCTCCCTTAGATAGATCCATAAACCTTGCCTGCGGCAAGGTTATGGATCTGTTTATGAAGGACTTTAATGGATTCGTTGATCCTTAGACATGTCCGTGAATAACCACAAGCGTTCCAGGCGTCGCCTCCGAAATCTCACGACCTTATATGAAGATGGCCGCCGAGCAATTTAATATCGCGATGCCACCCGATGTATGGGGTCCGATTTTCTGGGATGCCATGCACATTGTATCGCTCGCTTATCCTGTCCAACCTACCGAGGCAGATAAAGCCGGTGCCAAGGCTTTCTTTGAAAGTCTGACCTCCGTCATTCCCTGCCCCATTTGCCGTGAACACTATGCCGCTAAGATCAAGGAATCCCCCATTGCCCTGGAAAGCAAAGGCGAACTCATTTACTGGGTATGGGATATCCATAACCAAGTCAATGTAATGCTGAATAAACCCACCGTGACGATTGAACAATTTCTGGAACGCATGAAGACTCTTGGATCACGCTCTGCCTCTTCTGTCTCATCCTCTCCCGTCGCCATTGGTGCCGCAGCGATTGTTGGGATTGCGGTAGGTGTGGGCGCACTTTGGGCCTACCAAAAGTATGCTAAAGGGGACTAGGGACTAATTTCCTGATTCCATTCCTGTAAGGCCCGTATTTCATCATCGGGTCTGTAGGACATCCAGGAAAACAGACGGGCAAGAATAGGTTGATTAATAAAATACGGAATCAACGGCAACAGAGCATAATACTGGGGTTTCTTGCCCTGCCACCACCACCTATATCCCAACATATATACAACGACGATTGGGAAGAAAATAAACCCATAGAATGCATATAATAACCGATAGGGCCAGGATCTATAGAGATTTGCATTTGTGGCCAAATGGGCTCCATAAATTCCACCTGCTACCATGGCAAATCCGAATAAGATTGTGGAAATAATACCGACTACTTTTCCGGCAAAACGGCCGGCTCTGAATTCTTTGCGTGCTGCGAGTTCCTCGGCCTTCTTGGCATCCTCGGCTTTCTTGGTCTCCGCATCCAGTTTTCGCTTAGCCTCTGCTGCGGCCTTTTGATCCTTGGCTCGTTTGGCGGCATCTTCGGCCTCCTGGGCTGCCTTTATACTTGCAGTATACTCCTCGGCCTCCGGATCATATGTTAATTGATGCAGCTGGTAATTAATCTTATCTTTAAGATTACTTAGCAGACTCATAGCACAAACCCTACAGGGGAATACGGAATCTTATGGGTGTTGGTTGCCGTGGTTTGAAGTCTAGAATGTATCATAACGATTCTCACGGGGTGAGCTGAACGGATTGTAATAGAGTCCATGTTCCCCCGTAACTCCAAGGGGTAGCGCGGAGGCTTCGGTATATTCACAATCTTCACGGGAAGGGAACCGATTTTCGGCGGCCGGACAATAGGATGTTTTGACACATAGACGACCGAGAGTATTTTCCCCCACAAAACACCAACTTTCGGGCTTATAATCTTGGGGTTGTGTTGCTATATGTTGGGTTTCTGGTGTTGGCGCTGGCGCTGACGCTGCTGAAAACGGCGTAAATGCAAAGGTGTGTAGAATCCAGCCCGTAAAGAAAAGGATGCCAATAAATACCAACCACTCCAACATATCTCTATCCAGAATGGCCTAAATCGGAATCCAAGCACCCGAATAGAGATGTCGGGAGGACTTATTGCTTTGGTGAGTTTTGGTAATGAAAATACCATAGTCAATGGGAATCCGCAAATGACCTATTTTTATAAGGCATTTATGCGACATACCCATTTTTCCACGGAACCGATTCAAATACCCTTGGATGGTCCTCAACAATTACAATTGGATGCCCCCATTCTTGTGAAAGCTACTATTCCCCGTAATGGCGATTTATTGAGTGATCTAGTCTTGCGACTAGATGTACCGGAAATATACAGTAAAGCGTACATTCAAAATGATCCCAGCGGCAATCCACAACTTGTGCGGGAACCTCAGGAATTCAAATGGGTTCGGCAACTCGGTGTGCGCATCATTGATCGCATTACTTTTTTAATTGGAGGCACGAAGGTCCAGGAATTTACGGGGGATTGGATTGCTGCGAGGGCCGCCCTGGATATGGACCAAACAGAATACCAGAAATGGCGAATTATGGTGGGCGATGTGCCGGAGCTCTTTGATCCTGCGAATGGAATCTATGCGGATCCTTCGGGCGGATATCCGAATGTAGTGGCATGGACCTCGGCACCTGGGGCACAAACCAATGCCCCCAGTATCCCTGCACGCCGCCTCCGCGTGCCTCTGGGTCTCTGGTTTTCCGATTACATTGAGAATGCTCTGCCCCTCGTAGCCCTCCAAAGCCATTTCGCAGAAATCCAGATCCAACTGCGACCTATACGCGATCTTTACACAATACGGGATCCCAGTGGTGTCTATACACGCTACGGATTCAAACTGGGTCCTTATCTACCTAATGATCAATATACAGGCATTTGGAATCAATCGCTATATGGACCACTGCCAAATACACTCAAGAATTATTATGAATCCTATACGGATCCATCAGGTGCACCTCGGTATTTTTATACTGATATTTCAGGCGCTATCCCACAATCTGATGGATGGCCCATGAATATGACATTGGAGGGCACTTATGTATTTTTAACGGACGCGGAACGAAAGGTATTCGCTACACGACCCCTGTCCTATATGGTGCGCCAAGTACAGCCCTTTACATTCCCAGGTGTTGTGGGTAAGGCGCGATATGATGTCTATTCACATAATATGACACGAAGGGCTGTATGGTTTGCTCGCCGTTCAGACGCTCTTCAGTATCGTAATGATACGCTCAACTTAACCAATTGGATATACACGAGCCAGCGGCCCTATGTTGCACCCCTTGCAGGTTATCCGGCAATTGCAGGTGTGGGCCGGTCAGGTCTGCAACTTGCAGGACTTCAACGGCGTATTTTGCGAAATGCGACATTCATTGCAAATGGCACGAATCTGTTTGATCCAGAGGATCCTGCGTATTTTACGGAGTATGTGCCATACAAGAATTTACGGGGTGATACAATGGCCGCGGAAAATTATGGATTATCATCGCGATTTGAACTGTGGCCCTTGCATGTATATTCGTTTGCCATTCATGGCTCGGATCCTCAACAACCGAGTGGGACATTGAATGTAAGTCGCATTGATAATTTCCAGTTTGAGGTGGATGTGGAGCCGATCCCTGTGGGAGCTCTGTACACTTACACAATTCATCTGTTTATGGAAACTGTGAACTTTTTGGAGATTGCAAGTGGTATGGGTGGTATGCGGTTTGCCTTGTGAGGGCGCTTCGCAGCCCTCTCTGACCCCTCCTTGGGACTGTGCCCTTTGCCCTACGGGCAAGGGCGCATTTTCAGGGATAGGCAAGGCAAGCCTTCGTCTCTCTCACATCACGCGCGGGAATTCTCTAGAAATACTATTTCAATACAAATCTATTCCAGGGGAACCAAATGGTTCCCCTCGGCAGCGTAGCTGCCGAGGGGTCAGGCTCCAAATTGGCTACGCCAATTTGGAGCTTTCCCCCTTCCCCCTCCTTGGGACTGTGCCCTTTGTCCTACGGGCAAGGGCACATTTTCAGGGATAGCCAATGCAAGCCTTCGCCTCTCTCACATCACGCGCGGGAATTCTCTAGAAATACTATTTCAATACAAATATGTTCCAATGATATTCCATTTCATGAGATATCATTATATTACATTTTATGCAAATGAGATAACTAGAGAATCCCCGCGAAACATCTGGGGAATACCAAGGCCACACCAGAACTTCCAACATCCTCCTCGGCCCCTTAGAATTTAGGAGAGGATTTAGGGCGGATGTTGGGAGCATGGGAGAATAGAGGCCACACCAGAACTTCCAACATCCTCCTTGGCTCCTTTAGAATTTAGGAGAGGATTTAGGGCGGATGTTGGGAGCATGAGAGAATAGAGGCTACACCAGAACTTCCAACATCCTCCTCGGCCCCTTGGAATTGAGAACAGGATTTAGGGCGGATGTTGGGAGCATGAGAGAATAGAGGCTACACCAGAACTTCCAAC